>Ga0214472_10000335_pt1 | contig 60109 bp, 72 predicted proteins | sample RVTome_6_FD_207662 | JGI IMG/M metagenome (GOLD analysis project Ga0214472, IMG submission 207662) | Soil microbial communities from uranium-contaminated site in the Upper Colorado River Basin, Wyoming, United States - RVT140D175 | ecosystem: Environmental > Terrestrial > Soil > Contaminated >...
TGATGCCTGGGGATAACACTGAAATGTCGGTGGAGTTGATCAATCCGATCGCCATGGACGAGGGGCTCAGGTTTGCTATCCGTGAGGGCGGCCGGACCGTCGGCGCCGGACGAGTCATAAAGATCGTGAAATGAGCGACCAGCAGAAGATCCGGATCCGGCTCAAGGCGTACGACCACAACGTGGTCGACGAGTCTTCCAAGAAGATCACCGAGACCGTGTTGCGGACCCAGGCCAAGATCAAGGGGCCGATCCCCTTGCCCACCGAGATCCATCGATATTGCGTGATCCGTGGCCCACATGTCGACAAGGACTCCCGGGAGCACTTCGAGATGCGGATCCACAAACGCCTCATCGACATCCTCGAGCCCACTCCCAAGACGGTGGACTCGCTGATGCGTCTCGAGCTCCCCGCCGGCGTAGAAGTGGAGATCAAGCTGTGAGAGCCCTCACTTCCATCGCCGCCGGCCTGCTCAGAGTGGCCCCCCTCCCCGCCTTCGGCGGTACTCCCCCCTTCGGGGGGCCCAAGAGTTCCCCCCTCCCCGCCGTCGGCGGTACTCCCCCCTTCGGGGGGAGAAAGAGGGCCGGAGGGGGTGCTGTGTGAACGCCATCCTGGGACAAAAGTTGGGCATGACCCAGGTCTTCGACGACGAGGCGCGGGCGATCCCGGTCACGGTGATCAAGGCCGGGCCTTGTCGTGTAGTCCAGATCAAGACCGAGGAGAGCGATGGCTACGACGCCATCCAGATCTCGTTTGGTGACGTGAAGGCGGCGCGGGTGAACAAACCCGAAGCCGGGCATTTCGCCAAGGCCGGGGTGGCCCCGTCGCGTCATCTGGCCGAGCTACGGGTCGACGATCCCAGCGTCTACAGCGTCGGTCAGGAGATCAGGATCGCCGATCTCTTCTCGGCGGGCACCAAGGCCGACGTATCCGGAGTCTCCAAGGGCAAGGGTTTCGCCGGCGTGATGGAACGGCACAACTTCTCCGGTCAGGGTGCATCCCACGGAACTCACAAGAAGCACCGTGCCCCCGGCTCAATAGGCGCCTGTGCCACTCCGGCCCGGGTCTTCAAGGGGATGCGCATGGCCGGCCGCATGGGCGGCGAGCGGGTCACCACGCTGAATATCGAGATCGTGGGTGTCGACGGCGAGCGGGACATCCTCCTGCTGGGCGGGGCAGTGCCCGGCCCCAAAGGCTCGCTGGTTCTGGTCAGGGAGGCGGTGAAGGCGAGTGGCTGATGTGAAAGCCCCGCTGTTCGCCAACGACGGGACGTCGAAGGGTGAGCTCAAGCTCGACCCCGAGGTGTTTGGCATCGAGCCCAATCTGGCTGTGCTCCATCAGGTGGTCACGGCACAACTGGCCGCCAAGCGATCCGGGACGGCTTCGACCAAGACCCGCGCCGAGGTGCGTGGCGGTGGTCGCAAGCCGTGGAGGCAGAAGGGTCTCGGTCGGGCCCGTCAGGGGTCGATCAGGGCTCCTCATTGGGTCGGCGGCGGTGTGGCCCACGGGCCCAAGCCACGCGACTACACCCAGCGCACGCCGAAGAAGATGAAGCGTCTCGCTTTGCGCAGCGCCCTCTCGGCGCGGGCATCAGAGGATGCGGTGAAGGTCATCGAAGACCTCGATTGGGGGGCGCCGAAGACGAAGCAGGCGGTCAGTTTGCTCCAGGCCATCGGCGCCGAGGGTAAGGCTCTCGTGGTTCTCAGTCAGATCGACGGGGTTGCCGGCCGCTCGTTCCGGAACTTGCCCGAGGTCATCTTGTGCGAGCCGGGTCATCTGACGCCATACGACGTGCTCTGGGCCGATCAGGTGGTGTTCACCTCGCACACGGTGGGGTCGGTTGGCCGTTCCAGCTCGTACGAGGTCAGTGAGACGGACTTCGTCAAGGAAGACGATGGGGGTGATTCCTGATGAAAGACCCGCACGACGTGATCCTCGCCCCGGTGGTCTCGGAGAAATCGTATGACCTCATCGAGCACAACAACACCTACACCTTCCTGGTCGACACCCGCACCAACAAGGGGGAGATCAGGGACGCGGTCGAATCCATCTTCGGGGTTCGGGTGGTCAGGGTGAACACCATGAACCGCAAGGGCAAGGTGAAGCGCCAGGGTTGGAAGAGCGGTCGGCGCAAGGACACCAAGAGGGCACTGGTGACACTCGCCGAAGGCAACTCGATAGATCTGTTCGGAGTCTGAGATGGCAGTCAAAAAACGCAAGCCAACCTCCCCGGGCCGTCGGTTCCAAACCGTCTCGGACTTTGCCGAGATCACGACCGACAAGCCCGAGAAGTCGTTGATCTCCAAGAAGGGGAGCACCGGTGGCCGTAATGGATACGGCCGGGTGACCGCGCGCCACCGGGGCGGTGGTCACAAGCAGCGCTATCGCGTGATCGACTTCCGTCGTGACAAGGACGGGGTGCCGGCCCGGGTCGCCAGCATCGAGTACGACCCCAACCGCAACGCCCGCATTGCCCTTCTCAACTATGCCGATGGCGAGAAGCGATACATCCTCGCTCCGGTCGGGGTTCGTGTCGACGATCGTCTCGAGTCGGGATCAGGGGCCGAGATCCGGCCCGGGAACGCCTTGCCGCTGCGCAATGTCCCTGCCGGCACCAATGTCCATGCCATCGAGATGAGACCGGGTGGTGGCGCCAAGCTGGCGCGCTCGGCCGGCACCTCGGTTCAGCTGATGTCCAAGGAGGGCGACATGGCCCTGCTGCGGCTCCCGTCCGGAGAGATGCGTCAGGTCCCGCTCGACTGCCGGGCCACGATTGGCCAGGTGGGCAACACCGAAGCCGAGCTGATCAAGCTGGGCAAAGCCGGTCGCAACCGATGGATGGGTGTCCGCCCTCAGACCCGCGGTGTCGCCATGAACCCGGTCGACCATCCGTTGGGCGGTGGTGAAGGCAAGTCATCGGGCGGTCGTCACCCGACCAGCCCCTGGGGCAAGCCGGAGGGCCGCACCCGGAGCAAGAAGAAAGCGTCCAGTCAGTACATCGTTCGTCGTCGCGCCAAGAAGGGCCGCAGGTAAATCATGTCCCGAAGTCTCAAAAAGGGCCCGTTCGTCGACGAGCACCTCGCCAACAAGGTCGACGAGCTCAACCGCTCGGGGAGCAAACGCGTGATCCGGACCTGGTCCCGCCGCTCCACGATCATCCCGGAGATGATCGGTCACACGATCGCGGTCCACGATGGTCGAAAGCACGTCCCGGTCTACATATCCGAGTCGATGGTGGGGCACAAACTCGGCGAGTTCGCGCCGACCCGAACGTTCCGCGGGCATGCCGACAGGGCAGTGAGGAAGCGATGAAGGTCAGAGCCCAGGCAAAATATGTGCGGCAGTCGCCGTACAAGGTGCGCAGGGTCCTCGACCTGGTACGCGGCCTGCCGGTGCAGGAGGCAGAGGATGTGCTTCGGCTCACCTCGCGCGGTGCCACCGAGCCCGTCACCAAGGTGTTGAAGTCAGCGGTGGCCAACGCCGAGCACAACCACGCCCTCGACGCAGACGATCTGGTGGTCGCCGAGGCCTACGCCGATGAGGGCCCGACCCTCAAGCGTTACCGGCCCCGTGCCCGGGGGCGGGCGACTCGTATCCGCAAACGGACCAGCCACATCACGATCGTGGTGTCGGACACGAATGAGGAGGTGAACTGATGGGTCAGAAAGTGCACCCCTACTCGTTCCGGCTTGGGATCACCACTGACTGGAAGTCGAAGTGGTTCTCAAACAAGGAGTACGTCAGCTTCGTCAACGAGGATTGGCGAATCCGCGACTATCTCAAGGGTGAGCTGATTCGCGGAGCCGTCTCTCGCATCGACATCGAGCGCACCCGTGATCGGCTCATCGTCGACATCCACACTGCTCGTCCCGGCGTGGTGATCGGGCGCAAGGGCTCCGAGGCCGAACGCCTACGTGGCGCCCTGGAGACCATGGCCGACCGCCCGGTCAAGTTGAACATCAACGAGGTCAAAGACCCCGACCTCGACGCGGCTCTGCTGGCGCGGGGTGTAGCCGATCAGATCGAGAACCGGATCGCCTTCCGTCGAGCCATGAAGCGTGCAATAGCATCCGCCCTCAAGGCCGGTGCCGAGGGTGTGCGCGTCGAGTGCAAGGGTCGGCTCGGTGGAGCTGACATGGGTCGGCGCGAGTGGTACCGCGAGGGGAGGGTGCCCCTTCACACCCTGAGGGCCGATATCGATTACGGCACGGCCACCGCTCATACCACGGTCGGAACCATCGGGGTCAAGGTTTGGGTCTATCGCGGTGAGGTCATGAGAACCGGCCAGGTCTCCGGCGACCGTATCGCCGCGGAGGCCGATCTGGCCACCGGTGGTCCTGCCCGTCGCACACAGAAGAGCCTCAAGTCCCGCGCCGAGGAGGCTGCCGGCACCGAGCCGAAGCCGCGTCTCATCGAGGCCGGCGGAGGCAAGCGTCTCATCGAGGCCGGAGGCGGCAACAAGGAAGGTCGTCGCATCATCGAGTCCAGTGGCGGGCGCAGCCCGACCGCGGCCGAGGCCAAGGTCCAGTACGAGTCGGCACAGGAAGACGTGGACCCGGAGGCCGACGCGACCGCCGAGGCTGCTGGCGCCCCCCCCTCGGCCGACGAGACGTCGGCCGGTCCCCCCGCTTCGCAGGGGGACAACCAGACCGCTGAGGCACCCTCTGCTGCAGACACCACTGCCGACCACACGTCGGCCGAGCTTCCCGCCTCAGAGAACGGTGAGGAGGAGTAGGCGCGCATGTTGATGCCAAAGCGGACCAAGCACAGAAAGACGCATCGCGGCCGCCGGTCGGGTGTGGCCAAAGGCGGAACCCAGGTGAGTTTCGGCGAGTACGGCCTGCAGGCGCTGGAGTCGGGCTGGATCACCGCCCGTCAGATCGAGTCGGCCCGCGTCGCCATCACCCGCGCCGTCAAGCGCGGGGGAAAGGTCTGGATAACCATCTTTCCCGACAAACCGGTTACCCAAAAGCCTGCCGAGACCCGGATGGGGTCGGGCAAAGGGAACCCCGAGTTCTGGGTTTCGGTGGTCAAACCGGGACGCGTGATGTTCGAGCTCGCCGGTGTGCCCGAGGATCTGGCTCGGGAGGCCATGAGAAAGGCCGGCCACAAGCTGCCGATCAGGACCCGATTCGTCAGCCGGGAGGACGCATGATCGCGTCAGAGTTTCGAGAAATGACAGATGAAGAGTTGATCGAGGCGCTCCGCGAAGCGAAGGAGGAGCAGTTCAACCTCCGCTTCCAACTGGCCACGAATCAGCTCGACAACCATGCCCGTGTCAAGGAGGTCAAGGTGGTCATCGCTCGCATTCTCACGGTGATTCGTGAGCGCGAGCTGGCCTCATCCGGGACCGGGGCCGAGGAGCGTGTCCGATGACCGAGAACAGTACGAGGGGGCGCCGCAAGGTTCGTGTAGGCGTGGTGATCTCCGACACCCGCGCCAAGACAGTGACCGTAGAGGTGCCCAACCAGATCAGCCATCCCCGCTACGACAAGGTGGTCCGGCGAAGCACCAAGTTCCATGCCCATGACGAAGCCAACGAAGCCAAGCTGGGCGACACGGTTCGCATCATGGAGACACGCCCCCTGTCGAAGCAGAAGAGGTGGCGTGTGGTCGAGATCGTGGAGCGGGCCCGATGATCCAACAGGAATCCCGCCTCAAGGTGGCCGACAACACCGGCGCCCGCGAGCTGCTGTGCATCCGGGTCCTGGGCGGCTCCTCACGCCGCTACGCCGCGGTGGGCGATGTGATCGTGGGCACCGTCAAGGATGCCAACCCGGGCGGTTCGGTCAAGAAGGGCGAGGTGGTCAAGGCAGTCGTGGTCCGGACCCGCAAGGAGTCACGACGTCCCGACGGCAGTTACATCCGTTTCGACGACAACGCCTGTGTGATCATCGACAACAACTCTCAGCCGCGCGGCACCCGCATCTTCGGACCGGTGGCCAGGGAGCTTCGCGACCGCAAATTCATGCGAATCGTCTCACTCGCCCCGGAGGTGTTGTGATGAGACTCGTGCCCCCTCCGGCCCTTCGGGCCACCTCCCCCAACGTCGCTTCGCTCCTGGGGGAGGAAACGAGGGCAACGTTTTTTCTCCCCCCGAAGGGGGGAGTACCGCCGAAGGCGGGGAGGGGGGAACTCTTGGGCCCCCTGAAGGGGGGAATCCGTTCCCCGAACAACAGAGGTCTACCCACAATGAAACTCACGTTTCTCCCCCTGAAGGGGGGAGTACCGCCGGAGGCGGGGAGGGGGGAATCCGTTCCCCGAACAACAGAGGTCTACCCACAGTGAAACTCAAGTCAGGTGACAAGGTGATGGTCATCACAGGCAAGGATGCCGGTAAGGAGTCGCGCATCAACAAGGTCTTTCCGGACAAAGGGAAAGTCCTGGTCGAAGGGGTCAACACCGCCAAGCGTCACAGAAGGCCAACCGGGCAGACCATGCAGGGCGGGATCATCGACAAGGACATGCCAATCGACGCTTCGAACGTCATGATCGTCTGCGAGAAATGCGGTCCAACCCGGATCGGCCACCGCATCGACGACAAGGGCGTCAAGCACCGCACCTGTGTCAAGTGTGGAGGTGACCTATGAGCGTGCCACGTCTCAAGACCCGCTACTCCGAGGTGATCGCCGCTCAGCTCAAGGACCAACTCGGGCTGGAAAATGTCATGGAGGTTCCTCGTTTGGAGAAGATCGTCGTGAACATGGGTGTCGGTGACGCGGTCCAGGACAAGAAGGCCATCGAGTCGGCCATGGACGAGCTGACCCTGATCACCGGCCAGAAACCGAAGCTGAACCGCTCCCGGAAGTCGATCGCAGGCTTCAAGGTGCGAGAAGGAATGCCGGTTGGGACTTCGGTGACCCTCCGGGGTGCCCGTATGTGGGAGTTCTTCGATCGTCTTCTCGCCATTGCCATCCCCAGAGTGCGCGACTTTCGCGGTCTCAACCCGAAGTCGTTCGATGGGCGGGGCAACTACAGCTTCGGGGTGACCGAACAGTTGATCTTCCCCGAGATCGACTTCGACCAGGTGAGCTCGACCCGAGGCATGGACATCACGATTTGCACCACAGCCAACAACGACGAGCACGCCAGAGCGCTGCTGGACGCCTTCGGCTTTCCGTTCCGCAAGGCATCGACCGGGGTCTGAAGGAGGATTCTGAATGGCCAAGAAATCGCAAGTCGCCAAGGCCAACCGCAAACCGAAGTACAAGGTCCGTGGCTACAGCCGATGCCAGCGGTGTGGGCGGGCGCGGGCGTATCTCCGTGACTTCGGGATGTGTCGCATATGCGTGCGTGAGCTGGCCTCCCGCGGCGAGCTTCCCGGGGTCAGAAAGGCGTCCTGGTAATGACCACTGATCCAATCGCCGACATGCTGACCCGTATCCGCAACGCGATCGCGGTCGGGCACGAACGAGTGCTGATGCCCGCTTCCAAGATGAAGGTTGGGATCGCCCGCATCCTGGTCGACGAGGGTTTCATCGACCGTTTCGATGTCAAGGCCGACGGGACCATGAGCGAACTGGAGCTGGTGCTCCGTTACGGCGCACGTCGTCAGCCCGCGATCGAGGGGATCAAGCGCATCTCCAAGCCGGGTCACCGGGTGTATCGCGGTGCCTCGGAGCTGCCGAGAGTCCAGGGTGGGCTGGGGATCGCAGTGGTCTCCACCAGTCAGGGGCTTCTCCCCGATCGAGAGGCACGTCGCCGCCGTTTGGGTGGCGAGGTCGTGTGCGAGGTCTGGTGACATGAGTCGTATCGGGAAGATGCCGGTGACCGTGCCCTCGGGGGTGGATGTCAAAGTCGATGGTCTCCAGGTAACGGTCAAAGGTTCCAGAGGTCAGCTCTCGCGTGAGTTCACCGATCGGGTCAATTTCCAGATCGAGGACGGGGTGGTGACGGTCGCCCGCGAGGACGACACCCGAGAGTCGAGGGCCCTACACGGTCTCAGCCGCGCCCTGCTGGCCAACATGGTCGAAGGGGTCACGGAGGGCTTCATCAAGGTCCTCGAGATCCAGGGGGTCGGTTACCGGGCCAGTCTGAAGGGCCCCAACATCGAGCTCCTGGTCGGGTTCAGCCATCCCGTCGACGTGACCGCGCCGGAGGGGATCACCTTCGAGGTCCCGGAACCGACCCGGATCGTCGTGTCCGGCATCGACAAGGAGCAGGTAGGTCAGGTGGCGGCCAACATCCGAAGGGTCCGCCCTCCGGAGCCATACAAAGGCAAGGGAATCAGGTACTCAGGCGAGTATGTCCGCCGCAAGGCCGGCAAGGCAGGTAAGTGATGAAGAGCACTCGACAGGCTGCCCGGAGTCGCCGTCATACGCGGGTCCGCAAACGGGTCCACGGCACGGGGGAGCGCCCCCGCCTGGCGGTATTCAGAAGCAACAGGTACATCTACGCCCAGGTCATCGACGACGTCGAGGGACGGACCCTGGCTTCGGCATCCTCTCAAGAATCGAGCCTCCGCTCGGGCAACCTGAACCTGGACGCCGCGGCCAAGGTCGGTGAGGCGCTCGCCACCCGGGCCAAGGACGCCGGGGTGACTTCGGTCGTATTCGACCGGGGCGGTTACAAATTCCATGGCAAGGTCAAGGCCCTTGCCGATGCAGCACGCGAAGCCGGATTGGAGTTCTAGATCTCATGGCCCAGGACCAACAAAGCCAATACGACGAGCGCGTCATTCAGATCAACCGTGTCGCCAAGGTGGTCAAGGGTGGCCGTCGTTTCAGTTTCACCGCCCTGGTGGTGGTTGGGGACGGCGCCGGCAAGGTCGGCATCGGCTACGGGAAGGCAAAGGAAGTGCCCGCCGCCATCCAGAAGGGGATGGAGACCGCGCGTCGCAACATGATCGAGATCCCGATGGCGGGCCAGACTGTGGTTCACCAGGCCATCGGTGAGCACGGCGCCTCGCGGGTACTCATCAAGCCGGCCGCTCCAGGCACCGGCGTCATCGCCGGTGGGGCGGTCCGCCAGATCCTGGAGGCTGGGGGGATCAAAGACGCCCTGGCCAAGTCGCTCGGTTCACCAACCCATCTGAATGTCGCCAAGGCCGCCATGAACGCCCTCATCGCTCAGCGTCGCCCCGACGATGTCGCCAAGCTGAGGGGCAAGAAGGCGGAGGACATCGTGCCTCCAGGCTTGCTGGCCGCCTATCGGGGGACCGAGTCGCTCCGGGCCCACTCCAAGTGAGGATGAGATGGCTGACAAGAAGGTGAAAGTCACATTGAAGAGGTCGGTGATCGGTGAGAAGCCGAAGACCAGGGCCACTGTCGAGTCCCTGGGGCTTCGCAAGCTCCATCAGTCGAAGGAGCACGTCGATTCGCCCAGTCTGCGTGGCATGCTGCACCGGGTGAGGCACCTGGTCGAAGTCGAGGAAGGTTGACCATGGCCGAAGAGAAGAAGACCCCACCCCAGCTCAAACTGCATCATCTTCAGCCGGCCCCCGGTTCCAGGAAGAGCCGGATCAGGGTCGGCCGCGGTGAGGCCGGTCGTCGAGGAAAGACAGCCGGTCGAGGCACCAAAGGACTGAAGGCCCGCAACACGTTGCGCCCCGGGTTCGAAGGTGGGCAGACGCCGCTGTCGATGCGGATTCCCAAGCTCCCGGGATTCAAGAACCCGAACAAGGAAGAGTTCGCCATCGTCAACCTCGCCGCGTTGGAGGGATTCGACAAGGGTGCCGAGGTGACACCGGAGGAACTGCGGAGCCGGGGTCTGATACGACACCGGGGCCGGGTGAAAGTGCTGGCCCAGGGCGACCTGGACCGGGCTCTCACGGTCAAGGCCCATGCCTTCAGTGCAGCGGCGCGCAAGAAGATCGAGGATGCCGGCGGGACGGTTGAAGTAATCGAATGACGGAACTGTTCCTGGTGCGCGGTACGTCCATGTTTTGCGCAGAAGGTCCGATTTAGAACGGGAATCAGATGCTCTCCATATACCGCAACATGTTCAGGATCCCCGACCTCCGGGCGAAGATCCTCTTCACCCTGGCGATGTTCGGGGTCTATCGCCTGGGGGCCACGATTCCCGTGCCCGGGATCGATCTCGAGGCGGTCCAGCTCTTCCAGTCCCAGCAGCAGGCGGGTGGCATCTACGGTCTGCTCAACCTTTTCTCGGGGGGGGCCCTCGAGTCGTTCTCGGTTTTCGCCCTCGGGATCATCCCCTACATCACCGCCTCGATCATCATGCAGTTGCTGACCGTGGTGATTCCCAAGTTGCAGACGCTCCAGGACGAGGGCGAGTCGGGGCGGAAGGTGATCACCCAGTGGACCCGCTACCTGACGGTCATCCTCGCCTTGATCCAATCGACGGGTTTCACCTATCTGTTTCACATCGGCCGCTTCACCGGCGGCATCGACCTGATCCCCAACTACACCCCGGGCCGGGTGATCCTCGTCGTGCTCACCATGACCGCCGGCACCGCAATGGTGATGTGGCTCGGTGAGCTGATCACCCAGCGTGGGGTTGGCAACGGGATGTCATTGATCATCTTCGTGTCGATCCTGAGCCAGTTCCCTTTCATCTTCGGTCAGATTTGGGGCCAAACGGTCGCGGCGGCTCTGCCGGTCCGGTTCGTGGTGATCGTGGCCATCTTCATCGCGATGATCGTGGCCATCATCTATGTCGACCAGGCGCAGCGCCGGATCCCGATCCAGTTCGCAAAGCGGGTCCGCGGACGCCGGGTGATGGGCGGGCAATCCACCTACATCCCGCTCAAGGTGAACACCGCCGGGGTGATCCCGGTGATCTTCGCCACCTCCGTGCTCTTGATCCCTTCACTGCTCATCACCGCCATCCCCTCGGACGCGGCTTGGGTGCAGAGCGTGTACCGCTGGATCGACGAGAACCTGGGCGGAACCGGCAACGTGAGCTGGTGGTACATCCTGATCTTGTTCTCCCTGATCATCTTCTTCACCTACTTCTACACCGCGATCCAGTTCGACCCCGAGAAGCAGGCCGAGATGATCCAGCGTCAGGGTGGCTTCGTGCCCGGGGTCAGGCCGGGACGCCAGACCGCTCGGCATCTCGGCTTCATCCTCAACCGGATCACGCTGCCCGGCTCGATATTCCTGGCCGTGATCGCGGTGCTACCGGCGATTGCCGGTGCGATGTGGAACATCCAGATCGCCTTCTCCGGTGTGTCGATACTGATCGTGGTTGGAGTGGCTCTGGAGACCATGAAGCAAATCGAGTCCCAGCTCACGATGAGGAACTACGAGGGGATCCTGACGTGAGCCCTGTCGCGTCGTGAGGCTGCTCTTCATAGGACCACCTGGTGCGGGGAAGGGGACTCAGGCCACCCGGGTGGCGGAGCGTCTCGGAATTCCCCACATCTCCACCGGTGACATGTTCCGACACCATGTCTCTGAAGGAACCGAGCTCGGACGGCAGGTGGATGTCATCATGAAAGCCGGGGACTACGTCCCCGACGAGATAACCGTCGCCATGCTGGAAGAACGCATCGCCCGGAGTGACGCCGAGTCAGGCTTCATCCTCGACGGCTTTCCGCGAACCACCGGTCAGGTCGAGGCGCTCGACGGCCTGATCGGAACGAGTGGCCTCGATTACGTGGTGGTTTTCGACGTCGACGAGGATGCACTCGTCGACCGGCTCCTGGCTCGAGGTCGCGCCGACGACACCGAGGAGACGGTTCGCAACCGATTCCGGGTCTACCAGGAGCAGACCGCACCCCTGCTCGACATCTATCGGAGCCGTGACCTTGTGGTGCATGTCGATGGCATGGGCTCGATGGACGAGATAACCGAGCGCATCCTCACCGCTCTCGAGGCCCGCAACACAGAGCGTCAAGCGCAACAGGCATGATCACGATCAAGTCTCGCCGCGAGTTCCTCAAGATGCAGAAGGCCGGTGCTGCCGTCGCCGCCATTCATCAGGCGGTCCGGGAGGCTGCCGGGCCCGGTGTCTCCCTTCTCGATCTCGAGGCGATCTCAGCCCGAATCCTCGAGGAGCGTGGATGCACCTCGTCCTTCTTGGGCTATCACGGCAGCTATCCGGCCACTCTCTGCCTGTCGCCGAACGATGTCATCGTTCACGGGATCCCCTCCAGTCGACAGCTCGAGGAGGGTGACATCCTCTCGGTGGACTCCGGCGCCATCTATGAGGGATTCCATGGCGACGCAGCCTTCACCATGGCGATCGGCGACGTCTCGGAAGATGCCAGGAAACTCATCGACGTGACCGAAGCGGCGTTGTGGGCCGGGGTAGCGGAGGTACACAAGGGCAATCACCTCGGTGACATCGGGGCCACCATCCAGGAAATCGGCGAGACCAATGGGTTGGGTGTCGTCGAGGAGTACGTGGGTCATGGAATCGGGCGCCAGATGCACGAAGAGCCCCAGGTCCCCAATTACGGGCAGCGGGGTCAGGGCCTGCGGCTCCGCACCGGTATGGCCCTTTGCATCGAGCCCATGTTCAATCTTGGTTCCAGGCAAACGACCGTAGACCCCGACGGGTGGACAGTGAGGACCAAGGATGGGTCCTTGTCGGCCCATTGGGAGCACACGGTGTGTCTTACCCCGGACGGGCCCCAAGTTTTTACGGCCGGTGAGAACCCGGTTCCCGTTCAATTTGAGGAGAGTGCGGTGCGTGGTTAGCATTTGGGGGTCGTTCCGGTGCTTGCCGCGCCGGATAACGCGGTTTTCAGACCAGGACGTCGTCGTCCCCGACCTCGAATCCCATTCCAGGGAAGGGTTGACGTTGGCCTGGGAACACCCGCGCGCACCCAGGTGACGTCCACTGGATGGAACTGTCGGGCGCCCGCCCTGGGGTCGCGGCGTGAAGTGATGAGTTTTGGAGCAAAAGATGAAGGTAAGACCTTCCACCAAGAGAATGTGCGAGAAATGCCGGGTCATCAGACGTCGTGGCCGTGTCTGGGTGATCTGCAGCAATCCGCGACACAAGCAACGTCAAGGGTGATTTGATGGCACGTATCGCAGGAGTTGACCTGCCCCGGGACAAGAGGCTCGAGATCGGGCTGACCTACATATTCGGCATCGGCCTGACTCGCGCCCAGAAGATCTGCGCCGACACCGGAGTCGATCCTGATACCCGTATCCGCCAACTGACTGACGACGAGGTAACCCGGATCCGTCGCCACATCGAGGCCAACTTCGAGGTGGAAGGTGACCTCAGGCGGGAGATCCAGCAGGACATCAAGCGAAAGATCGAGATCGGCAGCTATCAGGGCATCCGCCACCGTCGTGGCCTGCCGGTGAGGGGCCAAAGAACCCATACCAACGCCCGCACCCGCAAGGGGCGCCGCGTCGCCATTGCCGGCAAGAAAAAGGTCACGAAGTAGGAGTCTGTAGAAACGTGGCAAAGCAACCAGGAGCCAAACGGGTACGCCGACGTGAGCGAAAGAACATCGCCCACGGTCAGGCACACATCAAGGCCAGCTTCAACAACACCATCATCTCCATCAGCGATCAGGCCGGCGCCACCGTGGCCTGGACCTCGGGCGGATCGGTCGGGTTCAAGGGGTCCCGGAAATCGACTCCGTACGCCGCTCAGGTGGCAGCCGAGGAAGCGGCCCGGCGCGCCGGTGAGCACGGCATTCGCAAGCTCGACGTCATCGTCAGCGGGACCGGCTCCGGCCGTGACACCGCGGTGAGGACCCTGCAGAACATGGGCATGGAAGTGACCTGGATCCGCGACGTGACCCCGATTCCCCATAACGGTTGCCGTCCCAAGAAGCGACGGAGAAACTGAATGGTGCCAAACGAGACAGCCGCCCGCCCCGATTTCGAGGTCAGGCACTGATGGCCCGCTACACCGGTCCTCGTCACAAGGCGTGCCGCCGCGCCCGCACCCAGTTGTGCCAGTCGAAGCGGTGCCCGGTTGAGCGCCGCCCCTATCCCCCCGGCCAGCACGGGCGGGGACGGATTCGGGAGAGCGACTACCTGGTCCAGCTCCGCGAGAAGCAGAAGCTTCGCACCATGTATGGCGTGCTGGAACGACAGTTCCGTCGCTACTACCAGGAAGCCGCTCGTCGCGAAGGCATCACCGGCGAAGTGCTGCTCCAACTTCTGGAGCTGAGACTCGACAACGTCGTCTGGCGCTCCGGTCTCACCGCTACCCGTCCCCAGGCCCGCCAGCTCGTGAACCACGGGCACTTCCGGGTCAACGGGAAAAAGGTGGACATCCCGTCCTATCAAGTCCGTCCCGGCGACCTCGTCACCATCAAGGACAAGAGCAAGGACGCAATCGTTATCCAGCACGCCGTTGATACGCAAGGACGCGAGGCTCCGGCTTGGCTCCGTGTCGACCTCGGTGAGCGGAAGGTGGAAGTGATCGATCGCCCGCGCCGGGATCAGATCGATACAGCCATCAACGAGCAGTTGATTGTCGAGCTCTACTCGAAGTGAGGTAATGCCGTGTTGATCGTTCAGCGTCCCCAGATCGAAGAGGAAGTGATCTCCGACGTCCGGTCGAGGATCGTCGTCGAGCCTCTCGAGCCTGGCTTCGGATACACCCTCGGCAACACTCTTCGCCGGACACTGCTCTCCCGGATTCCCGGCGCAGCGGTGACCACGATTCAGATCGAGGGGGTAGAGCACGAGTTCTCCACCGTGCCCGGCGTGGTCGAAGATGTCGTGGACATCATTCTCAACATCAAGCGGATCGTGGTCCGGATGGAGGACAACGACACCCAGACGCTCTACCTCTCGGCCAAGGGCGCAGGCACCGTGACGGCGGGAGACCTCAAGCTCCCGGCGGGAGTCGAGATCGTCAATCCCGATCTCCACATCGCCACTCTGAGTGCCAGCGGCCGGCTGGAGATGGAGATGACAGTTGCCCCCGGTGTCGGGTACCGCAGCGCCGATGGCAACAAGGGAGCGAGCTCTGTCATCGGAGTGATCCCGGTCGATTCGATCTTCTCTCCGGTGCGCAGGGTCTCCTACAAGGTGGAGAACACCCAGGTTGGCCAGATGACCAACTTCGACCGTCTCGTCCTCGACGTCGAGACCAACGGAGCCGTCGACCCAGGTGAGGCCGTGTCGTCAGCCGGCAAGACTTTACGCGAGCTGATGGGTCTCTTCGCCGACATCGGCGAGGGTGTCGGGCTCGAGCTGGGCGAGGTTCAGCCCGAGTTCTCAGGATCCCCCGACCTCGACCTCCCCATCGAGGCTTTGGACCTCTCCGAGCGGCCCCGCAACTGTCTGCGCCGGGCCCAGATCAAGACGGTTGGAGAGCTGGTGGAACGTACCTCGGACGACCTGCTCAACATCACCAACTTCGGCCAGAAGAGCCTCGAGGAAGTCACTGCCAAGCTCGACGAGCTCGGGCTCAGCCTGGCCGACGCTGGTAGCGGTTCCTGATGCCGCGGCCGAAGAAGGGCCCGAGGTTCGGTGGGTCTCCCTCGCACAACAAGAGGATCATGGCCAACCTCGCCACCGAGTTGTTCCTGCATGAGAAGGTGGTCACCACCCTGCCCCGTGCCCGGGCGGTCAGGCCCCTGGCCGAGAAGCTCATCACAAAAGCGCGCAAGGGGGACCTGCACGCCAAGCGGATCGTGTTCAAGACCATCCCCAACCGGGAGGCTGTGGTGCGGCTCTTCGACGATGTCGCTCCCCGCTACCTGGATCGCGCTGGTGGCTACACCCGGATCACAAAGCTCGGCCCGCGCCGAGGTGACGGGGCGGAGGAAGCGATAATCGAATTGGTCTGAGGCGGGTCCGACCGGTTCGGTCAGGCCCAGAGCTGATTGGCGACGACCCCGACCAGCAGGCCGGTTACAAACACGGTTCCGCTCCCGATCACCACTTGGATCGGTGTCACCTTATGGCGCAGGACACGTCGGGCGATCACGGTGTCGAGCATGGTGATCCCCCCGGTCAGCAGACCGATGACTCCCACGATGAGCAGGAGATTGGACACCAGCTCGCCGAAAACGATCGCGATCACTATCAATCCGAGGACTGCGACCAGCCCACCTTTGGTGAAGACCCAGCTGGGGAGCAGCGTCGACTCGAAACGGTCGTTGGCCCACTCCAGGATCCGGTTGAGACGGGAGTCACGGTCGGGCTTCGCCGGCTCTTCAGCCGCAGGGGTCGCGGTGGCCACCATGTGCTGGCCTCTCGGGATCTGCGCTTTGGGGGCTGTGGCTGCGCGCGGTCTGCTCGACTTCTTGGGTCGCCGGTTGCCCTTCGCCTTGACGCTCGGGCCCGCAGCCGCTTCCTCGAAGGAGGCCCGGTCCTCGATGTCGAGCAACAGCTCCTCCCCTTCAGCCGCGATACGGAATCCTTGGGCGATGCGGGAAATCTCGATGTTCTGGATGTCCCAGTCCCCGATGACATGATCCCCGGACGCAACCTGCATCCGCCCTGCTTGAAACTGGACGGTCGCGGGCAGCGGCTGGCTGTCTCCGGGCAGTCTGAGCATTGCTTTGAACGTACCCATTGCGGTGGTTATCGGTCCGTTTAGACCGCGACTTGTGGAGAACTATCTCGATTTCTCGAAAGATCGGAAACCGGCGTTTCGGGTTAGCCTGAGCGAAGGTGAGCCAACCTTCATACCTCGATTTCACCAGCGACGAGTGGGCTGGCCTCAGGGCCAACACGCCGTTGACCCTGACCGAGGCGGACGTCGAGAAGATCAGGGGAATCAACGTCAACCTCGACGTCAACATGGTCGAGCACAGCTTCTTGCCCCTGTCCCGGCTGCTCAACCTGTATGTGCAGGGGAGCCATCAGCTTGCCATCGTGACCGACACATTCCTCGGCAGTCCGCCTCAGCCCAAACCGTTCGTCATCGGGGTGGCCGGCTCGGTGGCGGTCGGCAAATCGACCATCTCGCGTGTCCTGCAGGAGCTCCTGGCTCGCTGGCCACAGCATCCCCAGGTCGAGCTGGTGACCACGGACGGGTTTCTCCTCCCAAATGCGGTGCTCGAGGAACGCGGTCTCATGGACCGGAAGGGCTTTCCCGAGAGCTACGACCGGCGCTCCTTGCTCGAGTTCGTCGCCCGGTCTAAAGCTGGTGAGGACCATCTGGTGGTCCCGGTCTACTCCCACATCGCATACGACGTCCTGCCCGGCGAGACGAGGGTGATCAGTCGTCCTGATATTCTGATCCTGGAAGGGCTGAACGTGCTTCAGGCGGGCGAGTCGGGTGCCTTCGTCTCCGATCACTTCGACTTCTCGATCTTCGTCGACGCCGATCCCGAGGCGGTGCGAGACTGGTACATCCAGCGCTTCATCACCCTTCGCGACACCGCGTTCTCTCGACCCGATGCCTACTTCCACCGCTACGCGACCCTGTCCGACGAGGAGGCGGTGGCCGTGGCTACCGACATTTGGACCTGAATAAACGAGGTGAACCTGTTCGATAACATCCTTCCCACGCGGGAGAGGGCGAGCCTCATCCTGAAGAAGGCCCCGGATCACTCGATCGAGAGAGTCCGTCTGCGTCGGTGATCTGCGGCCACAGCACTGGTCGCCACTTGTGGCCCGTCGCAGAAATACTGGCGGTGTCTCTCCGGCCTTCGACGCCCCTGGCTGCGTCCAAAATGCTCGCCGCAGCTCCCGGCTGCGACTGCGCGTTTCTCCTTGCCAGATATCGCCGATGACTCGGAGAGACCCTCGCCCTATTTCAACGACAGACCACTACCCTCGCCCGACTGTGAGCAACATGTTCTCTCGTGCCGGGCGGGCGGCCCTCCTCGACCGCAAGCCGTTCACTGAAGCGTTCTTCGATGGAGACGCGGCGGCCGATGCGGCGATCCTGGTGTCGACCGTGGCCGGGACCACCTACGTCGGCCGGCTTCTCCTCAACGGGTCGGTGGGAGACTTTTCCTTTCCGACCCTGCTCCGGATCGTCATCGCCGGCGTGGTCTCATGGCTGGTCCTGGGCTTCGCCACCTGGTTCACCGCTACCCGGTTGTTCGGCGCCTCGTCCCGTCCTCAGACCATGATCGCCCTTCACGGACTGGCGGTCCTTCCCCTGCTACTCGAGCTGACAGGCACGATTGGCTCCAGCGTGGGTCTTGTCTGGTATCTAGTGATCCTGGCAGTCGCCACCCGGGAAGCGGCCGAAATAAAGATACGTGATGCTGCGGTCTCGGTGCTCATCGGCTTTGCCATCGCGGTCATCTTCCGAGCCCTCCTCAGTGTTCCCTTCGCGGTCTTCGGCGCCCTTTTCTGATGCCCACGCTCCGTCTCGACCTGGCCTACGACGGCTCGGGTTTCAGGGGTTATGCGAGCCAGGAGGGGCAACGGACGATCCAGGGCGTGCTCGAGGATTCAATCGCGCTGGCAATTGGTGCTCGAGTCGACACCTCGGTCGCCGGTCGAACTGACGCCGGGGTGCATGCGCGTGGCCAGGTGGTGTCGTTTGACCTGGATGATCGAGTAGATCTGGGCCGACTGATGCGATCGCTGAACGGTCTGGTGGGGCCGGAGATCTCGGTCAGGTCGGCGAAAGAGGTCGCGGACGGTTTCGATGCACGCTTCTCGGCTTCCTGGCGGCGATATCGATACGCAATCTCGACCGAGGTCGCTCCCGACCCGCTGACCCGTGGATTCGTATGGCACCTGGGCCCGCGACTCGATGTCGATGCCATGGTGGCAACCGCAAGCGAATTCGAAGGCGAGCACGACTTCAGTGCGTTCTGCCGATCGGTTGAGGGCAAGAGCAACATACGCCGGGTCCACGAGGCGAGTTGGCAGGTCGGTGACGATCACATCTACTTTTGGATCACGGCCAACGCCTTCTGCCATCAGATGGTCCGATCGCTGGTCGGCCTCGCTTACGACGTCGGCCGCGGACACACCGCTGCCGTCTCGGTGGCGGGCATCATCGCGTCCGGTGACCGGGGGCGAGTGGCAACTGTGGCCCCGCCCCACGGCCTGACATTGTGGGAGGTCGGTTACTGAGGCTCAGGCTCTCCCACGACCTCGGTCAGCAGAGAGACCTTTCGTCCTAAATGCCCCAACAATCGTCACGGATCAATCGGGCCCTCACCGTGCACAGATGTCATAGAACCCGGAACGATTGACGGCGTCTGGCGAACTTGTCGCCGATAGACGCCAACCCGGTGGCCAATGCGTCGAGAGCCGAACGCGGTGTCTCTGCGCCAGTCCCCGAACGACGCCGACGCCGACGAGTTGGCGAGGAGTCCGACCGTTCGCGGCGAGAACTCGATGGGGGAACGCTCAGTAGCGCTCTTACTCCGTTCATTGTGGAAACCTCCCGTTGCGCGGGCCTCGCGGCCCTGTCTGTCATCGAGATCATGCGCCAGCTTCAGGGTCTGGTGAATGGGGATCGACCCCGTGGGGGAGAAACCCCATCGAAAGCCCAGACGGCGACGGGTCAGCCGATGTATGGCTCCAGGACCCGGGCGATTCGTGCTGCGTGGTCAGAGTCTTTGGTCTCCACCGAGATCTCGATCTCCACCGTGCCGAACGGCAGCCCAAAACCCTCCCGGCGATGTTGGACCTGGATGACGTTGCCGCCGGCACCGGCGATCGTTTGCAGCACCACCGCCAGGTTGCCCGGTTGGTCGGGAACCAGGACCGTGTACCTGGCGAAGCGACCTGATGCCTCTAGACCGTGGCGCACCGCCTTTCCGAGCAACATCAGATCGATGTTGCCGCCGGAGAGCACGATGCAGATCGGATCCGGGGCATCGTCGGGGATCAACTTCTCGAGCAGGGCCGCGATGCCGACCGCGCCCGCCGCCTCGACCAGGATCTTGGAGCGCTCGAGCACATAGGCCAGGGCGGCCGTGGTCTGAGCGTCGTTGACCACCAGGATGTCGTCCACGTGGGTCTCAACGATCTCCCAAACCAGGTCCGAAGGCACTGAAACCGCGATGCCGTCGGCAACTGTCGGTTGGCCGCGTGGAAAGTCTCGCACCACCTCGCCCCGCCTTCGGCTCTCGGCATAGACCGCAGCCGGCTCGATCTCAACTCCGATCACCTTCACCGAAGGCATCACGGTCTTGAGTGCGAGGGCGGTGCCGGCGAGCAGGCCGCCGCCACCGGTCGGGATGACAACCGTGCCCACGTCGGGCAGTTGCTCCATGATCTCGAGGCCCAGGGTGCCCTGGCCGGCGATCACCATGGGGTCGTCGTAGGGGTGAACAAAGCGGGCGTCATGGTCGCGGGAGTACTTCTGGGCCGCCTCGACCGCATCCGCCAGGGAGAAGCCGACCAGCCGGACGTCGGCGCCGTAGTCCTGGGTTGCAGTGATCTTGGGGATGGCTGCCGTCTCAGGCATGAACACGGTGCATGGCGAGCCGGTGAACTGGGCCGCCAGGGCAACACCTTGGGCGTGGTTGCCCGCCGATGCCGCCACGACCGGTCGACCACCCAGTCTGGTCAACACGTTCAACGCGCCGCGTATCTTGAACGAGCCGGCTCGTTGCATGCACTCGGCTTTCAGGTGCACGTCGCGACCGGTGAGCCGGGTGAACGATTGTGACCAGACGAGCGGAGTTTCGGTCACGTTGCCTTCGAAGCGGGATCGAGCGTCTTGGATGTCGTTGAAGGTGATCATCGCGATTGGCCTAGGAGTGGTTGTCGGCGTAGCATATGTCGGCTCCCCGATCGGGAGCCTTTTCCGCAGAGATTCCCCGGTATCTTCAGCCTGGGCGAGGATTCATCCATGACCATCAACAAGACCTATTCGCCCAAGCCGGGCGACATCGAGCGCTCCTGGCTCGTCGTCGACGCCACCGACCTGCCGTTGGGCCGTCTCGCCTCCGAAGTGGCGACGCTTCTGCGCGGCAAGCACAAGCCGACCTTCGCCCCTCATTTGGACGGAGGCGACTTTGTGATCGTGGTCAACGCCGAGAAGGTGGCGGTGACTTCGGACAAGAGCCAAACCAAGATCTACTACCGCCATTCCGGCTACCCGGGCGGGATCAAAGCCGAGACGTTCGATCGTCTCCGTGAACGCCGGCCCGAGGCGATCATCGAGCGAGCGGTGAAGGGGATGCTGCCCAAGAACAAGCTCGGTCGGCAGATGGGCCGCAAACTCAAGGTTTACGCGGGCCCTGACCATCCTCATAGTGCCCAGAAGCCAACGGCTCTGGAGCTCGACATCCGAAAGGTGGAACCCTGATGGCGAAGCCCCTTGTCCAGGCCACGGGCAGACGCAAGTCCTCCGTTGCCCGGGTCCGGCTCCACGACGGCTCGGGTCAGGTGACCCTCAACGGTCGGCCGCTCGAGAACTACTTCCCGACCATGGCGTCACGGATGAGAGTCATGGAGCCGCTCCAGATCACCGACACTCAGGGTCGCTACGACATCGACGCCACCCTCGAGGGCGGCGGGATGACCGGCCAGGCTGACGCGCTGCGTCTGGGAATCTCCCGGGCTCTGATCGTGCTCGACGAGGAACTGCGCCCGATGTTGAAGAAGGCCGGGTTGCTCACCAGGGACTCTCGAAAAGTCGAGCGTAAGAAGTACGGGCTGCGCAAGGCCCGTCGTGCTCCCCAGTACACGAAACGCTGAAATTGGCCGACATCCGTCGTCTGCTCGACGATGGGAAGCCCATCTTCGGCACCGATGGTGTTCGAGGGGTTGCCGGGTCGGATCTGACTCCGGAGTTGGCGATGGCGATTGGCAGGGCCGCCGGCTCCTACCTCCGTGGAGGACCGGTGATCGTGGGCCGCGACACCCGTCGCTCCGGCGAGATGCTGTCGTCCGCCCTACAAGCTGGCTTCCACGCGGTTGGCATCGACACCCGCGACATCGGCGTTATACCGAGCGGGGGCATCAGCTTCATGACGGCAACCACCGGCGCCACCATGGGTGCAATAGTGTCGGCCTCGCACAATCCGGCCGAGGACAACGGGATCAAGCTCCTCTCCTCGCGGGGAACCAAGTTGCCCGACGATGTGGAGCGGGAGCTCGAGGACCGACTCCGGGCTTCCGGCGGCAAGTCTTCGATCGGTTCTGATATCGGCACCCGGTACCCCGATGGCGATGCACTCGAACAGTACGTCGGGCATCTGGTCGAGATCTCCAGATACAACTTGACCGGTCTGCGCATCGCCCTCGACTGCGCCAACGGTGCCGCTTACAAGGCCGCTCCGATGTTATTCCAACGTCTCAAAGCCGATCTGCAGGTGATGGCGGATTCGCCTGACGGGACCAACATCAACGCCGGGTGCGGGGCAACTCACCCTGAGAGGCTGGCGGAGGCGGCCGCAGGTCGGATCGGCCTCTCCTTCGACGGCGATGCCGACCGATTGATCGCTGTCGACGAGGATGGGCGGGTGGCCAACGGTGACGTGATCATGGCGATCGTCGCCCGACACATGAAGACCCAGGGGACCTTGAAGAAGAATCTCGTCGTCGCCACGGTGATGTCCAACCTTGGGTTCCGCAAGTCGATGGCCGAAGCCGAGATCGACGTCATCGAGACCAAAGTCGGCGACCGTTACGTGATGGAAGCGATGGTCGAGCACAAGGGGGTTCTGGGGGGCGAGCAGTCGGGGCACATCATCTTCCTCGACAAGGGCCAGACCGGTGACGGGCTCCTCACCGCAGTGCGTCTGCTCGACGTGGTGGCGGGCACCGGCAAGGAGCTGAGAGAGCTCCGAGCCGAGGCGATCACCGAATACCCCCAGATCCTACAAAACGTGCCGGTGGCCCGAGGCGCCAACCTCGCCGACGCCGTGGATCTGTGGGACGAGGTTCGCGCCGTCGAGTCCGAGCTCGGGGACCAGGGTCGGGTGCTGGTTCGGGCCTCAGGCACCGAGCCCTTGATCAGGGTGATGGTGGAAGCCTCTTCCCAAGAGGCGGCGACGCGGTACGCTGACCGTCTGGCGAGCATCACCGAGAGCTCGCTGGGAAAGGGGAACCTGTAGGACCAGCAACATGCGTGCGCGGATCGAGATAGCGCCAGACCTCGCCGGAAGTCCCCGATTTCACGGTGAGGTGACGAGGAGGAAGGTCATCGAGAATTCGGCGGATGCCTTCCCGGCCAGCTCAGGTCGTAAGGGATGGGAGCAAAACCCGGGAGTGATCCCGGCAACAGAGAACCACCCCGATGAGTGCCGATAGCCGGCTTCACGCACGCTTCAACACACCACCCAAGTCGCAGTTGGGTCTGGTCAGGGTCATGTGTGAACCCTGACCGTCTCAACCACGTCGGAGCGAAGGACGAGAGACATGTGCGGAATTGTCGGATACGTCGGTCCCAGACAGGTGATCGACGTCTTGATGCCGGGTTTGGCTCGGCTGGAGTACAGGGGATACGACTCGGCCGGGGTTGCCCTCAACCACGGCGGGAGCATGACCGTCTTGAAGCAGGCCGGCCGGATTGCCGACCTTCAGGCACTGGTCGACCACGAGCATCCTGCACCGGCCCACACCGGGATCGGCCACACTCGCTGGGCGACACACGGCGCTCCCAACACGGGCAACGCCCATCCCCACCAAGACTGTCGTAGTGACGTGGTGGTGGCGCACAACGGGATCATCGAGAACTGGGTGGACCTAAAGCAGAAGTTGGTCGACTCCGGCCACGAGTTCGTGAGCGACACCGACACTGAGGTGGTGGCCCACCTGCTCGAAGAAATGACAGACCGGTCATTGGCCGATGCGGTTCGCAGTGTGATGAACTTGGCGGAGGGGGCGCTCGCCCTGGTCGTGATGCGGCGGTCCGAGCCCGATCTGTTGGTCGGCGCTCGTCGTGGCTCTCCGTTGGTCGTCGGCCGCGGCGAAGGCGAGAACTTTCTCGCTTCGGACATCCCTGCCTTCCTCGAGCATACGAGGCAGATGGTGGTCATCGATGACGACCGCATCGTCGAGATCACGTCCGATCAGGTCACGATCACCGATCTCGAAGGGAACAACCTGCCCCTCGAGGAGCGACGGGTCGAATGGGACCTCGAGGCCGCGGAGAAGGGTGGCTTCGCCACGTTCATGTTGAAGGAGATCTTCGAGCAGCCGCGCGCCATCGCCGACACCCTTGCCGGCCGGGTGGAAGAAACGGGGCGAGTAGTTCTCGATGAGCTCACGATCGAGCCCGAAGTGATCCGGGGGATCGACAAGGTGTTCGTCGTCGCCTGTGGGACCTCATACCATGCGGCGATGATGGCCAAGTACGCCATCGAGCGATGGGCCCGGCTGCCGGTCGAGATCGACATTGCCTCCGAGTTCAGGTATCGGGATCCGGTGCTCGACGACCGATCCTTGGTGATCGGGATCAGCCAGTCCGGCGAGACGATCGACACCCTGGCGGCAATTCGATACGCGCGGGCGCAGGGGTCGATCGTCATCGGGGTCTCCAATGTGGTCGAATCCGCCCTCGCCAGGGAGTCCGACGCGGTCCTCTATACCAGGGCCGGCCCGGAGATCGGTGTCGCGGCCACCAAGACTTTCACGACCCAATTGGTGGCGATGCAGCTTCTTGGCCTCTATCTGGCGCAGGTGCGCGGGGCGTTGGATCCAGGCGCCATCGAGGTGCAGGTCAAGGAGCTGCTGAGGCTGCCCGACCAGGTCGAGTCGGTGCTCGCTCGCGCCGAGGAGGTCGAGCAGCTCTGCGTGCAGTGGTCGGACACCCGGGACTGGTTCTTCCTGGGCAGATCGGGCGACTTCCCGGTGGCGATGGAAGGTGCCCTCAAGCTCAAGGAAATCGCCTATGTGCGAGCCGAGGGCTATGCGGCCGGGGAGATGAAACACGGGCCGATCGCCCTGATCGAGCCAGGCGTCGTCGTGGTCGGGGTGGCCACGGATAGTCATGTTCAGGCCAAGACCCTCTCCAACATGGAGGAGATGAAAGCGCGGGGAGGGACGATCCTGCTCATTGCCGAGGAGGGTGACGAGGTCGGTCAAGTCGCCGACCACGTGATCCGGGTCCCGGCCGGCCCCGACCTGTTGTGCACGGTGACTGCGGTGGTGCCTTTGCAGCTACTGGCCTACTACGTAGCGACTGCCAAGGGGATGGACGTGGACAAGCCGCGTAACCTGGCCAAGACGGTGACGGTGGAGTGACCCTTCGGTCACTCCACCGAGTCCAAGGTACGAAGGGTCTATGGCTTGAGGTCTGAAGCCGGTGTCAGAAAGAACACCGGGTGGCGGGCCGCCTCTTCGCGCCACGCCTCGAGCGGTGCCATGGGCTCGGTCGCGAAGTAGCGGCCGAGCAGGGACCGGATGAGGGGATTCGCCGTAGACAGAGTCTCGCGTAACACCGGAGCCGCCTCGTCGGGGGTCAGCTGCCTCACCGTGACCTGGAATCGTCGCAGTCTCCTGGTGATCAGCGCCCTCCCGGCAGCCTCCAGGTTTCTCACCCAGTCGACCCTGCCGTACACCGAGATCAGGTGCCACCCGTCGCCGCTGCGGTTGATCGCCACCGGGGTGGTGCGGGGGAGCCCGCTGCGGCGGCCGGTCACGGTGAGAAGCGCCTGGGGCCCAATGGGAAGGCCGAGCCGGAGCAAGAACGAGACGATCGGGTTGTAGAGCTTGGCATACTTCCTCATCGGTACCTCCTGGTATCCTGTGCTACGCATGTCGTACTATACGGTATTCATACCATATGAGTAGCGAAGGAACTTCAACGGGAGCGTTGACCCGGGAGATCCAGGCCCTGTTGCGCGACCTGATCGCCCGTCTCCACCAGCTCAACGACGCGGTTGGATCCCGGATCGACCTCAAAGCAGGCGACATTCAGATCCTCGACCTGGTGGCGCGGCACGGGCCCCTGTCGCCGAGCGAAGTCTCGGTCTCGACCGGGATCCACCCCGCCACCCTCACCGGGATCATCGACCGGCTGGAGCGTGCCGGTTGGGTGGCCCGGGTCCCCGACCCGGAAGATCGTCGTCGGGTCCGCCTCGAGGCCCGCAGAGAGAGGGGAGCGGAGATGGTCAGGCTCTACGCCCCGATGAACCGATCGCTCACCGAGATCTGCTCCGCTCTGAGTGCCGATCAGCTCGCAGTGATCCGGGACTTCCTACGCGATGCCGCCGCCGCTGGTGTCGATGCCGCCGCCGGTCTGCGGGAGACCTCGGGGTCATGAGGAAGGGCCCGGCCAAGGCCGGGCCCTTCCTCTGTGGGTGGGATGAGGTCAGGCCTCGAGGCCGGCCTCCACGTCGAACTCGATCTTGAACCTCTCGGAGACGAGAACGCCCCCGCCTTCCAGGGGAGCGTTCCACACGAGTCCCCACTCCCTGCGGTCGATCTCACCGGTGGCGCTGAATGCCGCTTTGGTGTTCCCGTAGGGATCGCTCGCCTGCCCTTCGAAGGTGAGCACGAAGGTGGCGGGCTTGGTGACGCCGCGGATGGTGAGGTCACCGGTGACCCTCCAGTCATCGCCGGCTGGGGCGAGCTCTGTGGACTTGAAGGTGACCAGGGGGTACTGCTCGGCGTCGAGGAAGTCGGCGGAGCGGAGGTGGTTGTCCCGATCCGTGGTCCCGGTGGTGACCGAGGCCGCCTTGGCCTCGATCTCGACGGTCGACTCGAGTGGATTCTCGGCGACGTTGATGGTGCCGGCGAGGTCCTCGAAGGTGCCTCGAACCCGGGCCAACATCAAATGGCGAGCGGTGATCCGAAGATCGCTGTGGGATCGGTCGATCTGCCAGACCCCTGGCGCGGGGACGGTCAAGTTCTCGATAGTTCGTATGGCTGACATGGTTCCTCCAATAAGTAGAGATTGTTGAACTGTCAAGGACATCGTAACGGAAGATGCTTGAAGCGTCAAATAAACCTCTCACCACCGGGAGGCGGACACACGCACCGATGGTGGAACAGACCCGGGGCCTGGGCTCGTCAGCGACACCGGTAACCTGTCTCGGTGCGCATCCTCGGTCTGGGAGTGGATCTTGCTGATATCGCTCGGGTCGAGCGAGTCCTCGACCGCTATCCCCGTTTCGCCGAGCGCTGCTTCACCGACCACGAGCGTGCCTACGCGTTCAAGTTCGCGAAGCCGGCGACCAGGCTGGCGGCCCGGTTCGCGGGGAAGGAAGCCGTGATGAAGTCGATGGGGACCGGGTGGCGGCGGATAGGTTGGAAGGAGATCGAGATCACGGGAGGCGGGAAGCCCACTGTCAGGCTGAGTGGCAACGCCGAGCAACGGGCGCGGGCGCTCGGGATCACAGAAGTCCTGGTGACGATCACTCACACCGAAAGCACAGCACTGGTGATGGCGGTGGCCGTCGGTGAACACGATTGACCTCGTCAAACCGCGTGGTCGCTGACAGATGACAGCAAACACGTCTCGCAAGAGGGCTAGCGAAGCTCCGCGGGTGTTGATCGTGGCCGCGACGGATCGTCGAAGAGGAGCGGAGGTGTTCACCGAGCGGCTGGGTCGAGGCCTCAGCGATCACGGTTGGGATGTGCAGACCGTGAGCCTGACCAAATCTGGCGATGAGCGTCGTGTCGAGATCGAGGCTCTGACCGATGTGAGCTCGGCGAGCCCCGGCAGGTTGAATCGGCGGATATCGAGGGCCCTCCGGTCTCGGATCGAGGAGTTCGACCCGGACGTGGTCCTCGCCAATGGTGCATCCACCCTGCGCTACGGCACCGTGGCGACTCTCTCGTCGAAGGTGCCACTGGTCTACGTCGCCATCGGTGAGCCCGACTACTGGATTCGCTCCCGTCTGTCCCTGGTGGCCAATCGATGGATGTTGGGGCGGGTGGCCAGAGTCCTGGCCGTCTGTGAGGCCACCAGCCGTCAATTGCTCGCCCTTGCGCCGTCACTCTCCGGCAGGATTCATGTCACCTATACCGGGGTGCCCGACTCGATGTTCGCAGTGAGGCGCAGAAAGCCTGAGGGCCCGCTGCGGGTGGTGATGATCGGCAGTCTTTCCGATGAGAAGGACCCAGTCCTAGCCTTGCGGTCCGTCGCTCGGGTTCCGGGCGTGCTGCTGCGAATGGTCGGTGGAGGACCACTAATGGATCGTGTCAAGGAGGAGACGCTGGCCCTCGGCCTGGAGGGCAGGGTGGAACTGAGCGGACCAGTCGACGATGTGGTCCCACATTTGGAATGGGCCGACATTCTCCTGCTCACGTCACGCACCGAGGGGCTGCCCGGAGCGGTCCTCGAAGCGGGAGCGGCCTCTGTGGCCGCGGTCGCGGTGGATGTAGGCGGGGTGAGGGAGGCAATCAGTGACTCGGTGAGCGGGATTGTCGTCGATCGAGCGGAGGCTGCCTTGGCTGCGGCGCTGGCACAGTTGGCGACCGACCCCCAGATGGCTGTTCGCATGGGAGGGGCCGCCCGTCTCCACATGAAGCAGCGATTCGCCATGGAGCCCATCATCTCGGGATATGCCGTCCGTCTCGCCGAGGTACTCGAGTGAAGATCGCCCACCTGACCACGATCGACATGAGCCTGCGCTATTTGCTATTGCCCCAGCTCGAGGCGGCGGGGGAGCTGGGTGAGGCAATCGGGATCAGCGCGGCTGGTGCTTTCGTGCCGGAGCTGGAGGAGAGAGGCATCCGCCATGTTGCCCTTGCCTCATCGACACGAGGAATGAACCTGTTTTCCGATCTCAGGGCGGTCGGTCAACTGTGGAGAGTGCTCCGTCGGGAGAAACCGGACATCCTTCATACCCACAACCCGAAGCCGGGTGTCTACGGCCGGATCGTGGGCAAGCTGGCTCGGGTGCCGATCGTGGTAAACACGGTGCACGGGCTGTACGCAACCCCGGATTCCTCGATACTGAAACGTGGCATCGTCTACATGCTGGAGTGGATCGCATCCCGTTTCTCGGATGCCGAGCTGATCCAGAGTCCGGAGGACTTCTATTTCCTTCTCGAGCGGAGAATCGTGTCTCGCTCCAAGCTCCGGCTTCTGGGAAACGGTGTCGACTTGGAGCGGTTTCGGCCGGATCCAGCGCGGCGAGACGAGGTCCGAAAGGAGCTAGGGCTCAAAGACGACCAGATAGCCGTCGGTTTGGTGGCCCGTCTCGTCGAGGAGAAAGGCGTGCCCGAGCTGATCGAGGCCGCAGAGCGGCTCGGGGATCGGTACGTGGTCTTCGTGGTTGGGCCTCGGGATCCCGAAAAGTCGGACGCGGTCTCCGAGGAGCTTCTCTCCAAGGCCGAATCGAACGGTGTGCGCTTTCTGGGAATGCGACGCGACGTGGAGCGGATCTATCAGGCCATGGATCTCTTCGTGCTCCCCAGTCACCGGGAGGGTTTCCCCCGAGCAGCGATGGAGGCAGCCGCGTCGGGTCTCCCGGTGATCGCCACCAATATCCGGGGCTGTCGCCAGGTGGTCGAAGACGGGATCACCGGGTTCCTGTTCCCGGTGCGGGATGTCGACGCGTTGACCGAGGCGATCACCAGGATTGGCGACAACCCTGAGTTGAGGTCGAGCCAATCCCGTGCGTCGGTCGACCGGGCACGGATCCACTTCGACGAACGTGAGATCGTCAATCGGGTGATGCGCAGCTACGCCGAGGTGGCAACTCGCAAAGGCATTTACCCCGAGCTGGTCGAACGTTGGGGTCGAGACTGACACACCCAGGTTCAGCGATCTTCCTCACCGGGCGGGTCGTCGACACTGATGGCTATCTGGACCCGATACCGTCGCCCCCCCTGCTCGAAGTAGGCGGCCTCGGCGATGTCGTTGGTGGTGAGCCCGCGAAGCGTCCTCAGCATCTCTCTAGCCGTCGTCTGCTTCTCGAGATCGAGGCGGCTCACCGAGGCCGCGGCGAGATCGCGGCGGTTGTGACTGGTCCCTTCATCCGGCGACTGGGTGGTGCGAGGCGGGTTGCCCGAGGCGAGGAGGGGCCATGCCGTGCGGAACAATTCGACTTCGAGCTCGAGCAGTCGGCTGTACAAGGTGTGTGCCGTGTCCTCGGGTCGGATCTCGAGCTCGGCCTGGGCCACGATGTCCCCGGTGTCCACACCGCTGTCCATGAAGTGGAGGGTGGCTCCGATGGGGGTTCCGTCGAGGATCGCCCAGCTCGGGGTGTGCCAACCCCGATTATGGGGCAGGAGGGCAGGGTGGAGGTTCAATGCCCCGATCCTCGGGATCTCGAGAACGGAGTCGGGGACGATGTAGGGAAAGTGGACCCCGAGGATGTAGTCGAGGTCGAGCGAACGCAAGAGCTCGATTCCTTTCTCCTGGCGAAACTCCGAGCCCACCAGGACTCTTTCCGGTGGAAGGCCCGCCAGGTCCTGTAACGCGACATCGTTGGCAGAGGGGATCATCAGGGCGTGAGGGACGACCCCGACCTCGAGGAGATGCTCGAGACAACTGACCGCAACAGTTCGGTTACCGGCGAAAGCCAGTCTCGTCATGTCTGGTGGCCGGTGAAGTACTCGACGGTGGCTTGTCCCTCCTGGGAGACCCCGCTTCGCCGCAACGCGCTTGGGATCGTCTTGGCCAGGATCTTGAGGTCGAGGAGGAAGGACCGGTTCTCGACGTACCAGACATCCATCTCCAGTCGATCGGCCCACGGGGAATTATTGCGACCGTTGATCTGGGCCCAGCCCGTGATCCCGGGCTTCACCTCGTGGCGTCGGGCTTGACGCTCCGAATAGAGCGGCAGATAGTGCATCAGGAGTGGTCGGGGACCGACCAGGCTCATGTCCCCTTTCAGGACATTCCAGAGCTCAGGCAGCTCGTCGATACTGGTGCTTCTCAGCCTGGCTCCGAAAGGAGTGAGGCGATCCCTATCAGCCGATCCGTCGGTGGGGTCCACCGGAGCATCCCGCATCGTGCGGAACTTGACCAGGGTGAACGGTCGGCCGTGAATCCCGGGGCGTTCTTGCCTGAACAACACAGGACGTCCCAACTTCCACCTCACCAGGGCCGCCGTCACGAGGAGAAGCGGGGAGAGGATCACCAGCGCCAGCGCCGAGACCAGGACGTCCAGGGCGCGTTTCACCGATGGACAGCCATCCCGGTGAGATCGGGCTCTGACATCATCGTTTCGGCTTCCAAGCGTTTGCGGATCGCCGTTCGGCTTTCGTTCCACCCCAACCCGATCACCACGGCCAGGAAGAAGGCAAGGACCTGGCCCCGCTGACGGGCGATGATCCCCAGGTTGCGGACGACGCTGAACACGACGGCGAAGCCCAGCGTGTAGAGCGTGCAGAACACCAAATAGGCGTTGGAGCGCCATCGTCCTCCATTACGGATCATGGCCGGCAGCTTCCATACCGTGAGCAGCAGGATCAAGCTTGTTTCGGCGGCGGCGAACACATGCTGCACCTCTGTCGCCTCGAACACGAACGGCCGGAACAGCACCAGGGCCAGGGCTGCCGGCACGTCGACGAGGGAGCGGACCGGGTTTCCCGAGGCGACGGTACCGTCCTCGGAGGTCCGTCTCGTGATCTCTTCGGTGAAGGGGGCGATGTCACCTGTGGCCGCGAGTTCGAGGCCGACGATGTCGGGAATCAAGCTGATGGCGAGGACTACTGCGGCAGCCGCCACGGCGAAGGTGATGAGTTTGCGACCCTTGGCCAGGAATCCGGAACCGATCCGGACCTTGGAGATGATGGCGGTGCCCACCAAGGCGAGAGCAACAAGGGCCGCCACATGAATCCTGATCAGACCCAGACCGCCGAGGCCAATTCCGAGCGGAAGGACCCATCGCAGCTCGAAGCCCTCGAACAATCTCGAGATGGAATAAGCCGCGATCCCGATGCACAGGAGCACCAGCGCATCCTTGCCGATGGTCGACGGCCAGAAGGCATACGTGGGGAGGAACAGCACCAGGAAGGCATAGGGCTTCAGCTGATGCGGCTGGGCCCACCGTCGAAAGGCGGCATACAAGCCAAGCTGGCCGAGATATGAGATTATGGCGAAAAGGGCGAATCCACCGAGAAGGGAGGGGGTGGCGAAGGCGAAGAGCCCACCGGCGACGGCCTCCACCACCTGAGTTCCCAGCGAGCCGCTGCCACTCAATGGCGGGATTTCCCCCTGCCTCCAGGTCTCGGCCATACGGACCGCCTCGGAGTAATACCTGAGGGAGTCGCCGGACTCATAGTATTGCACCATGTAGAAGCGGGCGACCGTGCCTGCGATCTTGGCGAAGAAACCAAGCGTGACCCATTTGGCCAGCCAGGCGGCGTCGACCTCGCGCCGCATCGTCCGTCCCATCGCCGAGATCAACAACCCGGCGATGATGACCATGACCACGATCGCCGCTCCCGAGGCGCCGAACGCGACGAGAAAGCCGATCCCGCCGCCGACCGCGGCGGCAAGCACCCAAAAGACCGATTCGTTCTTCACAACAACTCCAGATCGCTGGTCGCGATGTCCCAGCAGCCTAGGTCGAACACGTCGATGTCGATATCGGTCAAGGGCAGGGCGACCAGGCGCAGGGCGGCGAGGCCCGGCACCGGGATCATCCCTCCCCGCAGGGATGCCGAGTGTTCGGGGGTTCCTTTTGAGAAGAAGCCGGCCATATAGCGAGCGCGGTGCGATCGATGAGCCTGGCGCACATTCGCCGATCCCGCCCCGCCGAGCAGATCGGATAGGACCAGTTCCAGTCGCGACCCTCTCACCCCCGCCCGGACCACTGCCGACCCGCGGTCGGAGCCGACGAGCCCGTATCTCGCCGTGGGGTGTGTCCCGAAACGCCAGTCTTGGTATTGAGGGGTGCGGCGCGTCCTCAACCCGAGCGGCGGCCGGTCGGGGGCGTCGATGGTGCGAAATGGAGACGAGGTCGGCACGACCTGGGACAGTGAGGGTGCGGAGTGGGGATCGGCAGGCACCGTCTTCCCGACACGGGGGCGGACCATCACCCCGATCGGGGCGACCTCCCGCCATCCCATCGAGAGGTAGCCCGCTCCCGACTTCGAGTTGGGTGTGTTGAATACCAGGTCGACTCCCTGGCTTCTGGCCAACTCCAGAGACTCCATGGTGAGTCGTCGGAAGATCCCCTTCCGTTCGAAATCGGGATGAGTGGCGGTGTCCACCGGGCGCACGCACCTGACGGTCGCCCCATCGGGTGTCGTCAGATGCCATTGCATGAGAGCCCTCACTCCGGCCACACGATCGCCTGAGGTCGCCAACAGCACTATCGAAGGCCCGAAGGGATTCGATTCATGCTTCCACGACCAAAGCTGCGGAGTTCGCCGAAGCAGTGGCGTCTCGCCCAGGGCCGCCTTTAGGACGGTCAGGATCTCGTCGACATCCTGAGGTCTCGCCTCGCGGGTCGCGATCTCAGGCACCAAGGACCTCTTCGTAGACCTTCTCGTACTCCGAGATCATCTGGGCGAGACCGTGGTTTCGCGACACGAGCTCCGCCCCCGCCGTCCCCCACTCGTGGGCCGCTGGTGACGAGAGTGCTTCTAGAGTCCCGGCGGCCAGCGCATCGGGATCGCCGGGCGGCACCAACCGGCCGGTAACACCGTCGATGACCACGGTAGGGACGCCACCGACTGCGGTGGCTACAACAGGCTTGCTCAATGACAGGGCTTCGAGCACGGCCAGGGGCAGCCCTTCGAAGTCGGCGGGGTTGACCACGACATCCGCCGCCGCCAGGAAGGCGCGCGCCTCCTCCCGTCTTCCCAGGAAGCGGATATGGTCGGTGACCCCGGCCGCAGCCGCCGATGCACGCACCCGGGTCAGGTCACCCTGGTGCTTTTCGGCGCCGACCGACACCACCAGTACCTTGGGATCGGCCTCGACTATTCGCTTGGTGGCGGCAATGAGGTTCTCGTGGCCTTTGTGCGGTCGGATGTTTCCCACGTGAACCACCAGCTTCTGGTTGGGCTGAAGGCCCAACTCATGGCGGACGGCAGTGATCTCACTCGGCGCCACGTCGAAGGTGATCCCGTTTGGTATCACTCTCGGGTCCGGCCCGGGGTAACCGTGCAGACTATCGGCAACAGCCTCGGACACCGCGATCACCGCGGCGTTGCGACCGTAGCTGACCTTGTTCAACGTGCGGGTGGGTTGGCGATACGAGCCGGCGATGTTGTGCTCGGTGTACACCACAGGGGCCCGACCCGCGAAACGGGCGAGGATGCCGGCCGAGGGCAGGTGGGCGTGGATCACCGAGGGCTGCCAAGCCCGAGCCAAGACGCGTAGGTTGCGCAGTGCGGTCGGGCCCATGCCACGCTTCGAGCCGACGCAGTCGACCGTTATGCCGAGCTGGCGCAGTGGTTCGATGAGCTGATCCTTCCACGGCAACACATAGGCCACCCGGTACTCGAATCGCTGGCGATCCCAATGCTCGGCGCCATCGGAGATGAGTCGCTCAGCGCCTCCGATGCCGAGACCTTTGATCAGGACCAGAACTCGAGCCCGATCAGCCCGATCTGACGACATCGGCGATCAACTCATCGAGGCCTTGGGCGAAGGGCATGGTTGCTTTCCAGCCCAGCAGCTCGTTGGCTCGGTCCGCGGACACGAGAGCGGGCGGCACGTCACCGGGTCTCGGCTCCCCGAAGGTCAGCTCCGTCGGGAACCGCTCCACGACTCTCTCGGCCAGCTCGCGCACGCTCACCGTGTCCGGCGCCACGATGTTGAGGGCGACACCGGAGATCTCGGATTGCGCAGCTTTCAGGAATGCCTCGGCAACGTCGGAGGCATGGGTGAACTGGCGTCCCTGGCTGCCGTCACCCTGGATGGTTATCGGCTCTCCCTTGCGGGCGCGGTCGATGAAGATCCGGAACACCGAGTTGGGCCTCAACCCGGATCCGTAGGCGGTGCCTAGTCGGAGAGCGACCGCGGAGAGTGACCGCAGATCGGCCGCGCTGAGGAGGAGAGACTCGCCGGCCAGCTTGGTGATGCTGTATGGGTGGTCGGGCATCGTCGGGTGCTCCTCATCGAGCGGTTGATACCGGGGATGGCCGTAGACCTCCCACGTCGAGGCGTAGACGACGCGGGCGCCGTGTCGTACCGCCACCTCAGCCACGTTTGCCGTCCCCAAAACGTTGACCTCGGCGGCCAGGCTCGGCTGATCGCCAGCCAGGTAAACATCGCCGATCGCCCCTACATGTGCGACTACATCGTGCTTCTCGATGGCCTGCTCCACCGAATTGGCGTCGGTCAGGTCTCCCTGTGTGGAGCGAATCCCGTCCTCTTCGAACGAGGCTACGTCGAAGCCGGTGACCTGCCAACCCTCATCGCGAAATCGACGCGCGATGTGCCGCCCGAGAAAACCGGCAGCTCCAGTTACAACAACCCTCATTTGGAATCCCTCCTGGTACCCAACCCCCGAGCCCTTCCGCTATGGTATCGCGTTCGCGGAACGGGCTCCCTTATGGTGGTCATACTCCCACGACCACGAGGAGTGTTCAATTCCCACTTTCGGGAGTCGCGTATCTGTGATAGCTTTTGTCGTCTGGGAGGCCCTGCTCATCGTGAGCGGAGCCGTTGGAGGCATAGAAGTGTTGGGTAACATGAGGGGCGGGGCCGCCGATCCGACGTGGCGCGAGTCGGCAGCCATTTCAGCAGCAAGAGTTCGAGCCGATATCGCGTTCGCCGCGGTTGACGTGGCGATAATCGTCGCGGCATACACGTTTGGCCTGGCGGTGAGAATGCTCGATCCGGGCATCGACGCCGGTCGGGTGTATTGGACTGATCTGGCGACGGCGATGCCAGTGATCGTTCTCATACACATCATGGCCAACGTCCTGGCCGGAGCCTACGGCCATGTCTGGGAACATGCCAGCGCAGACGAGGCGGTACAGGTGGTGTTCGCCAACGTCGTTTCGGGCGTCGTGCTCGTCACTCTGTCGACTTTCGCCAGACCAGACGTCATTGTCCCCTTCTCGGTGATCGTGGTCGGTGTCGCACTGTCCCTGGCCGGCATGGGCCTGGTTCGATTTCGGTCGCGTGTGTTCTCGTTCCGACGGGGAGACAGCGGAGCGCGCATGCTCATCGTGGGAACCAGTCGTGAGGCTGCGGTGTTCGCCCGTCAGGCACCGAGCCTCACCGGTGGCTGCCAGGTCGTCGGCTTCCTGAGCGACTCACCCGATTCCGAGGCCAAAGCCCGTCGGCTGGCAGGTCTTCCGATCCTCGGCGAAATGCACGAGATCGCGTCGGTCATCAAGGCTCACGACATCGATGAAGTGGTCGTGGTGGGGGCGGACGCTCCCCGGACACGAGAGGTCGTCGACCTCTGTCTCGACGTCGATGCCCGGCTTCGCATCCTCCCCGCGGCCGAGGACATCATGCTCGACCGGCTCAGTGCTCTCGACGTTCGAGAGATCCGGGTGGAAGACCTCCTCGTCCGACCCCAGATCGCTACCGATCTCGCCGAGGTCAAAGAGCTGTTGCGGGATCGACGGGTGCTGATCACCGGTGCTGGTGGATCGATTGGCTCTGAGATCGTGGCCCAGGTGCTCGGCTTCTCCCCGGCGCAGGTTTATGCCCTCGATCGCGACGAGACACTTCTCCACGATGCGCGGCTCAAGTGGGGTGGTGACGTCAAGACAGTTCTGTGTGACTTGCGTGAGCCGGTGAAAGTCTTGAGGACTTTCGAGGAGATCAAGCCAGAGATCATCTTTCATGCCGCAGCCCTGAAGCATGTCCCCGTCCTCGAGTCCTATCCGGAAGAAGCCGTTCTCACCAATGTCATCGGCACCCGCAATGTCATCGAGGCGGGCTCGCGGGTCGGGATGAGTCGATTTGTCCTCATCTCCACCGATAAGGCAGTAGATCCTTCCTCGGTGATGGGCGCGACCAAGCGGATTGCGGAGTTGATGGTGCAGCTGGGCGCGGACCGCAACGACGGTTGCGTCTACTCGGCCGTTCGCTTCGGCAATGTGCTGGGGAGCCGGGGCAGCGTGATCCCGACCTTTGTCGACCAGATCAAAGCGGGAGGCCCGGTCACGGTCACCGACGCGGAGATGACCCGCTACTTCATGACCACGGCCGAAGCCGTCGAGTTGGTGCTGCAGGCATCGGCGCTCTCCCAGGGCTCGGAAGTGTTTGTGCTGGACATGGGAGAGCCGGTTCGCATCGTGGAGCTGGCACGACGTCTGATCCGGTTGGCCGGGCTCTCACCCGAGTCGGACATATCGATCGTCTACACCGGGATCCGACCTGGCGAGAAACTGAACGAGCGGTTGTCGATCAGCCCGATGACCCCGACCAGGAACCCTCAGATCTCCGAAGCCAAGCTGGATTACCCGAACCCGGCTTTGCTCATGGAGACAGTCGATGACCTCGAGGGAGAGGCTCGGGCCGTCAATCGTTTTCGGGTTCGTGAGCTGTTGAGCGACCTGATCGCCCACGACGTCTTGTGGGCCCACGGTCACACCGTCGAGACCGAAGGCGCTTGGGCGTCGGAGGCATCATGGAGCTGACTCGCCTGAAGCGCGTTCTGCGTGACCGTTGGATCGTGATCTCCGTGATCGCCATGCTCGGCGCCCTCGGGGCCTGGGCCTTCACCGGTCTCGCCAATCAACAGAGAGAGCCGCGCAAGGAAGCGGTGACCGCTCTCGCCTTCCAACCATTGGAAGGACAGACCATCTCCGACCTGACCGACCTGGTCGAGTACAACTACGAGCTGGCCACCATCGCCGCGGCCGATCTCCTGGCCGAGAATCCCGACCAACGGGGCATTGCCCTCGATCTGGCCGGGGCCCGCATCCTGTTCAGCGCGACCGACTCCACCGAGGACGGGGCCAAGGCAAAGGTGGACGAGCTGCTGCAAACTTTCTACAAAGTGGATCCGACCCTGGGTGGCCAGGATGTGGAGCTTCAGCTGGAGGCAATCCGCAATCAGGCGATGGCAATCGAGGACGAGCTCGCAGCACTCAACGAAGAGATCACCCCGACCATCGAACCCGAGCTGCAGCAGCAGATCACGTCACTGGACAGCCAGATCCAAGGCATGCAGGGTGCGATTGTCGAGCTCACCGTGGCCAGTGCCACCGCAGCCGACGCCGAGCGGGCCGCGATCCTCACCCAACTGGCACGAGCCGAGGCCGGTCTTCAGGCTCTACTGATCCAGCGAGCGGAGCTCCCCCCGACGGAGCCCGATCCGCCGACGGTGCAACAGCAACTCGAGCTCACGGCATTGCAGAGCCGACAAGCCGCGCTCCAGGCCAATTACCAGCGGCTCTATTTGAGGAACCTCGGGATCGACGAAGGCACCCAAGCAGAACGGACCGTCTTCAACGATCTCACCACCGGGCCGGGCAACGGTGTGGTCAACGCGGGGATCGGGCTCGTAGGCGGATTGATCGTGGCCTTGTTCGGTCTGATCTTCATCAACAACACTCGCAAGACGGTCTGGCTGCCTGAGGACATCGGGGTCCCGCTACTGGCCGATGTCCCGGGGCGGCGCACCGTCAGTGGAGTCGGCCCATCCTGGTACGACAACACCGGGGGAAGCCCGCGCAAGACCGCCATCCAGGCGTTGCGGTCGGGTGTCGAAGCCCGTCTCGCTGGGACCGCCGGCGCAGTTGCCTTCGCCGGCAACCGGGTCGGGTCAGCGGCAGTGCACGCCCTGGTCACCGATCTCGCGGTCTCGATGGCTAGTGCCGGTTCTTCGGTGCTCCTCGTCGACGCCGACCTCGAGAGCGATGCCGCTCTCGCCGAATACCACGTCGGAGGGCCTTCCCTCTCCGCGATCCTAAAGCTCAGCCCCGACTCCTTGCTCCTGGAGCGCGAGGTGGGGGCGATCGTGGAGAGCGCTTATCTGATACGCGCCAATCTGTCGGTCCTGCCCTCCGGGCCACCGCCGGCCACCCCGGCCGATGCCCTGGCCGGTCGTCAGTTCCGCGCCTTCGTCCAGGAAGCGTCGAAGCGGTTCGACTACGTCGTGGTGGCGGTCGGCGAGGGCAGCTCGACCGCGGCCCAGGTGGCAATGCAGCGGATCGGGCGATCCATCGTCGTCATCACGCCTGGGCGGTCGACCGAGCCCCAAGTCAGCTCTCTGCTCTCGGACATATCGGCCCGACAGGTCACGACCCTGGGTGCGATATTCGTCCAGAGGTCCGAAGGCCCGGTTCAAAGCCGGGACAAGACAGCCGAGGTCGACAGCTCCATAAGGCGACCGGTGGCGCAGGACGGCGCCGGTTCCTCGCCTCTGACCAGGTTGCGTCAGTACCCGATACCGGTGGAGAAGCATTCGGGGGTTCTCCCCTCGAGCTCACTCCGCTCACTCGCCGACCGGGTGACCCCACCGGCTCCAGAGCGCGACGACCACCTGGACAGTGGGGACGACGAAGGGGATGGTCTCGGTTCCGACCTCCTCGGGGCGCTCAGCGAAGCGTCACCAGCGGAGGCATATGAGGCGGTGGCGGATTACCTGGTGACCAGGGTCGAAGACATGATGGTGGCGGTGCCCGGCCAGGGTGACTTCTCCGAGGGGTTGACCGGCGATCTGCATGATTACGGCTTCCTTCCCCTGCGCAGCGTCACCGACCACCGTTCCGTCGGCACCTGGCTGGCAGAAGAGCTCCATCGCGAGGCACGTGGCGACACCTCCGATGAATTGGTGACTCAAATGGAGCGCATCCTCGGTTTCGGGGCCGGCGTGGACTCGGTCGCCTTCGACGACTGGTTGGCCACCGAGTTCTTCTCCCGTCACCTACGTCGCACCAACGGTGACCCCTATGTCTGGCATCTGACCAGCGAAGCGGGGACGGCCCAGTTGCTGGCGCACTCCACCCGATTCGATCGCACGAGCATCGAAAGCGTTATCTCCGACCTTGCTCGTCGGATGATCGATCGCCTGGAAAGGGATCTGAAGACCGCCAGTTCAGGTGGCTACAGCGCAAGGGCCCGGGCCATCGAAGACCAGCTCGCCGACGTGCGGAAGTTCGAGATCGACAGTGGCCGGCTGATCGGGATGCGTCAGGACGGCGCGGTCGATGACCGTCGCGGACGGAAGGACCGCTCGGGCGGAGCGTGGAATCCGGACTGGAATCTCGGTTTCAGGGAGAACCTGGCTCCACTCCAGCGAGCGGGTCTGTTGCCATTCCCGGTGCTGAGTGAAGAGGAGATGGACACCTTCCTGGCAGCCGTCTGACGGATGTCCGTCGCTCGAACAGCTGCCAAGGCCGTATTTGCCTCCGCGGATGCCTTGTTCCCTCGACCCAAAGGTCCCCGGATCCTGATCTATCACCAGGTTGGGTCCGGGTTGGGCCGTCAGATGGAGGTCACCACCGAAGACTTCGTTCGCCAACTCGATTGGCTGTCGGAGCACCGCCAGGTCGTGAGCTTCGATGAGGCAGTGGCCCGTTGGGACCAGCCCGGTGCCGATCACCTGGTAGCCCTCACCTTCGATGATGGTTATGTCGACACTTACACGACGGCCTACCCCTTGTTGAAGACTCGAGACTTCCCCTTCCTCCTCTACCTGGCGACGAATTCGATCGAGACGGGAGTTCCCCTCGGCCCAGCCGGTCAGGCCGACCCTCTGAGCTGGGATCAGATCTCCGAGATGATGAGCTCGGGTCTGGCCTCGGTGGGCGCCCACACCCATCGCCACACCGATCTCCGCGGGCTCTCTGCGCCCGCGGTGGAAGAGGAGTTGGACATCAGCAACACGCTGATCGAGCGACGCCTGGGCACGCCCCCGGCGCATTTTGCCTATCCCTGGGGATACTGGTCCCCGGAGGCGGCCGAAGTGGTGAACACCCGATACCAGACCGCCGCGGTGACGGGCTCGCCCCGCCCAACCACCACCCTCCACAGACACCAGTTGCATCGCTATCCGGTCCAGCTTTCGGATGGTTTTCGATTCTTCCCATCACGGCTGCGTGGTGGGCTGAGGGCAGAGGAGCAGATGCGAAGGTGGTTGAGGGGCTATTCGGGGCCCTGACGATTCGCAAAGGCCGCCGACGATCGTTCGGCCAGCCATCCGACGATCAAGAAAGCAACGACGGAGACGAAAAGGACTGCCAACGAGGCGATCACAGCCGATTCCCACAGACCGATGACTCTCGATGCGATGAGGACGAACCCAGCGTGAGTGCCCAAAACGAGGACTGGCCGCTTCTCGATGAGGTCGGTCGCGTTCGTTCGGGTAAAAGGGAAGATGGCCATCATTCCCAGCGAGGCCCAGCCGCCAACGATCGATGCGGGACGTGCGTCCCCGCCGACGGCCACGACCCATACCAGGATCCCGCCGAGTGCGAAGGCGCCGGCCGTGGAGAGACGGGCGCCAACCGGCGAGAGGGTGGCGACGACGAGAGGAATCGCGACACCGAGGAGAACGCGGGCATGCTCGGTCTCCGGGACGGTCACCCAAATGCCAAACGCTGTGATCGCCATCATCGGCCCGAGGAGGTTATGGGGCAGGGCTCTCGACCAGGTCGCCAGCGCCATCCCGGCGATGACGACTGCGATTGGAGCAACGAACGGCAGCCAATCGATGTCGTAGAGGCCCCCTCGCCATCCAATGACGAAGGCCCCAACCAACACAAGCAACCAACCGAAGGGCCTGGTCTTGGGGTCGGTGTCGGTGCGGATGAGCCAGCCACCCGCTCCAAGCACGAAGAGACCGGAGCTGACCCCAACCCGTCGTCCGATGACGGTGTTGATGATCACCAACGCGGCGAGGGCGAAGATCCCACCCCACCACTGAGTGCCGCTCTGGGCTCTCGATACCGCGAACAAGACGCCAACACCCACCGCACCCGCCAGAAGCCCGGCGAGGAAATCGGTTCGTGTGATGAGGTCGCCGAGCGTGGCGAGCGAGTCGAGCATCGGCACGACTGTAAAAAGGTGTCCCGGCTTAACGGGCGATTGTGCCCGGGCGAGTTCCCTCCGACCGGTGCTCGATGAGGGTCCTCCACGTGATCGACAGCCTCTCGGGGTCGGGAGGTGCCGAGCAAGGGCTGGTGCGCGAGATCACCAGATTCAGTGAGGGAATCGAGCAAGAGGTGATCCTGCTTTACGACCGAACCGATCTGGCCCCCGAGTTGGGCGGGATCCCGGTGGAAGTTGTCGGCATGCGGAAGGGCTCGGGTTCGCACGCCTGGCCCGGGGCACTGGCCCCGGTCCGTCGTCTTGCCCGTTCCTTCAAGCCTGACGTCATTCAAACCAGCCTGTTCCTGGGCAACATCGTGGGTCAACTGGTGGGGCGAAGCCTGAGGATCCCGGTCCTCTCCAACCTGGTGTTGTCCGGGGACCTCGACCTGCTTCGCGCCTTCCAACCCGGGGCTGATAGCCGCAAAGCGCAGACCTTGCGGTCGATCGCGGGTTGGGCTGCCCGCAGCAGCTGGGTCTGGTTCCGGGCCCTCACCGAGGAGGTGAAGCTGTCCAACGCAGCACTTCTCGGGGTCGACCCCGCCCGGGTGACGGTGATCCCGCGTGGTGTGCCGATGCCCGACCTGGCCAACCCTGCCTCTCGTGAGGAGCTGGGTCTGCCCGCTGGCCCGCTGGTCGTCAACGTAGGGAGACTGGCCCGGCAGAAGGGCCAGGTGTTTCTAGTGGAAGCATTTGCCCGGGTCAAGGAGACGGTGCCCGACGCCGGTCTGGTGATCGTTGGCAAAGAAGGGGCAGCGGAGCGCGAGGTGAGGGAGGCGATCCAACGTCATGGCCTCACCGGCAGTGTCACCATCGTCGGCTATTCGACACGAGTGACCCACTACCTGGCCCATGCCCACGTGTTCGCCTTTCCTTCGGTGATGGAGGGGCTGGGGACGTCGGTTCTCGAAGCCATGGCCTGTGGGGTGCCGGTAGTGGCGTTCGACATCCCCCCGGTCCGGGAAGTCACCGTGGACGGCGAGTACGGCAAGCTGGTGCCGGTTGGGGAAGTCGACTCGTTCGCCTCCTCTCTGCTCGAGCATCTGCAGGCAGAGAAACAGGTGGATGCCCGCTCGGTCGAGTGGGTGAGGACCCACCACGATCTGGCCCGGATCGCATCGCTGGTGGAGGGTCTTCTCCGGAGCGCGACGAAAAGGGAGCTGGGGCAGGGTTAGCCTCCGGGTCAACTATGACACGCATCTATCTATCTCCTCCCGACGTCACCGCGGACGACAAGGCTGCGATCGTCCGCGCCTTCGACAGCGGCTGGATCGCCCCGTTGGGCCCCGAGGTAGACGCCTTCGAGGTTGAGCTCGCCGCGGCGACAGAAAGGGATCATTGTGCCGCCCTCTCCAGCGGCACCGCCGCCCTGCATCTCGCCCTGGAGATCCTGGGAGTCGGCCCCGGAGACCGGGTCCTCGTCTCCTCCCTCACTTTCGCCGCCACGGCCAATGCGATTCGTTACACCGGGGCGGAGCCGGTCTTCATCGACAGCGACGAGGCGTCTTGGAACATGGACCCGGACCTTCTTGCCGAGGGTCTGGCTTCGGGCGGGCGGTTCGCCGCGTGCGTTGTGGTCGACATCTACGGACAGGCCGCCGACTACGACCGGATTGCCGCTATTTGCTCCCAAGCAGGCGTCCCCCTGATCGAGGATGCCGCCGAGGCCCTCGGCGCAACTTATCGGGGGAAACGAGCCGGTGGGTTTGGCGAGATTTCGACCCTCTCTTTCAACGGCAACAAGATCATCACCACCAGTGGCGGGGGAGCCCTGGTCACCGACAACGAGGGATGGGCGCAACGCGCCCGCTGGCTGGCCACCCAGGCCAGGGAACCGGCACCTCACTACGAGCATCGTGAGATCGGGTACAACTATCGGTTGTCGAATCTGCTGGCGGCGCTGGGTCGGTCCCAACTCGCCGATCTCGAGCGCCGGGTGGCGGTGCGGAGAGAGCACAACCAGTTTTACCGCGAGGCGCTGTCAGACCTCCCCGGCATCGACTTCATGCCGGAGGCGCCCGGGGCCCGCTCGATGTTCTGGCTGACCTGCCTCACTATCGACCCCAGCGAAGCCGGTGTCGACAGAGAGCAGATCCGGCTACATCTCGAACAGCTCGACATCGAGGCAAGACCGGTGTGGAAACCGATGCATCTTCAGCCGGTGTTCGCCGGATCCGAGGCTTTCGGGGGGTCGGTGTCACAACGACTCTTCGTCAACGGTCTCTGTCTGCCCAGTGGGTCGAATCTGGCCGCTGACGACCGCGACCGGGTTGTTTCCGCGATTCGGGACGTCTTCGCGAAGAGCTGACCACTCGACCGGATTGAGCGGCCGCCGGCATGTGGCGCCGACCCGACAGGTACCCTCAGCCAGGTGAAGCCGGTCCTCACCGCCGATGAATACAGACGGGTCGACCAGGCGTACACCGGTGACCTGGATCGGGCCATGGACCGGGCTGGCTTCGGTGTCGCCCTGGCCGTCGCCGGGCGCGGGATCGGATACGGATCGCGGGTGGTCGTCCTGGCAGGTCCGGGCAACAATGGCGGGGACGGCTATGTGGCTGCTCGTTATCTGAGTCGGCGTGGTGTCCAGGTAGAGGTCCACTCTCTTGGGGCACCGAGAACCCCAACGGCGATCAAGGCGGCTTCGCTGGCTTCGGCCGGTGGCGTGTCGGTGACCCCGCTCGGCTCGGTGGTCGAGGCAGATCTCGTCATTGATGCGCTCTTCGGTGGCGGTGTTCGGGGGGGTCTGCCGAGCGATGTCGCGGCCTGGATTGAAACCCGGGCACCGGTTGTGGCCGTCGACTATCCGACTGGTCTCGACCCGAACACGGGTCAGGCGGAAGAGGGAGCGTTCCATGCTGTGGCGACCGTCACGTTCCAGACGCTGAAAACCGGCCATGTGATCGGAGTCGGCCCCGACCATTGCGGTGAGGTGATCGTCGTCGACATCGGGATAGAGGGCGGCGAGCCGTCGATGTGGGTGGCAGAGATGACCGATGCCCCTCGTCCCCGACGATCGAGGACTGCACACAAGTGGTCGGCCGGGTCGGTCCTCGTGGTCGGAGGATCGACTGGGATGACCGGAGCCGCGGTTTTCGCCGGGCGGGCAGCACTCGGCTTCGGCGCCGGATCGGTGGCGGTAGCCACATCCCGTCCTGATCTGGTGGCGGCCCTGGCTCCCGAGCTGCTCACGGTTGGGCTCGACGAAGCACAGGATCGTCTCGACCGCTTCGAGGTGGTGATCGCCGGGCCGGGGCTGAGTGAAATCGACCTCGACAAAGCGATGTCGATCGTTGCCAAGGCTTCCAACGTCCTGCTCGACGCCGGAGCGCTGCTCGCTCGCGTCGTGGATGCCGCGGTGGAGGGGACGGCGAACGTCGTGGTGACTCCACATGCCGGCGAGTTCGAGAGGATTGCCGGGACCGAGGCCGGAGCTCTCGCCGCCGGTGCCTACTCGAAGAAGACCGGTGCAACGGTATTGCTCAAGGGCAACCCGACCCTGGTCAGCGACGGGAGCGCCCCCGTGCTGGTGCGAACCGGTGGCCCTGAGTTGGCCAGCATTGGCACCGGTGACGTGCTCTCCGGAGTGATCGGCGCACTCTGGGCGAGAGGGCTCGATCCCCACACCGCGGCGGTGTCCGGGGCCTATTGGCACGGTGTCGCCGGGGCCAACCTCGCCCGTTCGAGGACAGTCACGGCCGATCGACTCGCGTCCCACGTGGCGCGTTATGCCGGATGAGACCGACTTACGCCGAGATCGACCTCGCCGCGATCCGCCACAACGTGTCGGGTTTCGTGGAGCTGTTGGCACCATCGGAGGTCTGCGTCGTGGTCAAAGCCGATGCATACGGTCACGGCGATGTGCCAGTAGCCGAGGCGGCTCTCGATGCGGGGGCCCCCTGGCTAGCAGTTGCGCTGGTGGAGGAGGGGATACGGCTGCGCGAAGCCGGGATCGAGGCACCGGTGCTCGTACTTTCCGAACCGGAGCCCAGGGCGGCGCCGGACGTCGCGGCATGGGGTCTGACTCCGACTGTCTATTCACCTGCGTTCGTCGAGGCACTTGCCGCCACGGGCGCCTCCCTGGCAGCTCACGTCAAGGTGGACACCGGCATGCATCGGGTCGGATCCGCCCCCGAGCAAATCGCCAACCTCATCTCTGCCGTCCGCGCCTCGAGCAACATCAAAGTGGCGGCACTCTGGACCCACTTCTCGGTTGCCGACGAGGATCCTGAGTTCACCCGACGACAGATAGCGCTCTTCGACGAGGTCGTGTCCGGGTTCGATGTGCCTGCTACCCACATGGCAAACACCGCCGCCGCCGCCCTGTTTCCCGAGACACGCCGTTCCATGTGCCGGATCGGGCTCGGCAGCTACGGACTGCACCCGTGCGCCGAGACCAGAGACGTGATCGATCTCCAGCCGGCAATGCGCATCGTGAGCCACGTGGCTCACACCCGCCGGCTCCGAGTCGGGACCCGACCGAGTTATGGGCGAATCAGGGCTTTGCCGGCCGATGCTTGGGTGGCAACGGTCCCCATCGGCTACGCCGACGGCTTTCCGCGAGGTCTCTCCCGGGGGGCTGTGGTCCTCATCGGTGGTCGGAGGCACTCCTTGGCCGGGTCGGTCACCATGGACCAGATCGTTGTCGACGTCGGCGAAGCGGGTGTCGGGATCGGTGATGAGGTGGTACTGCTGGGGCAGCAGGGTGATGGCGAGGTGACCGCCGACGAGTGGGCCGACCTTCTCCAGACCATCTCGTATGAAGTCGTGTGCGGCATTGGTCCCCGGGTCCCGAGGAGGTATTTGGAGTGAACAACTCGATTACGGCGGTGCCCGGGGTAGCCGTTGGGCACTGGTCCGACTACGACGCCGAGACGGGGTGCACCGTCGTCGTTTTCCCCGAGCCCAATGTCGCCGCTGCCGAGGTCAGAGGAGCGGCGCCGGGGTCACGGGAGACGGCTCTGCTCGAGCACGGGATGCGGATCGAGCAGGTCCAAGCCATCCTGCTCACCGGGGGGAGCGCGTTTGGCCTGGCAGCCGCCGACGGAGTGGTCCGGGCCTTGGAGGCGGACGGGAGGGGTCATCCCACTGCGGTAGCCCGGGTCCCGATCGTGCCCGCCGCGGTGGTGTTCGACCTCAAGCCGGATGGTGGCGCGATCCGCCCCGGGCCCGACCAGGGCGAGGCTGCGTACCGCTCGGCCTCGACCGAACCGGTGATCTCGGGTCGGATCGGTGCCGGCACCGGCACCACCGTGGCCAAGTGGCGCGGATTCGAGCACATGCAGCCTGGTGGCCTTGGGTCGGCGATCAGGCCTGCTGGTGAGGCGACGGTGGGGGCGTTGGTGGTGGTCAACGCGGTTGGCGACATATTCACCATCACCGGCGAGTCGCTGACCGGGGGCGATCACGAGCCAGGACCACCGGCGCCTTTTCCCGAGCCGCTGGCGAATACGACGCTGGTCGTGCTTGCCACCGATGCGGCTCTGTCCCGTTCCTTCCTGAGCCGGCTGGCGGTGCGCTCACAGGATGCTCTCGCCGCCTGCATCCGGCCCACGCACACCCGCTTCGATGGTGACATCGTCTTCGCCGTCGCCTGCGGCCCCATCGAGGGCGACGTCGAGACTCTCTCCGAGGCCGCCTTCGGCGCCACCGCCGCTGCGGTGGAGCGGGCGGTTCGCGCCGCCGCCGAGTGACGTCGCGAACCCTGGCGGTCCTCGACGTCGGGCGCGACCCGGTCGTTGCGGCGACCAAGGTCGATTCGCGCCCCTGGTCGGCTGATCGCTTTGCCACAATGGGGGGACGGTGAGCGACAGCATCCAGATCCTCGAGGACCTCAAGACGCGCGCCCTCGTCTGCACCCAATGCGGGCTCGCCGAAACGAGGACTCAGGTCGTCTTTGGCGTCGGGGATCCGCAGGCAAGGCTCATGTTCGTCGGCGAGGCGCCCGGCAAGAACGAAGACCTCCAGGGCGAACCGTTCGTCGGTGCCGCCGGCAGGCTGCTCGACTCATTGCTCGAAGAGGTCGGACTTGGTCGTTCCGATGTCTATATCGCCAACGTTCTCAAATGCCGTCCCCCCGGAAATCGCGATCCGAAAGCCGAAGAGATCGACGCGTGCAAGGGATACCTCCGGGAGCAGATACGGCTCATCTCGCCCGAGGTCGTGGTGACTCTGGGCAATTTCGCCACCAAGCTGCTGCTCAATACCGAGGTCGGCATCACCCGGCTCCGGGGTCGGCCACATCGCTGGTGGCTCGGTGCCGTCCTGGTGCCGACGTTTCACCCGGCTGCGGCTCTGCGCGGTGGCGACCGGGTCACCGACCAGATGCGAGCGGACTTCGCTGTCGTCAGAGCCCTCCTCGATCCCTCGGTGGAGAAGGCCGAGGGATCGGCGGCTGGGCAGGATGATGCTGCTCAAATGGAGCTGTTCGGATGATCGAAGCTCTTTGCCCCACTGAAGCCGAGACGCGGGCCGTCGCTCGTCGTCTTGCCGCGCTGCTGCGGCCCGGTGATGTGATCCTGCTGACCGGCGGCCTCGGCGTCGGCAAGACCTTGTTCACGGGAGGCCTTGCCTCGGGGCTCGGGGTTGAGGAGCAGGTTCTGAGCCCTTCGTTTGTCTTCGTGCGCCAGTACCGCACCGGGTTTCTCCCGGTGATTCACGTCGATGTCTACCGCCTCAACTCACTGAACGAGTTCGACGACCTCGAGGTATTCGATCTGGCTCAAAACGGCGTGGTGGTTATCGAGTGGGGCGACGCTCTCAACGGCGCAATCCCCGAAGACCACTTGAGGGTCGAATTCACCGTCGAGCCGGACAAATCCCGGACGCTCCGCCTCATCCCGAACGGGTCGTGGATCGACCGCGATCTCGGTTCGGTGGCATGAAGCTGCTCGCCATCGAGACGGCAACGCCGGGCGCCTCGGTCGCTCTCGTCGAGGACGCCACCACTCTGGCCGCTGCCTCCCGGATCGATCCTCGGGGCCATGCCACCTTCCTGGTGCCGGCGATCGACTTCTGCTTCGACCAGGTGGGTTGGTCTCCTTCAGACCTCGATGCGGTGGCGGTCGACATCGGGCCTGGTCTCTACACCGGAATCAGGGTCGGTCTGGCCACGGCCCAGGGTCTTGCTGCCGCCTTCGGGATCCCGATCATCCCCGCAGTCTCTCTCGATGCCATCGCACTGGAGGCCCGGACCGGCCACCGATTGATTTGGTCCGTGGTCGATGTGCGCCGGGGCGAATTCGCCGTTGCCCGCTATCGCCCGGTTCCCGGTGGTGGCGTGGTGAGAGAGTCGGAGGCGGAGCTGGTAGGGCCAGAGGTGCTGCGGGCCCAACTGGAAACAGCGCCAGATGAGAGTCTGATGGTAGGTGAGACCGGGGCCTTCCCCGAGTGGCTCCTCAGAGGTCTGCACCGGGTGAAGTTGGGTCGTCCCCGATACCCCTATGCAGTGGCGCTGGCGGAGGTTGCTCGCGGCAGATACGAGAAGGGCGACTTCTTCTCTGTGGGCGAGATACGGCCGATGTACCTGCGCGAAGCCGACGTGACCATCAATTGGGCCAAGCTGAGACAGGAGGGACCGTGGGGAACCGTGTGAGCGAGACCCACATCCGCCCCTTCAGAAGCGGCGACCTCCCGGCTGCGGTGGCCCTGGAGCAGGCAAACCAGGCCACCCCATGGTCCGAAACGGTCTTTCGAGACGAGCTGGCGAGCGAGAACCGGGCCTACTTGACGGCCGATGATGAGGGCGTCGTCGGGTTCGGTGGGGTGATGGTGGTCGGCGACGAGGCGCACGTGACCAATATCCTCGTTGCCCCTGAGGCCAGGAATCGGAGAATCGGGCTGCGCTTGATGCTCGGTTTGATCGACGCGGCGATCGAGATGGGGGCCCGTCATCTCACACTCGAGGTCAGGTCCGGGAACCAGGCTGCTCGGGCCCTGTACGCCCGACTCGGCCTCGCACCGGTCGGAGTGCGCAAGGGCTATTACGCCGACGACGATGCGCTCGTCATGTGGGCCCACGACATCGACGGTGATTCTTACTCGGAGCGTCTGGCCGGTCTGAGATGAAGCCCCTGATCCTTGCTTTCGAGACCTCTTGTGACGAGACCGCGGTCGCCGTGGTGCAGGGAACGACCCCGCTGTCGAATGTCGTTTCCTCCCAGGTCGAGCTTCACGAGCGTTTCGGAGGGGTGGTGCCCGAGGTGGCGGCGCGGGCGCATGTCGAGTCGATCCGCACCCTCACCCATCAGGCCCTCAACGAAGCCGGGATCCACCCGGCCGACCTCGACGGGGTGGCGGCTACGGCCGGGCCTGGCTTGATCGGCGCACTCCTGGTCGGGCACTCGTTCGCCAAGGCAACCGCGTGGGCTCGCCAACTTCCATTTGTCGGGATCGACCACATGGAGGGCCATCTCATGGCCCCCCGTCTCCAGTTCGACGACTTCGAGCCACCGGTGGTGGCCCTGCTCGCCTCCGGTGGCCATTCTCAGATCGTCCACGCACAGGAGTGGGGTGATTACGACGTGCTCGGCTCGACGATCGACGACGCCGCCGGGGAGGCGTTCGACAAGTTGGCTCGCATGATGGGTCTCGGGTTCCCGGGCGGCCCTGCCATTGATGCGGCTGCCGAAGATGGTGACCCCGGGGCCATCGAATTCCCCCGTGCGCTGGCCGATCGCCCGTTTCATTTCTCGTTCTCGGGTCTGAAGACCTCGGTGGTCACCTTCATCGAGAGAGCACAAGCGAGTGGCGAGCTCCCCCCATTGGCCGATGTGGCCGCCTCGATCCAGGAGGCGATTGTCGATGTCCTCGTCGACAAGACCTTCGCCGCGGTTGACGCAACCGGGGCCCGGATCGTCGGCGGTGGAGGCGGTGTGCTGGCCAACCGCCGGCTTCGTCATCGCTTCGCGGAGGAGGCCGACAAACGCGGAATTGCGTTGGCCATCCCCGACCCGCTCCTCTGCACCGACAACGCAGCCATGATCGGTGTCGCCGGAGCCCACTGGCTTTCCGAGGGCCGGATCACCGACTGGGCCGAGAACGTGGACCCGGGACGGGTCCTGGGCCGACCGCTCTACTGACGGCGTGCCGGGGCCAGTCCCGAATCTGAGTCCCCTCCACTGAGGTTTTCGATTTAGCACTCACCGGCAACGAGTGCTAATGTCCCTCTTAGCAGTCGAAGTACCCGAGTGCTAACACAAGGATCATCAGCCGGTGGCACGCCGATCGTGTAGGTGTGCTCGGCTGGGTCTAGGTCAATACGAATCGAGCCTCAAGGAGGAGCCAAGTATGAAGCTTCAGCCGCTCGGCGATCGAGTGGTGGTCAACCCCACAGAGGACGCGGAGTCTCGTACCCCGTCCGGGCTGGTCATCCCCGACACCGCCAAGGAGAAGCCGCAGGTCGGCGAGGTAATCGCTGTTGGGCCCGGCGCCCGCGATGAGGACGGCGACCGGATCCCGATGGATGTCTCCATCGGCGACAAGGTCCTCTACTCGAAGTTTGCCGGCACGGAGGTCAAGCTCGACGGAAACGAGTATCTCGTTCTGTCGGAGCGCGACCTTCTGGCCATTGTCAACTGAGGAGCTGATAGAACATGGCAGCGAAGGAACTTCGCTTTAACGAAGAGGCACGTCGTGGCCTCGAGGCCGGCGTGAACAAGCTCGCCGACACGGTAAAGGTCACCCTCGGCCCCAAGGGCCGCAACGTCGTCCTGGAGAAGAAGTGGGGCGCACCCACCATCACCAATGACGGCGTGACCATCGCCAAGGAAATCGAGCTGGACGACCCCTATGAGAACATGGGTGCTCAGCTGGCCAAGGAAGTGGCTACCAAGACCAACGATGTCGCCGGTGACGGCACCACGACTGCAACCGTGCTGGCTCAGGCCATGGTCAAGGAAGGTCTGCGCAACGTGGCCGCCGGCGCCAACCCGATGGACCTGAAGCGGGGCATCGAAAGCGCCGTCGAGAAGGTCGTCGAGGCAATCGGCGAGATGGCTCGCGACATCGAGACCAGCGAGGAGATCGCCAACGTCGCTTCGATCTCGGCCAACAACGACCCGACCATCGGCAAGGTCATCGCCGAGGCGATGGAAAAGGTGGGCAAGGACGGTGTGATCACGGTCGAAGAGGGTCAGACCTTCGGTCTCGAGCTCGAGTTCACGGAGGGCATGCAGTTCGACAAGGGCTTCATCAACTTCTACTTCATCACCGATCCTGATCGCCAGGAGGCGGTGCTCGAGGATCCGTACATCCTCATCGCCAACCAGAAGATCAGCTCGGTCAACGATCTGGTACCGGTTCTGGAGAAGGTGATGCAGTCCGGCAAGAGTGTGCTGGTCATTGCCGAGGATGTCGAGGGAGAGGCTCTGGCCACTCTCGTCGTCAACAAGATTCGGGGGACGTTCTCGTCCGTGGCCGTCAAGGCACCCGGTTTCGGCGAACGGCGCAAGGCCATGCTCCAGGACATCGCCATCCTCACCGGTGGCACAGTCATCGCGGAGGAAGTCGGGCTCAAGCTGGAGAACGTGACTCTGGACATGCTGGGACGCGCTCGCAAGGTTGTCGTCTCCAAGGACAACACCACCGTCATCGACGGTGACGGGTCCGAGGCGGACGTCAAGGCACGTATCAAGCAGATCGAGCGTGAGATCGAGAACACCGACTCGGATTGGGACCGTGAGAAGCTCCAGGAGCGTCTCGCCAAGCTCTCCGGCGGTGTGGTGGTCATCAAGGTCGGCGCCGCCACCGAGGTGGAGCTGAAGGAGAAGAAGCACCGCATCGAGGACGCCGTGTCGGCAACCCGTGCCGCGGTTGAAGAGGGCATCGTGCCCGGAGGCGGCGTTGCGCTGCTCCGTGCTCAGACCGCCATCGACAAGATCCGCGGCGGAGGTGGCGACGAGAAGACCGGGCGCAACATCGTGCGCAAGGCAATCGAGGAGCCTCTCCGTCAGATCGCGGTCAACGCCGGATTTGAGGGCGGAGTCGTCGTCGAGCACGTTCGGTCGGCCGAAGGCAATGTCGGCTTCAATGCCGCGACAGGCGTTTACGAGGATCTGGTCGCGGCCGGTGTCATCGACCCGGCCAAGGTGACCCGGTCGACGCTGCAGAATGCGGCTTCGATCGCGGCATTGCTCCTGACCACCGAGGCCCTGGTGGCCGAGGAGAAGGAGCCCGCCCCGGCGATGCCCGGCGGCGGCCATGGCCACGACGGCGGCGGGATGGACTTCTAGCCCACCCCAGTCCAAAGCGTAGAAGGGGCCCCCATCCTGGGGGCCCCTTTTGGCTTACCTTCATGACGTTCAGGTAAGGCGCCAGGAGGTCCCCCCTCCCCGGCTACGCCGGTACTCCCCCCTTCGGGGGGAGAAACAAGGCGGAGGCGAGGCGGTCGAGGTAGCCGATGGTCTCCCCCGGGCCCAGTGGGCGGAGGTTGAAAACCACCCGGTCCACGCCGGCGGCGTCGAGGGTGTCGAGGTCGTCGACACGGGCTCCGGAGGCGGTGATCTCGAACGTCGCCGGGTCCTTTCCCGAGACGGCCACGGCCTCACGGACCCGAGCCACCTGACCGGCGATGTCCATGCGCATGGCCAGAGGCATCCACCCGTCGCAAAACTCGACCATGTCGGCGAGGGTCTTGGGGCCGGCAGCAGCCCCCATGATGATCGGAGGGTGAGGTCTCTGAGCCGGCTTGGGCCACGCCCACGAGGGCTCCAGGGATATCAACTCCCCATCGAAGGCTGCTTCCTCCTCGGTCCATAGCGCCTTCATCATCAGGACCTTCTCGCGGAGCATCGCCCGCCGGGACGAGAAGCTCACACCATGGTGCTCCATCTCCTCCTTGTTCCAGCCATAACCGATCCCGAACAGGACCCTGCCTCCGGAAAGGGCGTCGAGTGACGCCACCTCCTTGGCGGTCCAGATTGGATCTCTCTGGGCGACCAGGGTTACCCCGGTGCCCAATCGCAGATTCGACGTGACCGCAGCCGCATAGGAGAGCGAGACGAAAGCGTCGTGCGAACGCCAATACTCCTCCGGCAGTGGTGGTGCCCCATCTACTCCACCCCACGGCGACTCCCGGGAGACGGGGATGTGGGAGTGCTCCGGGAACCAAAGAGACTCGAAGCCACGGGCCTCGACCTCACGAGCCAGATGGTCCGGGCGAATTGCCGTATCCGCGGGAAACATGGAGACTCCGAATCTCATCACGCAGACGCTAGGCGATGTCGCTCAAAGAACACGTACTACAACTGATAGCCGCCAACGGTCCGATCCCGTTCGAGAAGTTCATGCGTCTTGCCCTCTACCACCCCGAAGGCGGCTACTTCACTACCGGGAATCTTCGCTCTGAGAAGGCAGGAGACTTCCTCACCTCACCCGAGGTCAGCCGCCTCTTCGGCGAGAGCCTCGCCGTGTATGTCGATCGAGAGCGCCGCCGGATCGGCGAGCCGTTCGAAGTGGTCGAGGTTGGGGCTGGTTCGGGCTCACTGCTGCGGCCGCTTCTCGAGTCGGTCGAAGTGCCGGCTCGAGCCGTCGAAGCCTCGCCTGCGGCGCGGATGGCGTTGAGGGCGGTGCTTCCCCACCATCGGATTAGCGATGAGCTCCCCGACCGGGTGCGTGGTGTGGTGATCGCCAATGAGTTGATCGACAACCTCCCGATGGCATTGGCTCAGCGGGTTGGAGGCGTGTGGCGCGAACGGTGGGTGGGCCGAGGTGGTGGAGGCCTGGCATTCGTCGATGCCGTGCCCCGAACCGAGGTCCTCGACTGGCTTTCGGCGAACGCGGGCGAGGTCGGAGAAGGGGGCTGGGTCGAGGCACAGCTCGACGCTAAGGCGTGGCTCGTAGACGTGCTTCAGCGTGTGGAGGCGGGCTCGGTCGTCCTCATCGACTACGGCGACACCGCCGAGAACCTGCTCCCACGTCGTCAGGACGGGACCCTTCGCACCTATCGGGCACATCATCTCGGCCCACATCCCCTCGACGAGCCGGGCGAAACCGACATCACCGCAGACGTGAACTTCACCGCGCTCATGACCACCGCCGAGACCGCAGGAGCGCAGGTTGAGTTGCATCGTCAGGACGAGTTCCTCGCCGCTCTCGGGTTGCGGGATCGGCTGACCGAGCTCCGTCTCGAAGAGCTGGACGCAGCGCGATCGGGCGACGATATGGAGCGTCTCCGACTCCGAAGCATGACGACCGAAGCCGAGACCTTGCTGCATCCCCGCGGTCTTGGCGACTTCCGGGTCCTCGTGGCGACCAAGTGATCGGGGAACCGCCCGGGGTTGGCTTTCGTCTTATCCTTGGAGGTGAATGATGACCAGATTGGCAGCGCTTACAGCTCTCGCGCTGCTCTTCGCATCCTGTGCTGCCCCCGAGGAGCCGGCGAGCCAACAGACGACGACGGGTGTCACCAACTTCAGCACCGCCACCACTGGCGGCGCCGGGCCGACGACCACGGAGGTGTTCCCATTGCAGACCGTGCCACGAACCGACGCCGACTTACTTGCACTGGCCAAGCAGGCAAGGTCCGATCTCGCCGCACACCTCGAGGTTGCCGAAGAGGAGATATCCATCACCGGCGCATCAGCCGTCGTCTGGAACGACGGTTCGATCGGGTGCCCCAAGCCGGGGATGTCCTACACCCAGGCTCTCGTCGATGGGGCGAGGGTGACCCTGCTTCATGACGACGTCGCCTATACCTATCACCAGGGTGGCGATGGGCTTTTCCTCTGCGAGGAGCCGGCCGAAGACTCGTTCACCGTGTCCAAGGACTACTCCGGTGAGCTCGAGATGACCCCGCCCCCGGGTTTCGACGAATAGCACAATTGAAAGGGGAGCACCTCAACGAGGTGCCCCCCCTTCTTGTTCTCGTTGCTCGATGGCTTTAGGAGCCCACCTGCACCAGGGTCAACCCGAGAATCCCTGCGTCGTCGGAGTGAGACACCGCGCCGAGGTAGCCCCCCGGCGGCGTGAGCCCTGACCAGGCAACTTCCACTGTGCCAATCGTTCCCAGAGTCGCCGAAGCAGGTGCGTTGGTAACCGACAGCGACCCTCCACTGGCGAGTGGCACTGTCCAGACAGACAGCGAGTAGGCCACTTCGCCACCTCCCGGCGGGAACGTGGTCTGCCACCCGTTCACGTACAGGATGTAAGTGTCAGAGGTGGGGAGGGACACGTCGATGAGCTCGTCGGTTCCACCTGCCGTCGACTGGGCGACACGCTCTCCCGCGGAGTTGTACAAGAAGAGGTCGATGTCGACTCCAGCCGAAGGCGTGATGTCATCGGCCGTCAGCGCGATCCGGAGGTGAGCAGCACCGTCCACGACGATCGGGTGCTGGCGAGTGCCCTCGACCTCGGACGGTGACCAGTTCGAGTTGTTCGGATCCTGGTCGACCGAGCCGAGCGCCGGCACGTTGGGTGCCATCCCATGCGGAGCCGCGGTGTAGGCACCCGTGTAGCCGAATGCCACCGGGAAGCTCGCCGTGCCCGACTCACCTTCACCACTGATCGCACCCGGGACCTCCAAGGCTGCAGCCTTGACTGCGATCGGGCTTCGCACCTTGTTGTGACCCGATACCCACGTCAGGGAGCCGAACCTCCATTCGCCGACCGGCGCTTCCTCATTGAGGATGGTGATTTCGAACGTCGCCGATTCGCCCGGGGCCAGTTTCAGCCGGTTGGGGCTGACGTCGACGTCATAGCCACGGGGGTCATGGATCCTCGCCCGGTAGGTCGTCGTCTTGTCGGATACGTTGGTCACGGTGCGGACCACGGTCTTCGTCCCTGGCACCTCACTGACCCCGATCGAGGGGTAATTGAGGTTGTAGGTCTCGAGTGGTACGCCCAGGCCGGCGACGAAGTCACACGACCCAGGTGTGAAGATCTGTGCGTCGGCCCCACAGGTGAAGCCGACGTAATCGAACAGATCTGCGTCGTAGACGAGCCCAGGATTGAAGATCGAGCCCAAGGAGCTCGCCTTCCCGCTCGGGTCGACGTGCCCGGCGCCGAAGTCGAAGGGATCGGCCTGGGTGGTGCCGTCCTCCTTCCTGACGTCCTGCCGGGCGGTGGTCATCAGGGCCGACTTGGCCATCGCCGGGGACCACTCCGGATGTGCCTGCTTGAGCAGGGCGAATAGCCCGGCCACGTGAGGGCTGGACATCGACGTCCCCGAGATCGATTGGAACAACTGGCCTGGTGCGCCGAGTGACGGCGTGGGAGAGTTCCCGGCAAGGATGTTCACGCCTGGGGCGGTTACATCTGGCTTGATTATGTCAGGAGATGCGGGGAGACCGACAGGCCCCCGTGAGGAGAAGTCGGCCATGATGTTGCCCCGCTGACGCACTGTCTCGCCGTCAGTGAGCTCGACGGTGGCGTCCGCTCCGTTGTCGACTATGTACTGCTTCAAGGCAGTCCCGTCGGTGAAGCTGACATGGACCGATGGCACGAAGTGGTTGTCGGTCACCAGGGCCTGGATGTCATCGTTGTTGTACAACACCATGCCGAGACCGCCCTGCTCGGAAACAGCCTGACTCTTCTCGACTCTGGCCACATCGCCGCGGAGACAGAGGACCACCATCCCGGTGATGTCCGGGTCGAAGTCGACTGCGGGATCACAGAGCTCGTTGCCGTGGTCGCCGGCGTCGACAAATGGCAGCTGACCGTCGGTCCCGGGAGTGATCGAGGCGCCCTCATAGACGCCACGGTCCTTGTTGAACCAGTGGGACCAGCGACTCTTGAACTGGGTGGAGTCACCGGTCCTGACCTCTGCCACATATGTCTTTTTCTGTTGGCTCGCGCCCACCGAAGTGACCCAGGGCACGGTGGCCGGGCTTCCCACGGTCTCGGCTCCGGGACCCGAGTTGCCGTTGGAGGTCGCCGCGAACACCCCGGCGTCTGCCGCGAAAAGGAAGGCGATGTCGTCGGGACCGTTCAACCCGGGGGTGTCACTCCCGATCGAGTAGTTGATCACGTCGACACCGTCGGCGACCGACTGGTCGATGGCGTCGGCGAGGTCACCACCGAAGCATCCGAGGTCGCCGCACGCCGAGTACATGACTACCCAGGCGTCTGGGGCAATCCCCGAGACCTCTCCGAAGTCACGGCCGAAGATCTCCGAGGGGACGTCGGCATTGCCCGCGGCGGTGCTGGCGGTGTGTGTTCCATGCCCGTCGTAGTCACGGGCCGAGTGGTAGAGCTCGCCGGGAATGAGGGTGTCGTAAAGCGAACGCATGTTGCGAGCACCGATCAGCTTGTTGTTACACGTGAAATCATCGTCATCGGGGTTGTATCCGGTGTTGCCGAAGTCGCACCCGGTGCTCAGAAACTCGGTCGCCGGATCCGGGTCGAGGTCGATCTCCTCGAATTTGATCGGTGACGGGCCGAGATTCCCCAGGTCCTCGAAGGACGGGTGCTCGGGCCAGATCCCGGTGTCGATGACACCAACGACAACACCTTCTCCGGTGTAGCCGCTCGCGTACGCCCCTCGACGGTCGTCCAATCCGAGGAAGTGTGGTGAGTTCGTCGTGTGGAGTTGATGCAACTCGTCACGTACGACCGAAGCCACACCCTTCTGCGTGGAGAGTGCGTCGGCCTCGGCCTCCGTGAGCAACGCGCTGAAACCATTGGTGGCGTAGTCGTAACTGGCGACCATGGCCGAGGGGTCGACGCCGGCACCCTCGAGGACGGCGGTCTTCTCTGTCAGGAGCTCTTCGACGTATTCCTCGACCGCGGGGGCGTCGGGTTCCGGAGCCTCGCTCCCTTCTGGTGCTATCTCCTCATTGCCCAGGACCGGCTGAGCCTCCATGACCACGATGTACGGGGCCCTCGAGTTGTCGGTGGCGGCGATCAAACCGGCCGGCCCGGCTCCTGCCGGGATCGCGGTTGCGAATGCCGTGGCCAAGGCCGCCACGACGACGAGCAGCTTTCGTCTCACGTAGGAGTCTCCCTCTGGTTGTCCAACGGACCGCCCCCAAAGGGAGCCGGCCCTCCACACTACAGCGACCCAATGTCAACCGGCGGCGACCCTACACGACAGTTCGTGGTGACGTCCACGGGAACTTTCGCCTGAGGGCGCCCCATCGAATATGCCCGGCGCCTCGGTAGGATTTGCCAGATGAACAACTTGAAGACGGTCGCCCTCCTCGCCTTCATGACCACCCTGTTGTGGCTGGTCGCGGTTGCTCTCTTCCCCGAGGGGGGATTTGTCATCGGGCTGATGTTCGCGGTCGGCTTCAACCTTCTCGCCTATTTCTTTTCGGACAAGCTGGCCCTGGCGGCAAGTCGGGCCAAGCCGGTGACCGAAGAGGAGCTGCCGCAGGTCTATGCCATCGTCCGACGTCTCGCACAGCAGACACGGATGCCCGAACCACGCATCTTTCTGATCGAATCACCCCAGCCCAACGCATTCGCCACCGGTCGCTCGCCGAGGAAGGCCGCGGTTGCGGTGACCAGCGGGATCCTTCAGGTCCTCACGGTCGATGAGCTGGAAGGAGTCCTCGCCCACGAGCTGGCCCACGTCCAGAACCGCGACATCCTGATCAGCTCGATTGCGGCCATGATCGCTTCTGCGCTCACCATGTTGGCCCGTATGGCGTTCTGGTTTGGTGGTGGGGGGAACAATCGAGAGAGCCCCCTCGGGGCCATAGGGTTGATCCTCTCCCTGATCGTCGCCCCTATCGCTGCCATGCTGATCCGTCTTGCCATCTCGAGGACGAGGGAGTTTCAGGCGGACGCCACCGGGGCGGAGACCACCGGGCGTCCCATGATGTTGGCCAGCGCCCTCGAGAAGATCTCGGCCGGAACCTCCCGCATCCCGATGAATGTCAACCCGGCGACCGCTCAGCTCTTCATCGACAACCCGATGAAGGCGGTGAGGGGCCGAGGCATGATGAGGCTTCTGAGCACCCATCCATCGACCGAGGAGCGCATCGACCGTCTCACCCGCATCGCCCAGGGGATCAGGTAGGAGCACAGGCCGCGGTCGGCAACAGTTGGGCACTGTTTCCCCGCATAGCTAACATTTCCCCTCCCGAACTGACCGTCTTTCGGCGTGCGGGTTCTACATGCCGGGATGCCCGAGCGGCCAAAGGGAGCAGACTGTAAATCTGCCGGCTTACGCCTTCGGAGGTTCAAATCCTTCTCCCGGCACGGGCGCCTGGCGCCTGACAACCCAGCCCCCTTAGCTCAGTCGGTAGAGCGCTTCCATGGTAAGGAAGAGGTCTTCGGTTCAAATCCGGAAGGGGGCTCGAGGCTTTGAGCTTCTCGGAGCCTGGCTGAGGCGGCGTAGCTCAGTTGGTGAGAGCGCTCGACTCATAATCGAGAGGTCGGCAGTTCGAGTCTGCCCGCCGCTACATCAAGACCGTGGCGTAGGCTGCGGCGCCGAAGGGACGGAGAAAGGAACAGGAGCCAGACGATGGCGAAGGCGAAGTTTGAGCGTACGAAGCCGCATGTGAATGTGGGGACGATGGGTCATATTGATCATGGGAAGACGACGTTGACGGCTGCGATTACGCGGGTGTTGGCGGATCGGGTTGGTGGT
>Ga0214472_10000336_pt1 | contig 60036 bp, 83 predicted proteins | sample RVTome_6_FD_207662 | JGI IMG/M metagenome (GOLD analysis project Ga0214472, IMG submission 207662) | Soil microbial communities from uranium-contaminated site in the Upper Colorado River Basin, Wyoming, United States - RVT140D175 | ecosystem: Environmental > Terrestrial > Soil > Contaminated >...
TCACCTTATGTTGTGCGGCCCGATGTTGCGAGGGGCCTTGTGTTGTCAACTAAGCGGTATTGCCTTGCTGATGAACACAACATAGTACCAACTCTGTCAGATGTCAAACCCTGTTTTCAATTTTTTCGAAAATAATTCACCGATAATCCTACACACTATAATACACGCGATTTCCCCGAAACAAGATTCTCCCCTAGCAAACAGATCTTGATTAATCAAGATTCCTCTCAAGCACGAAAAATCCGGTTATCTTGAACCGGACCTTTCAGAGTAAATTAGCCAGCAAATCAGCGCGCCTTGCGTTCAATCATTTCAACAAAGGAAAAAACCTTTTTCATGATTGGTTCAAGACTCACCGTGTAATCGCTGATCACGTCGTAACCGTCATTGCCATAAACGAGATACACCCAGCCAAGTTTCATGCCCGAAGCATCGCGGACAATCAATTGATCCTCATCAGTCGAATTGAGCGACGCCATGATTTCAGCGTACTTGGACGACTTCACCAAACACCAATCCTCGCCATCGTACACGCTTACCGTGTTGCCCGGAAACGCAAGGAATGATTTGATCAGCTTGCGCACAATGCGGCCTTCAATGCGGATGCGCTTCGCCACGGAACTTTGCGGCCCGTCACGCTCAATCACACGTGCAACCGACTCTGCAAACCCATCACCTTTAGTAACACTCATCGTGGTAACCTTTCCTTGTGTTGATGACTTAACACTAGCCCGGATCAGCACAACAGTCAACCACTAGTTTTCACCTGTCACTTCTCACACCAGCAGCCTCTCGACAGATCTCAATTAATCAAGATTCTCAGTCTCATCCCGAATCCGATTAAATTAAGATCCCGCCCATTGACAAGCGAGCCGGGAGCACGAGGCCCCCGGACAATTCGCCTTGTCAGAAATCAACCACAGGAGCGCCGAGATCATAGGGCTTTGAGTGCTCCCAAGCACTGTTGAATGCATCAAGGTTGACCTTGTGCAGCTTCAGTTCGGTGGCGTCGTCACGGACACCGCGCCAGCCGTCGATAGCCTTGCGAGCAGCCAGCTTTGTTTTTGCCGCCGCCCTTTCGTCAAAGCCTTCACTCGGGATACGCTGCACAACGCCTTTCGGCGAGAGGATAACGTAATCGAGGCGTTCGGGTTCATTTGCCATTTTAGTAACCTTTCATTGTTGCATGATCAAACTAGCATGCCATCACATAGGATGTCAACAAAACTTATTTGCAGATCCTAACAAAATTACACTTGACATCTGATCCACTTATGACCTACACTACACCATCGAAACAGCGAAAGGTTACCTCATGACTGATAGTGTCATCAAAGACCTACCCAATGGCCTGCCTGTGTACTATGTTCTCGAAGTGTGCAACGTTACTAGCAGCGATCACAGGCAAAACGACCTTTGCGAGCTTGTCACTCGTTTTTGTCCTGACCTTCCCAACAATCAGTTTTCAGTCGGCCTCCGTCACCACGATGGCGGCTTCTTTCAACTGCACTATCGCGACACTCTTGGCGAAATCATAGCCACGCGAAATCTCATGATTGAACTCCGCAGAAAGGAACTTGGTTTCGCCTAGCTGGCGACCCTTCGGGGTCTGCCCACAAATCTTGATTAATCGAGATCTAATCACGTCCAGGATAAGCCCCTAAGGGCTCACCTTCTTGATCTCGTTCTTGAGCCATGTAATTTCCCAAGAGTGCCGACTTACCCCAGCACAATCGCTGGTAGCATCATGCATCCGCTTGTAGATGCTGTCATAAGACTCTTTCGAGAGGTAATGCAGCTTAGCCACATAAGATTCTCGAACGGTTATAGGGTCTGTATTGACAAACCCCTCCCCAGGAATGTACCTTGGACGATATTCCATCACTCCACCTTTTTGATCAGACCATTTTCCATAGTCACATAAGCGTAAAATTCACGCCCATAGGGTTTCTCATGCACCGCTGGTCGATGCGCCACGGAAAATGATCCGTTGTCCAGACACTGATTTCCGAATAGCGATGTTTCCACGTATTTGAGCGGCTGACCAATCGCCGCCTTCAGTTCCTTTTTGGATTTGTATCCAATAACAAGCACTGTCATGATAGTAACCTTTCGTTAGGATTGTTTGCTGATTTCGACTGCCAAGTCCGTAAGGTTGCTTGACAGCTTAGCCAGCATATAGGTCCGTTCGAACCATGCACGGCGCGCAACCCGAAGCTGTCTTTCGTCGCGGTAGTCACGACCATGCGGAGTTGCAGCACTCAGAAGCTCCAAAGCCTTTTCACAAGCGACTTGCGCCGCCATCAATTGCTCAACCAGCTTTTTCGCATCTGTGCCGTTCATGTTGACATGGGGCACAATAAGAGGCTGCAAGAAATCGGTTTTGATTGGGTTTGGCATAGGGTAACCTTTCATTGTTTCAACATCAGCCTATCACACCTCTAGAGCGGCGTCAACACCCTTCACAAAAATAAAACCAGCTCCCGAAGAAAATTAAATCTTGATTTATCGAGATATTGCCGGTCTTCGCGCATCTTGATTTTTTGAGATCATCAAGCGAGCCGTACCCCTAGACGATTGGCTCGGAATCAGGATACGTGTCCCGCAGTAGCTTTTGCGCCTCCTCAAGCGTGAAACAAGACATGGTTGGCAGTAGCGTTTTCGGAGCCCGTGGGTCAGTGAAGGCCCAGTTTGCTTCCGTGTCGTGTGGCCCGTAGGGCGAAATGGAAACAAGATCATTTTCCCCGCCGTTGTAGGCGGTTGCCAAGTCAATCAGGGAGTCTGTTCCATTGCCTTCGAACTCTTGGCCATCGGCAAATTTCGCGTACCCATAGAACTTGGCCATGCGCCAGCGCTCAGTTAAGCGGATAAGTGGTTCAACCATGGAGCTTTGTCCCTTCGTCGTTTTTGTCGGCTAGGATAATCATCCCGTCACTGGCATCGATCACCGCAGCGCCGGGATTGCTTTCCATGTATTTGTTCGCCACGTCATCGTCAAAGAAGATTGCAATGACTTTGAAAGCGCGGCCCATGGTGATAAAGTAAAGACCCTGCATCAGTACACCCTCCTGTCCTTGAAAACCGCGTTCGGGAAAACTTTCTCAAGCACGGTTTGAATGTGGCCGTCTGTCACGGTGCGGTCCGCATAAACTTCATGAGACACACCGGACCGCGAGAAAACTGTCCATGCATCAGCGCCGGTCACAATTTCATCAACTGGAACCTTGCGCTGCTCACAAAAAGCGTGACACGCGGACTTTATCTTGTCGAACTGATTTGCAAGTTTCATGCGGTAACCTTTCATTTTGTTGCACCTCCACTATAGCACAAGCCTGGACCTGTCGCAACATTTATTTTCAATCCACAAAAACCCACATAAAAGCTCACAGGCGCGCGTTTGACTTCTCAAGGGACAGGGGGTATCTGACCACACCCACAAAACGCGTCAGCGGCCGCTATGGCGGAACCAGCACCTATCGACTCTCAGAGTGCACCGCACAAAAGCCTCCCCAAAACCTCCAGATACTAATCTTGATTTATTCGGATACGACCAATCACACTCCAACCGCTAAACCCGGCTCCGAAAATCTTGATTAATCAGGATTCGCCTTCGACACTCTATTTCAAGATTGTAACAATTCGTGACTTGACAGAAGCTAGCGTTCCCACATCGGCAACTGCTATAGTTAAAGGGTAAACAAGTACATGTGTTCCACGTGGAACAGTTAACGCGGAGTAACAAGATTCGGATATGCGGATACAACCCACGCCCAAAATCTGGCCAAATCAAGATTCATTAAAATTTGAGACAAATGCAATCAAGATTTCAAGATTTCGAGATTCTCGACGAATCTTGTTTCCGCGGTCACGCGAAATGGGTCCGGGGAGTTTGCTACGAAGGGCTTAGAAAAAATTTTTTTGTGGGCAGCGAAATCTCGAAATTTGCGGACCCGACGACCTCCGCGGACGAATCTTGATTAATCGAGATCACTATCAAGTCACTCCATTGGAACAAATTCCCGCCGCCAACAGCCACAATTGGACAATGTTCCCGCACGATAACGGACATAGATCCACGGCAAAAGAAAATGTTCCCGCCACCAGCAGCCCAGCGGCGTCCTAGCCCCAGCACGAACGTTCACCCCGCCCAAGCGCCCAGCCCAGCCGACAGGGGCCGCAATCGCAGCCTAGCCCAAGGAACGAGGTTGCCACAGGTGGCGCACGGCCAGCCGACCGGGGCGAAATGCCACAAATCGGTGCGAATGCTCGGAAATGTCACGGATTATAGGGAGTATGGTGTCTTTTATAGAAAAAGCTGGCAATTATCTGGCAATTTACCTGAAAAATATCTGGCAATTCTTATGAAAAGTTGGCAATAAAAAGGATAATGTTCCGATAAAGTTGGCAATCCTATCCAGTATAAGGTCCCAGTGCCAGATATTTTTCCAAATACATGACGGCTTCCTCCCAACCATACGCCACAGCCCACGCATATCCTTGCTCTTCAACGGCATTTTTGAAGGCAATCTGATCATCAGACAATCCTCCTTTTGAGTTGGCATGCTTGGGTTTGTGGACAGGCCTCTTTAGCTCCAACAACAGACCGTGGAATCGGTCACGTGGTACCAACAAAACCGTATCACTGACTCCAGGTTTAGTCCCCGTGGCTCTCATTTTGCTGGCAGTTAGAATGTCTCGTTCGCCGCCGTTGGGGACTGAAAATAGCAATCTGGTAAAAAGTGGATTTTTGCTCTGCGCAGCCCACAAGAAGAAAGCTTTCTGGTGACAGTCCTCGCTGTCGCTGTTCTTTACGTGGTCGGCTGGTGAAATCCGTGCAGCCATTACGGCGTCCTCGCTGTCAGGGGTAATTGTTAGCGAGAGGTTGCCACAGTGGGCAGGGCGCGTCAACCGGCCACCCTGCCCTAGCTGTCGAGGAGGATCAGTGCTCAGACTTAATGTCGGCCACGACCTCAGCGTACATAGCTGCCCGCTCTTCGGCCTGCTTGGCCAGACCCTCCCTGATCTCTGTCATGGCACGACGAACACCATCTGCAATCTGCTGAATGCACTGTTCTATATCAGCGTCACTCTCATTAGTCGTCTCGTGGACGAACCATGCGTTGATTGAAATGACGTTGTCGAACGCAACAGCGACAGGGCCACGTTTCACAGTCTCAATGAACGTAATAGCTGGTTTTCTTTGCTCCAGTAGCGCCCTAAGTGCCTGTTTTTGTTCTTCCGTAGTCATAAGATCGATACTCCTGTGTTGTAGTCACGAAACACTACTAGTTTGTACGAAATTTGTCAAGTTGCCCCAGCTACGAGCCCAAATAATTGCTGCTTTATGCTGTATTACCAATAAAGCATTAAATGGCAAAAAACCACAGAACCAGAGGGGGTGCCCTCTATCACCCAACAAAAACCCGGCTTTTTTAAACCCTATGGCTTTATTACCCCTAATCTACCTCTCAACCCCTTGAAAACAAAGGCTGGACCCTTAAGGGTACACTACTAAATCATCTGGCTTTATTATACCTTTATATGTATTTATACTGTACCCATTTGGGTACAAGACTATATCTTTGGACCCGTAAGGGTACAGTTGGACCCGTAAGGGTACACAACTCCTATCAAAATTGATCCGATAATTAAGTCCTGAGACCCATACTAAACACCCACTGGACCCGCAAGGGTACACCCTGTACATCACCCTTGTACCCGCGAGGGTACACTAGATCACCACCCCAACTCCCCAACCCCCGCCCCAATGGCCAAACTCTTCACCTCATTCATTAAAATCTAAATCGCCTAATCGACCCGCACTACACACCAACCATGCCTCGCTTCATTCGTCGTTAATTTATCTCTGAAACAACAATTAAACCACCCGAGCCGCCTAATCGACCCGCACTACACACCACACTTGACATACTGCACTTAATGAACTACATTATGTTCAGCACAATTACAAAGCAGCATTATATGACCACGCCACTTAAGTATACTCCCTTACCCAAAAGTTTCTGGATAGATGACGTGCTTCATGCGCTGGTCAATAATAGTGAACACAAACATAAGTCCGCCAGAGCAATAGCTGATTCCACGGGGGTGCATCATAAAATTATAGCAAGGCTTCGCTTGGAACCACACTTACCATCCAAGGATATCACCATAGCCCTACTCGATTACTTGTTGCCACAGGGAAGTATTCTTGCGATTGTCGAGCAGCCGCCGCCAAAATCCACGCCGCTAAAGTGGCAAGATTTACCTTCAGTGCGCGCTGTGTCAGCAAATGCTTCCAATGACGAGGATTATTGACATGACCACCTACTTCACACCTGTAGACGAGGACTACCCAATCAGTCATCTCCTTCATAATTTGGTCAACAGCGACCAACACAAACACAAGTCCACGAGGTTTATTGCTCGTGCTATCAACATACATCCCAACGTGGTTATGCGACTTCGCCGAGAACCTTACCTACCCGCCGAGGACGCCACCATGGCACTTCTGAGATACCTATTGCCGCAAGGTTCCCGCCTAGTAATCGTCTATTAGAGGCCTGACATGTCACTTTACATTTCAACACACCAATTGCGCAAACTGGTCGAGGATGGTAAGTCACCCTTAGAACATTTGTTTGACCAAAATTCCATAGGTGCAGCCGCCATAGCTATGCACGTTATCTTTCACCTATCAAAAAAACCTAACTACGCCAAGTCTCAGTATATTGCACGCCATGACTGTGTCAGAAGGATAAGGCAGCTTAGCCCGTACAAGGTAGCAGATACCGGGCAAATGGCTGAAGAAATGTTAGATACTCTCATGCACGAAGGAATCATATACGCCCAAACCATACGCCCATCCACAAAACCGCTCAAAGTAATATGGCCTAGACTCGACCATGCAGCATGGGAACTGTTCCGCTCGTAAACTCGCTCCACGACTAAGAGCAAAACCAATGGGCGACCTCTTCACCCCATTCACAGTTTAACAAGGACCACCCACCGTGACCAACCCCACCTCCACCCTTAACGTCGCCAATATTCGCAAGGTCATCAACCTTATTCGCGCTGCAAGTGACCCGGACGCACCGCAGCCACACGAACCCTTTCTTCACAACGGGAGGCCAGTCGCCTTCCACATGAATTACGCCGTGGTAAACGTCCAGGAAATGCTGGAATCTCATAAACAATTCGTAGGTGCTCCGCAGGATTGCGGCACAGTGGCCTGCATCGCCGGTTTCTGCGATATCCTGCAAAATCCCAACGCCAGATTTACTACCCTGTGTCCGACTACCGCAATAGCGGAAGTATTCGGCGTCGATATTGAGTTAGCCCTTAAAATAGCATTTCCAAACAACAGCACCACAATTCACCTCCGTTCTGCCACCGCGGAGCATGCAATCAACATGCTTGAGAACCTGATTGCAACAGGGGAGGTGCGCTGGGTACTCGATTAGCAAACGGGTTAGGATAGTGCTGTCAAGTCCCACACAAAATACTTGACAATAACAGCCCACCACTTTAAAGTTCACATGCACCCTGTGGCAACCGGTGCGAAGATTTCAACAGGGCCAACATCACAAAGGAATGATACATTGTTCAAGGGTTTGAAAGACAAATTGTCGGGCGGCGCGAAGCGCATGAGCGGTCGTACTGATCTTCTGGAAGCTGTCTGCGCCGGTGCCGCACTTGTGGCTGCTGCTGACGGCACCATTGATGATTCCGAGGTCGAAGCGACGGCCAAGGCTGTTATGGCCAACGAGACGCTCAATACCGCTTTTGATGCCCGCGCCATCGAAGGTTGCATCCAGCGCATGATCGACCGTGCCAACGGCGGACGTGTCGGCAAGATGGGTCTTTTCAAGGAAATCGACGACATCGCCAGCAATGCCGAAGAAGCGGAAATTGTGCTCCTGACTGCTATGGACATTGCCGATGCTGACGGCAGCGTTTCGCCGGAAGAAACGGCTGTCCTGGAAAGGATCGCAGGCAGGCTCGGTCTCAAGGTGTCCAGCTACGTGTAATCACGTGTAGCGACTTGCCAATAGGCCCTTGATGCTGTATCATATGGCGTCAAGGGCCTTTCATTTAAACAACACCCAGGAATGCATCAATGATGGACTTACTCAGAAAACACGTGCTCGCATGGACTACGTCAACCGCTTTGATTCTCACCATGCTGCAACTCGTAACGCCGTCCTTTATTGACTGGCTGTTTGATTTCATGGTTGTCGGCCTCGTGTTTATTTCCGCCAAGCTGGCAGCACCGGCACCCGTCAAGCGTTGAGGATCTGATCATGACCAACATCCCTAAAAGGATCCTGGCCACTATTGATCCGAAGAAGCTGAACAAAAAGAATATCAACCGGATGATCCGCATCATTACAGGCAAAGAAATCTTCACAATGCCCAACGGTAAGCGCGTCGGCTTCAATATGAACCTGTTTTTGGACCATAATAGAACTGTAGATGTCAATAAGCACCAGTGCGGATCCACGGCCTGTGTAGCTGGTTATGCAGATTTGCTTTGTGACAAGGCAAGTGTTCCTGACTTTGGCGGCGGTGATGACAGGAGCGATGTGACTGCCCTTGAGCACTATTTTAACATTCCATACTGGATGGCTATTCAAATAGCCTATCCGGAGAGCCGTAAATACCCCCGGTATGAGGACATTCCAGCCGAAGCTGTTGCGGCTCAACTCAGACATTTGCGCGACACTGGCGAGCTCCTGGAACTGATTTAGACTGCTAGAGTACCGCAACACAAAACAATAAGGTTAGGTTATGAGCAAACCATGCTACCCGATCCACCTTGTGGACCCTAAGTGTGTGAATAAGAGAAACATTGATCGGATGATTAAAGTTATCTCAGGGAAGGAACCTGTTGTCGTTTGCGGTAATCGTATAGGCTTCAATATGGCTAGTTTCTTTGGCTTAGTCTCCGCGTACGAGCCACATGAAGACTACACAGGACATCATTGCGGGACTACCGCCTGTATTGCTGGTCATGCTGAGATCTTTATGCAAGGTCGAAAAAAGAAAGTAATACCGGCAGCTACTAATCCAAGTGCTTTAGGTGCTTTAGCGGAATTCTTTAATGTTCCCTATAAGATGGCACAGGACATAGCCTACCCACACCTGCGGCACGTAGATTTTGTTATTCATTTTGCTGATATTCCGCCAGATCCCCTCATAGCACAACTTAAGCACCTCCGTGATACCGGGGAACTCCTGCCACTTGACCTAGAATATTTGCGACCAGCACCCGTACTGGAATAAATGGCCAGCCGTTGCGTGAAACGCGGAAATTATAGGAACCACTACTATGACCCTTAAACAACTCTTGGCTGAGCCTAACCCGCAACAAGCTATTTTTGATGCCGTGTGCAGTGGTCTGGCTGAACAGGATTTCAAGCGATCAGTTGGCATAGCTAAATGCCTTTTTCGTGGGTTCGATGGCATGAAATGCGCCATAGGTCACCTCATTGAAGACGATCAGTACGCTGACTGGATGGAATCTGCATCACTTGTTCAAGTCATGCGCAAGCTCGGTGTTGATCCTAACCTTAATTTTGACGGATCCAGCGACGAGTCTTCAAACTTGAACTGGGAGTACAGCGAAGTTTCTCAGTTTTTGATGGGACTCATGGGAGCTCATGATCAAGGCGTATCACCACGGGAAATGAAGGATAGACTTCTCAGCTTCGCCCAGAGAAACAGCCTGAGTATTCCAAACAGTTTGACAGGCGAACAGAATCAGGAACACGATGATGAAACTTAGAGAACTCCTCGACGTGCCTAACCCCAAGCAAGCTATCTTTGACACAGTGTGCGAGGGCCTAGCTTCGCAGGGCTTTGAACGGTCCATTGGCAGTATGCAAACCCAAGGCGAAAGTGTTCTGGTATGTCGATATAGAAGCAATGAAAATCATCGAAAATGTGCTATAGGTCATCTCATTCCTGATGACGAGTACGAAGAACGTTTTGAGTTTTCTAGCACGTCAGACGTGCTTTTTGAGCTAGGCGTGAAGCGGTACACAACTTTTGTTGCTGTAAACCCGACAGAGGAATCAACAAACGCCCACGTGTTCCTCAGCGAACTACAGTACGCCCATGACAAAGGTGCTACCCCTGCGGGTATGAGACATCGCCTGAAAGCGTTCGCCTACTCCTATCAGTTAGCCCTCCCCGCATCAGTGGGCATCCTTTAGATTAAACCCGTTTTAGTAGGATCTCGCAATGACCGTCGCCGCTTCTTCCGAACAGAAAACTTTCAACGAGTTGGTCACCTCGCCAAATGCGCTGCAACTCTGCTATGACATCGCTTGTGAGGGCCTAGCCTCTCAGGAATTCAAGCAGTCAGTCGACAAGCATAACCGATGCGTATACAGGTCCGCCGACCCCTGTGGCAACACTCTCAAATGCGCCATAGGTCATTTGATAGCGGACTCAGAGTATGAAGATTCACTTGAGGGGGCCGGGATTCAGCGGGTATTATACAGTTTGACAGACTTGAAATATGATTTTAAAGGTCTTTATTCTGAATATTCTAGTCTCTTTAGTTTCCTAGCGTGGCTTCAGTCGTCTCATGATGCAGGAATGAATGCGGAAAGTATGAAGCAGCAACTGCGGAACATTAGTCGTCGCTTTGATCTCACAATTCCTGAATGCGTAAAATAAGGTGCTACCATGAGAATGAACGTTAACGCCCCGTATCGGGAATTAGGACCTCAGCAATCTGACGCTGATTACTGTTTTCAAAATGGGAAGATTTTTAACTGGTCAGAATCAAATCTCGGTTATGAGCATGCTTGGTGGCTTACAGATGCAGGCGACCCAATTAATGACTCTAATCATGTCAAAAATCTTTTGTGTGATCGACCGTTTAACAAGGAATGGCTTTCGTCATGACTAGGGCTAAGTACAGGGACACGTGCCGTTGCGGTGCTGTATTCAGATCACCGTCTGCAGAAGCACGTCACCGGCACAACTTTCCCATGTTGTGCAAGCCGATTAAGTTGTCCTTACCGCAGAAATTGGCACTTGCCAAGTTTGGTCTTGACGATGTGCTGTCAGCAGACAGAGCGAAAGTGCGAATTAATACGCTCCGATCACTTGTGCGAAAAGGACTACTTGAGGACTGTACACCGGTCCTTTCAGGAGTAGCATTCAGCCCGACGATATTCCGAAAGCCTAAACCTTGAATTGAGGACCAATCATGAAAACAATCTACAAATATCAGCTCCCTGTACTTCACGGTTTGGGCCTCCTGATGTTGCCACAGGGGGCTCGGCCGCTTCATGTTGATACACAGGACGACACCCCTTATGTTTGGATGGAGGTCGATACGGGCGGTACACCGGTTAACCGGCCTTTCGCCTGTGTTTGGACCGGCAGAGAAGTTCCTGATGACGCCAAGAATATGACTTATATTGGGACTGCTGTCGGCAGGTCTGACGGCCTTGTTACACACTACTATATGTGAGGCTTTAGTTATGATTAACCCAAACATGGACTATGGAAAGCAGCTGACTGTGGAAGTAGAGGACGGTCAGTTGAAAATTTCCATAGGTATTGCGCTGCTTGCTTTTGCTACCCAAACCGCACTGGATTTTCCTCCAGATTTTAAAATAAATGATCTGAGGGACTTCGCCAAATCAATGGTAGGTCAGCTCCAGAGGCAGGAGGAAGACGGAACTACGCCTATTCATCGAATGTTTGACGCAGCCGCCAATGAGATTATGGAGCAGGGCGACGATGGCATTGAAGAAGGTGACGTTGATGACGGCATCTCAATGGCAGCACAATACCTGAGCGACAAAAACTTGAATGACTTAAAGGGATAATTGTTCCCAAGCTGGGTGATCCAGGATCTGAATAGCTTTAAGTGGTTTGGTTGACGGTCGTACCACGGGTATGGCGATAATTCCGTCTTTAGCCAATATCTCCACGGTTTCTTCAGCCATTTTGTGCGAACTATGCGAGGTGATTTGGCCGTCGTCTGCTGTCTTGAACGGCAACCTCTTTCGCATTTCTCTAATGCATTCATGACGGGCCACATATCCATCTGCAATAGCTTTTGTTTTTTTAGACAGGTCAAAAATAACCTGCATAGCTACAGCAGTGGCATCCCCTCGCGTGGTTCCAATTATGTTCGTGTCGAACGCATGCATGAGACTGCATACCGTGTTGAGGCAGTAACCTAGTGCCCATGCATAGTGACCGTAATTGATTACGGGGTGCTCCGGGTTATCACAAATAGCTAGGATGGCGGCTACACGCGCTGACATGATGGCTATGCGGGCTAGTGACAGGTAGTGCAGCCCAAAAGGGCTTATTCCGTTCTGAACCGGGCGCTTGAATACGCCGACCTGAATAAGGACTTTGTCGAAAAGTTCGTTGGCGTACTGATCAAACTCCACGTATTGAACAAAGAATGACCGATCAACGTTAGCATCCGCTGCTGTCTGTTCGTATCGTTGATCAGTTTCTACAGCTGTTCGTAACAGCGTCTTAACTAAGTTCTCTTGTTCCTCAGGAAGTTTGCGTAACATTTGTGACGGGTGTTGCTCAACAGCGGATGCACCTTTGTGCGTCACAACCAAAAGTCTAGACGGTAGACCACTTTCAACCACATCCCGCGTGAAGAACTCAGTAATGTTGGAAATAGTTGTGCCCCAATACGTGGCTACACTCAAGTTTAAGATCGGACTTTCGCCCTCTTTCTTTGACGTGCGGGAGGCATAGGGGTTTGTCACGGCTTTAGCCGTGCTGGCGTCAAATAGCTGGTTGAAGAAGCTTTGGAAGTTGTTATCGGTAGGTGTTTTGGGCTTCACAATGCTTTGCAGTGAGGCCTTGCACTCGTCAATCAACCACAAGCAGCTAGGCACCTCCTCTAGGTGGCCGTGCATGCCTTGTACTGACCCAGCAGCACCCTTAAACACGCGATTTTTGCAAGCGTGTAGTTCGCACCTAATCGAACCAAACAGCTTCTCAATGACGCCTACTGACTGAGACTTGCCGGTAGCGGTTTGAGCACATACAATGAAATTTAGGACAGGACCAGAGCCGTCATTGCGAACCTTGTATCGTCTACTGACCACACCCGATAAGAACGATAAAGTAGCAGGGACAGCAAACTTAACCATTGGCTCATACATGGCTTTATATGCGCTCAGACACAGCTCACCGGCCTTGCCAGGAGGCAACATTTCTTCACTAAGGTATTGTGGCGGGATACCGCAGCTTAAGAAATCACGAGCTTCAAGGGCACGCGGTTTAGCTAGTTCAGCAGATTGAGGCCTGTTCCTGAGCGACTGCATCACCCTGAGGTGTTCTTCCTTAGCTATCGAAGCCTGGAAAGCTGTATCGTAAGGGTCGCCCTCTTGGTGCTCGTCGAGAACATTACCCGTGCCGCTGGAGGGTGCCTGAGTGATTTCTTCACTGCCGTGAGCGTTTGCCACAGGGAGCTTTGACGCTTCCCAGTTGGCCACTAGAAGGCGACCGTGATCAATGGCGCTTTGATCACGCATCGGTGGTAATGTTTTACCGGACTCGAACCACCTGTCATTCTTTTCCCGGGCTTTAATAACCTCTTTGTTGAATACGCCGTTTTTGCCGAACATCCTGTCCCAGCGATCTCGACCTTCTACAACACGACCTCCTGGAAGAACTTTTTCAGTTTTACCGGCATGTATCATGCGCGGTGACTCCTCCATCAACCGCCTTACCTGTTCATATTTGCCGGAGATTTTATCGAATGTCCCGATAAGTGCAGCCGTGTCAAAGGACCAATCAGCACGTCCTGTGTTATCTACTGACCAACCTGCATCGCCCTGATAAACCTGCCAATCCTTCTTAAGCTTGTTTTGTATGTAATCAAGAATTTCATGGTCAGTCAGATCTGTTCTGCGACCGTACTTGGTATAGTTAGGGAGCAAGTATTCAACATTTGAGGCAAGTGATTCTTCAGATGTGTTGTCATTGTTAGGAACCAAGTCGCCAGTGTTAGTGTAGGTGTTTTCAAATGTTTTAAAGAATTCTGTGAGATCGGGCAGTGATTCTTCACCATCACGCAAACTGTCATCACTTGGCCACTGATCTGCGGGCTCATCTGAGATCTTAGGGATATCCCCGACTACGTAAATAAATTGTCCGTTAGCAAACACGTTGCCATAAGAGCCAATGTCATACCGTTTATGTGGAATGTCAGCTATGAAGAAAATGTGCCAGCCGTTGCCCGACATGGATCGTTCTATGTAAGCGCCCTTATCGGCGAAATTCTTGGCTATGTCATTAATGCGGATCCGTGCAGCAGCACAGTAATTGTCAGCATCTTCCTGACTAACGGTTCCGCGATTAACACGCTGCTGCATCTTTTCTTCTTGATAGTCCAGATCAACGCAAACTACACGACTACCTACAGGGGAGGCTACGGCCAGCGCCGCAATATTATCGCCTGCTCTTAAGAAATAAGCTCTAGCATCATCATATGTAGCTAGCGTGTCAGGATCATTAAAACTGGCTATGTATCTATGGCCGCGACCGGGAAGAGCTTGTGAGACAACAGTAATTGGTTCTTTATTTTCGTTGACAAGCGCCCATGTGTCGAAGGCCTTCAATTCTTTAGGTATATTGGCCAGTTTCACCCTTATCCGGGAGTTGGTGTGCGCCGCTTTAGCTGCCGTCATATTGAAAAACCCGAAGTTTTTTGTTGACTTCCAGGGCCTACACGTATATTATATTGACATGTGAGGCCGATTACTTGGTCACCCTTTGCAGGGTGCGGATCGAAACTTACTAAGGTTGTTGCGAACCTTTGCGATATGTCTTGTGTTGAAGCGACGGGCTGTTTCCTTAACGGGTTGCAGCCCGTTTGCTTTTGTCATCTTTGATGGTTGAGCCATTTCAGTTGCCCCAGGATTGAACAGCATAGGCCATAAGTAAGATCAAATAGCCCTCGCCGCGAACCCTCACAATAGCATGCCACAAACCCCTGTGGCAACCCTTATGCTTCAAGAGCTTATGGCCGTTCTCAACTAAAAAAGTTGTTGACAGAGCAAAACGCCAAGTATAGTATAAGGGCTTCGAACAACATCTTGTATGTCTGTACTAAACGGGGCACAATCAACATGGCACGACGACCGATGATAGCTACTGTCCTCAGTATGCCTGAGGATCGTAAGCAACTTTTATTCGCCCAGATGGCGAAATGGAAAATGGCAAAAGCTGAATTGGACGCCGCAGCGGAGAATGAAAAAGCTGCCCGCATGGAAATTCATCGAGAATTTTTTGCCGATGCGGAAGAGGGCCTGAACAAGATCGGTCTCGGAAGCTTCTACAATGCAGACGGCGTGCTGATACGTCATGAACTGCAGATGGAGATCAAGGTCAATCGTACACTGGACAAAAAGCCTTTCATGAAGGCCATCACTGAGAAGACGATAAAGGCTGCTGATGTCAAGGACGTGATCACTTTTCAGCCGTCATTCAGCGCTGCAAACTGGCGCAAACTACTTGATGCCCGCGAAGCTGCCCGGGACGAGGCGGCTAAACTTTCTAATTCTGACGGGTCACAGGAGCAGTCACTTGAGCCAGCAGCCCCCGCCGACGACAACGCACCAAAAATGGCTGATGCAATCCTTGAAATCTTTTCTCAGTTCGTCAAGGAAGCTCCGGGAACTCCGTCAATCAAACACCACACCGTGGAAATTCAAACGGATTAAAACACCGATGCGTTACTAATCGGTGCATGGGCTAGGGCACACTAGCTTAGCACCGGGCTCCGAAGCTTAGCATCCGCCACAGGCGACAGCACTAGCTTCGGAGCCGAAAAACCGTCAATGGCCAGACTCTTAGATTAAACCGCAGATTTTAAAGATTGATCCCGCCCATGAAAATCACTCTTAGCGACTTCAAACCCGCCCGCGAATTTGCCCGACGCTACGGCGTCAAGTCAGTGGTATATTCCGGTGCCGGTGAGGGAAAGACGCCAATCTGCGCTGCCACTGCTCCGAATGCATGCTTTGTAGCAACTGAGCCGGGCATGATGTCCATTCGTAAGTTGGAGATCCCCACAATAGAGGCTTACACGTCGGCCCGCATCGATGACTGCATGGAGTTTTTTAAGTCCTCAGCTGAAGCATCCAAATTTGATACGATTATCATGGATAGCGCATCCGAATTGTGCGAGATTAAGTTGCGGGAAGCTCTTGGTGCAGGATCCAAGGGCGGAAACAAGGCTCACGGCCAAGCGGCTTATGGTGAAATGTCCATGTGGGCCATGAAGCACCTTAATGATCTTTACTTCTTGCAAAACAAGCATGTCCTGCTGATTTCTAAGCTTCAAAAAATTGAAGAGGATGGTGTCGTAACCAACCGACCATACTATCCTGGCAGGGAAATGCCCATTAAGGTGCCTCATCTTTTCGATCTTATCATGCGGCTGGGTACTTTCCACATCTCGGCTGCTGATGGTCAGCAAAAAGCTTTCCTGTGTAAAGCAACGTTCGAATCCATGGCTCGGGATCGTTCGGGGAATCTTAATGAATACGAGCCGCCAAACATCGCTTACATCTTTAACAAGTGCATGCAGTAGGGATAAAATCTACTCGGTGTCTTGTTACCAACCAATCGCCCCGCCAATAGGGTGAAAAACAGCCCAGCAACAGGGCACAACAGAAGGACTATCCGTATGTCAGTCGCATTTACCTTTAACGCCGCAAACGTCGCTCCAAGCGCACCGAGGGACACTGTTCCCAGCGGGGAGTACGATGTCGCCATCGTCAAATCCGTCGACAAAGAAACCAAAGACAAAAACGGGGCCATGTTCTTCGCGTTTGATTACAAGATCCTGACTGGTGATTACGCCGGCAAGATTGTTGTGGATCGCATCAACTACAAGAACGCCAATGCCACAACTGTCGAGATCGCCATGGCTCAGCTTTCCGCTATCAGCCACGTTACCGGCGTCATGCAGTGGACCAACACGGCTCAGCTCCACGGCAAACCGTTCAAGGTCAGTGTTGTCAAGGAAGAACGTGACGACAAGCCGGGATCATTCTCGAACAACGTGACGGGCTACAAGGACAGCAAGGGGAATGCTCCTGGCGAACAGGGTCAGGTTGCCACAGGGGATCAAGGTGCGTCAACCTTTGCCGCTCAGGCTCAGGCAGTTCAGCCGGATCCTGCACAAGTGGCTCAGCAGCAAGCAGCCGCCCAGCAGGTAGCTCTTGCCCAGCAGCAGGCAGCACAGGCCGCAGCCGCTCAGCAGCAGACACCTCCACAGCTGGCAGCTGGAGTAATCGCAATCGGAACCGGTGGATTCATCAACACCGCTACGGGCCAGCCTTGCGATCCGATGGGTAACCCAATTCAGCAGATGGCAGCTGCTGTCCAGACAGGTGCTCCTGCCGCAACGCCCGATTGGGCCAAGTAAAGGAAAGTTCGGCGATCTCCATTTGCAAGATGTGATCAACCACTTTCCTTACTGTCGGGGGCCACTCACGCCCCACAGTGAAGTCCCCGACAGTTCTTTGCTCTAATCATCGGATATTTAATATGTATGTTAAAGTGGACGGTAAATGGTACTCGCCTGCTAGGGGTGACACTATTCAACTTTTTCTTACAAGAACAGGTCGAGAAGCTTTACAGAGTGTTCTGGACCATGCGGGCGATGAAGAGCATGTATCTGTGGGTTTGTTTCCCGACAACAACAAACAGACCCAAAAACAGCGTTCTGCTCTTTTAACCGTCCCGGAAGAATTTGAGGACCTTGAGAGATACGCTGTGGACAAGTTGAAACACTGAAGTCTTACTTAACCCAGGAAACGGGAATAACAAACCATGCACGATTCTAAGACTGCTCAAGATGCCTTTACTTCGCCAATGTTCTACGTTTACGTGGCATCCATTGTTTTGGTGAACATGCTATTCAGCGTAGTGCCTATGATCCAATCGCCTATCGGAATGGTGTCGCCTGTGGCGGTCCTGGTAGGGTCAATTTTTGTGCTTCGAGACTACGCCCAACGGCAATCTGGTCACTACATTCTCCTCGCCATGGTGATCGGCGTTATTATCTCTTACATTATGGCAGATCCCTATGTGGCTATGGCTTCTGCCCTCGCATTTGCTGCCAGCGAACTGATTGACTACATCGTCTATTCTGTCACGAAGAAACCGTTTTATCAACGGGTGGCCTATTCATCCTTTGTTTCTGCGCCAACAGACACGCTTATCTTCCTGCTGGTTATCAGCGCCTTCACTCCGGGAACTTTCTTTTTGATGGTTGCAGCTAAGCTCATTGCTGCTGCGGTCATCTGGAAGCTCCGCGTCGAATAGCTCTGGCGGGACTATTCTTCGCGTTGAGAGGGGGCGGGTTTCTTCGTGTTACCCGCCCTTTTCGTTTGACACTGCATCGCGTTCGTGCTAACCTTAGGTGTTCAATGGGGAATATTTGATGACCGAACGACGCGAATATGAAATGACCCAAGATGATCTTGATGTGCTTTTAGCGGCTGCTAAGCCGTCACCACTTATCATGATGCAGTGTGGTCTAGCTCCGACACCGCAAGAATGTGCTAATGCTGCATGGGATGCTTTAGGGCACAAGATGGGGTTTGTAGGTAGCACGGTTCTGGCTATCCCGGGCAAGAGCAACAGGTTCTTCACTGCGGAGCCTGTACTGTGATCGCCTCCCGGCTGCACAAGCTGGCTGAAAATGTTGATCCAAACACAGGGCAGTTTGGATCAGAAAACGAGACAGTTGCACTAATGATGCAATCGGCATCCTATGTTTTGGATCCAGCAGTCTTCGACCTGTTGAAGCGGGTTAACGTGAATGAAACCCTGAAAGCTATGATCGAGGGTGATTGTGTTCATCTTCCTCATCCACAGTGCGTATTTGAGTTTGAAGTTGACCCAGGAGCTCATGAATTTGTGTTGCTGAAGACTATTGCCACAGGGGTATTTAGCTGCCGGTACGCCATGATCGATACCAAGACTTCCAACGCTATGGCTTTCGATCAGGAATATGCGGTTTTGGTGTCCGAATCCGGCTACTCATTCGTGTTCAGCAAGAGTCGTGAACTCCCCGGATCTCCTGATAGGGAAATTCCGCAGCTGATCGCCAACATTACTTCTTTCGCGCTCACAACGGCTCTCGTGTTGACGAATTTGCGCGGAATTGAACGAAAAGTGGTGACGTGCGAGAAGCTGAATAAGGCCCGCACAAAGTCAGGCAAGCCCCCTGTGGCAAACCACACTATCCTTCGCATAGGGACCGTGTATCGCAGCGATGGCACCGCCTGTCAGGCAGGTGAAAAGGGTACAAAGATCCCGCACGTGCGCCAAGGATACACTCGCCGACAGCATTACGGCAAGGGTAATGCAGAAACCAAACTGATTTACATCCCGCCATGCCTTGTGAACTTTGACCCCGCCAGCGGCGAAGAAGCCCCTGTGTCAAGAAAAATCGTAACAATGTAGTTTGCGGAGTTTGCAGTGGCTAAGATAAGTCTTAAAGAGAAACTTGACGCAGCATGGCGCGGCCCCCTTCAAAGCTGCTTGCGTCGCACGTGCTGGGAGGAAAATATTTGGGGCGTTAAATCCTACGGTGGCAGTTTAGCCAAGCTGGACGACGTAGTTCTCAGACCTCCACTTCCGTGGGAGAAAGAAGAATAATGGGCAGGCTAACTAAACTAACAGAATTTATTGATCAAGCATGTTACGACGCTCAAGGAACTCCATCCCATGGAAGTTCTGGACCACGTCGGCATCTCGGTGCTTCGATTCTCGGCAAATCTTGTGAACGTGAGATTTGGTACTCGTATCGACATGTTTCCCCATCAAATTTCCCCGGAAGAATTATGAGGTTGTTTGACCGTGGTCACAGGGAGGAAGCTAGGTTTGTAGAATTTATGCAAATGACTGGCATGAAGATCCAAGAGTTTGATCCCGCCACTGTTGATCATCTCATGTATCATCCCGAATCTGACAGTTACTTTAAGGTCACTGGTGAATTGAGGAAAGAACATTTCGGCGGCGGGTTAGTTGAGGAGCTTACCCCTGATACGTCAAACTACAGCAGCCATGTTCTTCGGGCACAACATGAATTTAAGGTTGTTTTGGACGCGCCTAAACAATTCCGCTTTGAATCTGTGGAAGGTCATGTTGGTGGTTCCCTTGACGGTGAAGCATGGAACGTACCTTTTCTTGAGGAAGAGTTGGGCCTTCCATCCGATACTACGATCCTGACAGAGTTTAAGACACACGGCGTTGCCAGTTATGAAAAACTTGTGGCAGCAGATTCAGTTCGGATGGTTAAGCCAGAGCACTACACACAAATGGTCCTTTATATGGAACATAGGCGGTTGCCCGCTGCTCTGTATGCTGCTGTAAATAAGAATACAGATGACTTGTATTTTGAATTTATCAGCGCTGACCCTGAGCATGCTGCGGAAACGATGGACAAAGCTCGTCGCATTGTGTATGCTAAGACACCACCGAAGCGAATTAGCAGAAGTCCAAGTCACTTTACATGCAAATTCTGCGATCATAGGGATAAGTGCCATTTCGGTGCTCCTCTTACGAAAAATTGCAGATCATGTGAATTTTCAGCTCCGGTAGCTGAAGGTAAATGGTATTGTGGAAAATGGAACGCAACTATCCCAGTAGAAGTCGAAGCTGTTGGGTGTGATGGATGGAAACAAATCAATGACTAGTTTTGAAATCAAAGCGAATGACCTAGATTTAGGCAAGCCTTGGCAGTTAGTGGTTCGCACTCACGATTTAGGCGGTACGGACTACAGACACATCTGTAATCTGACAGATGATGACGCAAAGCTCCTTGTCGGGAGTGGTGTTAGTTGGCTATACGGGGAACCGGATTGGGCTGCGCAACGAAAAAAGATAGAGAAACTTTCAATAGAGCGAGAAATTGAAATTCTCAAGGATCAACTGCTTAAGCTTGAGGAAGCACTCGGACCTGACGATGCTGTCGGGTAAGGCTCTTTTTCTTGTTTGTGTCGGGGTTGTCGTCTTTCTTTTCGTCCTAGCTATTGTCACAGGGGAGTCTTCACGATGTCGAGGCAAACGAACCAAGAAATTTGTGAAGCCTTCCGACGACGAATGACGACTGGTTTTCACATCCCGATAGGTTCTGAGATTAGTCGTGATCAAGCCTTGGCCTTGACTAAAGCTTGGCGAAATCAGTTGTGGAAAGATTTTCACGAGATCGAAAATCGTATGTGCCCTAAGCCACCAGCAAGACATCAAGTACAGGCTAAAGAAAATTGAGCTTCACTAAGTTTATAGCTCGCTTTTATCAGCAAGAAGCTCATGACGCTATAATGTGGCGGCTTATGAATGAGCTTGGCTGTCACCCGATTGCAGCCATTCCAACAGGCTGCGGGAAAAGCCCCTTGCTCGGGATGTTGTGCAAGTCAATACTTGCATGGAAACCTACAGCAAGGATAATGGTTCTTGCTCATGTAAAAGAATTACTTGTTCAGGATTATAACGCCATTCAAATGGTGTGGCCACAGGCTCCTATGGCTGTTTATTCAGCCGGTCTTGACAGTAAGCGCGCTTACATGCCCATTACGGTGGCCGGTATTCAGTCAGCAGTAAAGAATATGGATGCTTTTGGTATTCAGCACTATCTCATGATAGATGAGTGCTTCTCCCCTGACACTGAGGTTTTGACTAACCGGGGGTTTGTTGCGTTTCCTGAACTCCTCACAACAGATTTGGTAGCTCAGTTTGATAAGGATACGAACGAGGTTTCATTTGTAACGCCGACTAAGTACGTGAGGCGGGAAGCCAATCCTGATGACTTCTATCATTTATACGCAAAAAACAGCATTGATATGATGGTTACTGGCGGTCATGATTTTATGGTTAATAAAAAATCCACAGGTGAGAACCTGAAAAATCCTGTCAGAGACTTTGTTATTAACGGCTGGTACAATCAGGTGCAGTCCGGTTTTGCATCCGGAACTGACAACACCTTAACACCCCGTGAAAAGCTAGCTATAATGACACAGGCGGATGGCCACCTGCTTTGCGGCACGGCTAAAGTACCTTATTTATCTTTTTCGTTTTCCAAACAAAGAAAGATTGATGAGTTTGAGCTTTTGATGTCAGAAGGTAATTTTTCGTATACTGAAGTTTCTCCTAGCGGCAAGTCTAGCCCTAATGCAAAAGCTAGTAGGAGATTTCTTGTTAGAATGCCTGAAGACCCTATAACAAAGCAGGTAGTTGATCATTTTGATTTGGCGAGCCTAAGTCACGCTAAGTGTGTATCTATTATAGAGTATATGAATATTTGGGACGGACATGTGGCGGCAAACACAGAAGATTATTATTTATACACTAACGGGTGTAAACGATCTGCTGATTTCTATCAAGCCGTGGCATGTTTAGCTGGGTATACCGCCGCCATTAATGCAGTTAAGGATGATCGCTCTGAGAATTTTAGTGACATGTACCGCCTTGCTATAAATAAAAAAATAAGGGGCAACGGTACACAATCTATTAAAAGGAAAAAAGTAAATTACTCTGGTGATGTTTACTGTGTTCAGGTTCCTAAGGGTAATATCATAGTTAGGCGATCTGGTAGGGTAACTGTAACGGGTAACTGTCAATTGCTTTCCCCAGACGATGAAAGCAACTATCGCAAGCTCATTGATTTCCTCAAAAAGAAATACCCTAAACTGGTTGTGATCGGTTTGTCAGCTACTCCGTATCGAATGAAAAACGGACTGCTTACTGACGGCGACAATGCATTGTTTACAGACATCGTTTACGACATTACTGGTCGTGAGGCGTTTATCACCCTCATTCGGATGGGCTTTCTCATTCGATTGAAATCAACGCCAACTCAGTTCCACTATGATATTAGCGGTATTAAATCCTCAGGCGGTGACTTAAACAAGAAGCAACTTGAGGAGAGGATTAATACTGACGAACAAACTGCCGCCGCACTGGACGAGGCTTTGCGTCGTGGCGTAGACTGTGATCATTGGCTGGTATTTTGTTCCGGCATAAAACATATTGATTCTGTAGCGGCTTATCTCAATATGAAGAATCAACGTGTAACCTACGTTCACTCTAAAATGAAAAAAGAGGAACGAGACCAAAATATTGCGGACTTCAAGGCTGGCAAGTACCGAATGATTGTTTCGGATAATATCTTGCGCGTAGGTTTTGACAGCTGCATTGTTGATCACCTCGTTATCCTTTGCCCGACTAAATCAGCTCCTCGACATGTTCAAACTCTTGGTCGCGGTGTTCGTCCTTTTTACATGCCCGGTTTCGATTTGAACACTCAGGAAGGACGCTTGGCGTCGATAGCTGCCAGCCCCAAATTGTTCTGTTTAGTGTCTGACTTTGCCGGGAATATTGACAGACTTGGACCAATTAACGATCCACTGTTGCCCGGTTCGAAAAAGAAAAAAGGTGAGCTTCCTGTAAAAGTTTGTCCTAAGTGTGAAGAGCATAATTTCGTGTCGGCTAGGTTCTGTGCTAATCCTGATTGTGACTTTGAGTTCACGATCAATCACGCGGAAGGACCGAATATAGACAGGACAGCGGATAGTGCTGAGCCTGTTGCTGAGGGAAGAACACCTGAGGAGAAGAAAAATAAGGACATGGCTTGGTATAGGGTCAATCGTGTCGAATATGATAAACTGGTTACCGGGCTGGGTGAGATGACCATGCGAGTAGCCTATCACTGTGAGAGGAGTAAGAAGGCCAGTGAGTTGGTGACTATAGGATCCGAAACGGGGTGGATGCACAGGCAGGCTGTTGCGTGGTGGAAAGATAGACTGCCCGACTTTCCTCCGCCACCAAATGTTGAGCAAGGATGCACGGCTACGCACCTATTACGTGTTCCAACTCATATTTACATTGACAAAAATGATAAGTACCCTAAAATACGCAGAGTTTCGTATGACGGCAACCTTGAGCTCCCAACTATCCACACGCCAGAATCAATCCTAGGGCAGAAAGCTGATAAACATGACCGAGTTTAAAATGCGGAAAGACCAATTCACTCAGCAAGCGGCTGGCGATCTCGGCGCAAATATTTCCTCATGGTTGAATGAGAACGGGGCAATCGGTCTTTTCCGCACCTGTGGCAACTGTGCTAGGCTTGGCGCTGATGATCGGACGTGTGAGGTCTTTGGCGCACAACCGCCCGTAAGCGTGGTGCTAGTTGGCTGCGACTCTCATGTTGACAAGGAAGAAGCACCGTTCTGACCATCCATTAACAAACAGGATAAAAATATGTCGGAAATTAAACATATTATGCTAGACCTAGAAACATGGGGAGTTCATCCCGGTTGCGACCTTCGCAGTATCGGGGCTGTGGTGTTTGACCCGGTTAAGGGGTGGATTGAGGGTTACGATAAGGATGAGCCAGTTGGTCACCGTGTTATGTCGTTAGGCGACAAGTTCTATCGAGCAACGGAAAATCCATTCATCGAAGGACATGAGCAAGTGCGACCGGAAGGGCTACGTGCAGTTAAAGGGCACTACAAATATCCTCTGCATCGAAACCCTGAGACAGTCAAGTGGTGGGCTGATCAATCAGCGGAGGCACAAGCTGCATTTGAAAATCCGGTCTATTTACCGATGGCTCTCACGTCGTTCGGGCGGTGGCTGTCCGATATTGCAGGGCACGATAAGCCCATGAATGAACCAATCCGAGATATTCGGATATGGGCCAATGATCCTCATTTTGATGTGTCGATTCTCGACGCCGCCTATCGAGCGTGCGGCTTGCCAGTTCCTTGGCATTACCGCACACCGCGATCCATGGCGACCATCGTTGATATCTCGGGCATGACGCGAGAGGATCGCGAAAAATTTCGTCACGGAACTGCACATCATGCACTTGACGACGCCATCTCACAAGCCATGGTGGTTTGTGAGGCCTACAAACGTCTCGGCTTGACAAAACGCTAAGGACAGTAGCAATGAGCAATCACGACAACCCTAAGCACGGTTTGAAAAGTCGAACGATCAAGAAGTTCCTTTATGAGAAAGTCAACGACTGGCTCAAGACTATTGATGATGCCGATCTGCGGGACCGGTGCAAACGGGAAACTATCGTGACGGGTGGCTGCATCGCATCCATGCTTCTCGGCGAACGTGTAAACGACGTTGACATTTATTTCCGCACAAAAGAGACTGTCCGGGCTGTGGCGGACTACTACGTCAAGAAGTTCCTTGAAATCAAAAAAGTTCAAGGTGGTATCCAAGTCCCGCTTAAAGTGGAAGAGCTTAAAGATTTACAGGGTCGGGATCGTATTCGTGTCAAGGTTCAGTCCGCAGGTATTGCCGGTTCGGAAGCTACCAAGGACTATAACTATTTCGAAAGTCGTCAAGAGGATCAAGCTGGCGATTATGTTACCGAAGTCTATGAGTCCAAAGCACCTACTCTTGAGACCGGTGACAAGCCTGATTATTCCCCGTGTTTCATCAGCAGCAACGCTATCAGTCTCAAAGGTCAGGTTCAACTGATTCTCAGGTTCTACGGCAACCCGGAAGAGATTCACGGCAACTATGATTTCGTCCATTGCAAAAATTATTGGGAGTCTGCGGGCGACCAGTTGACTTTAAACGCAGATGCACTGGAAGCGCTGCTCAGCCGAACTCTCGTCTATCAGGGTTCTCAATACCCGATTTGCTCCATTATCAGGGCCAGGAAGTTCATCGAACGCGGTTGGCGGATCAACGCTGGTCAGTATCTTAAAATGGCTATGCAGATCAGTGACCTCAACCTTACCGACTACCTCGTTCTTGAGGAGCAGTTAACCGGAGTTGATGTCGCCTATTTCGCTGAGATCCTGACCAAGCTTCACGATCACAACCCTGAAAAGATTGATACCACTTATTTGGTTGAGATCATCAATCGAATGTTTGATTAGTGCTTGACGCCGCTCTAGGTTAGTGCTATGTTTGTCATGAATGTAGTGCTAACCAACTAAAAGGCGATTACCATGGGCCACAATATATATGGTCACGCAGGTGACTTCTTCAATCAACGTGCAAGCTCGTTACGGCGGGCTAGCGACCAAGCCTCGGCGTTAGGTTTGAGAGATCAAGCAAAACGATTGGCTGATGAGGCGGGATTAGTCTGCCAACTCTACGCTGAGTATTGTGATTTTGTGGACGGTGCAACGCAAAGGGCTGCACGTGCTGCTAAAGAAAGAGCACCACAGCCCGGTCCCGCGAGCAAGTCATGAGCTATCCAGTTTTCTTCTCTCGACTGATCGCCGCTGAACGGGCCAAGCAGGCAGGTTTGAGATCTTTCCGTACTTTCAGGCCGCTTGAAGGCGACAAGTCCTGCTGGACATTCAAAGGTATGAATGAGAACGCTATCACCGAATACTGTGAACTTTACTGCGACGGTAAGGACTGGATACACCACTTCGAGCTTAGCAATGAGTCCAAGCCAGTGCTAGTAGTCACGTGCTTCAAGAGTGAATTGCCTTCCGACATACCGGATCTTTTTGTGATTGAGCCTGCCACTCCTGAGTTGTGGGCAAAAGAGCCTGACTACGCCACAAAAATGAGTGCCAAGCTTCGAAGTGCTACGCCTGTTGTTTCCGGCGTTGTTTCTGGTCGCTGGTCAAGCGCTGATGCCCAGCCCAATCTTAAGCCCGTAACTCAGCAAGTGAAACGACCTACACCGGTTGCCACAGGGGGTGATGCTCCGGGCCGTGCGGTGGGTGCTGTTGCGTTGTGTCGTCAATTTTTCCATGAAGTAGGGGGAGCTGATCGTGCGAAGTATAAACAGCTTTGCGAGGCGGCAGGAATTAACAAAAGCACGATGGGTGTCCAGTGGGGCAAAAATTTGAAGGCTTCACAAAACTAAATTCGCCATAGTGCTTGACACTAATGCAGCACTGCATTAGCTTAATTGAGCGAATATACAGGGCAAACTAATTAGCCCGCTCGAATGATCAACAGGAACAGGGAATACCATCATGACTGAAACAACTGCAATGCCGCTGCCGCAGGTATCGATCAAGGCTGAACGTCCGAAGCAGAATGGCCAGACCCGGCCGGAAGCCGGTTCGCGCACAGGACTCGTTTGGGATTACGCCGATTACCTGATGGCACAGAACATGGCCGACAACGCCGAACACCGGGTGCCTCTCGTCGGCGAAGTCAAAGAGCTGTACATGAAGATCGATGGCGCTCAGGTCGCAACGTGCCAGACTCAGTACGGTCGGTGGGTCACTTTCCACGGCCTCCAGGAGGAAGTGAAGGCCAAGCGCGATGCGCTCAAGGGCCAGATGACCGAAGAACAACGTGCTGCCAAGGAAGAGAAAGAGCGCGTCAAAGCCGAAAAGGCTGCTGCTCGGGAAGAACGCACTCGGCTGCGCGAAGCCGCCAAGGAAGAACGCGAAGCTGCCAAGGAACGCAAGGCGGCTGAGAAGGCTGAAAAGGCCGAACTCAAGAAGGCGGCTGATCAGGAAAAGATCAAGAAGGCGGCTGAAAAAGCTGAAGAAACTCTTCGCAAGGCCCAGGAAAAGGCCGAAGCTGCACGGGCATCCATGGCCGAAGCAGAAGCTGCCGCGCAGGCAATTGCTGCTCGTGCAGCAGAAGGCACTGAAGCGGACGAAGCCTCTGAAGACGAGGAAGTTGATTTGGCTGCTCTCGCTGCTGCGGCTGCTGCCGCAGACGAAAACGCCGCCTAATCTGGCTGCAATCTTTATTGATCTTGAAAGCGCGCTTGGTAACTCTTGCGCGCTTTTTCGTTGACAAACCAAGGCCCTTAGCTCATAGTGGGCGGGTTAACTAGGCGGCAATCCCACATGACCAATACACAAAAGCCTGAGCCTGCTGTCCGTCATGGGCATGGCGAAATAGACGTTCATTCCATGTTCTACACAATCCAAGGTGAGTGCATCCACCAAGGCCGACCAGCGTTGTTCTTGAGGTTGGCCGGTTGTTCGCTTCAGTGTCCACTGTGTGATACCGAATACACGCAAGGCAGGTACAGAGTGGGCTCCTCGGAACTTGCTTATTCAGTAGCAGAGCGTCTTAACCAGCACCGCACTGACTTGCTTGTAATAACAGGTGGTGAGCCGCTTAGGCAGCAACTTGATGAATTTCTTACTCACATGTATCAATCTAGGCCGGGTACAATTGTTCAAATAGAGACCAATGGCATTCATCCGATAACGCCGTTTATGATGGAGCGGATGCAGCGAAGAACACTAGACGTGGTGGTGTCACCTAAAGTACACTACGTCGATGAAACTTTGCGTTTTGCGTCGGCGTGGAAATATATCATTCAGCACGGCAACGTTGACGAGGCGGACGGCCTCCCTATTCAAGCGCTCGAAAACAAGGTTAAAGGTCGCGTTGCTCGACCACTCGGCTTTGCTCAGGTCTGGCTAAACCCCGCTGACGAGCAGGACGAGCGCAAAAACAAGCGAAACCGTGACCTAGCAGCCAAGTTGTGCTTAAAGTTCGGTTATCGACTTGGCGTGCAGCTCCACAAAATCTACGACCTAGAATAGACAAACAGGGCACAAAACAATGAGCAGACTTTCCGACGAACTCGACTCCCGTGGTTTCGAAAAACCTGTTGAAATTATCGGGGATATCATAACCCACACAGGCAACCAGAAGCAGTATATCATCATGGGTATTGTCTGGATGGGCCATACTGATGAGTGGGGTTATTTGCATCGTGCTATTTGCGAAGATGACGCCTTGATAACTAGGCCGCTCAGCAACTTGTGCGGTAAAAGATCCAACGGCGAGTTTCGCTATTACGAGTTCGGTGACTACGATCAGTTCGCGTTGGAATAAGTTCATGCTGAGATACGCCGGGATAGGATCACGCAAAACACCGTTGCCTGTTTGCAAGGCTATGACGGGTGCTGCTGTCCAGCTTTACGATATGGGCTACACCCTGCACTCTGGTGGTGCTATTGGAGCCGATGAAGCCTTTGCCACAGGGGGTGGTGCCCGGTCCAGGATCTATACCGTAGATGACGTGACTTCTGCAGCTATCGAGCTAGCCAAACACTACCATCCGACTTGGCACAAACTTTCCATGATAGGTAAATCTTTGATGGCCCGAAATGGTTTTCAGGTTCTTGGAGATGACCTCGTTTCGCCGGTAGATTTTGTTGCGTGCTGGACACCCTACGGTGAAGTAAGGGGCGGAACTGGTCAGGCGTTGCGCATAGCCATGGACCCGCTGTGGAACATTCCCGTCTTTAATCTTTACTATCCTCACAATTACAGCCACCTACTTTCGTTCGCAATCGATCAAGCCAGAAAGGCAAATCCCAATGTCTGAGAAAGCAGCAAGTGACATACTAGCCAATAATCGCAATATGAAGAGCCTTGTCGTGATGTCTGGTGGCCAGGATAGCGCTACCTGTTTGGCGTGGGCCATGCAGCGCGGGCCTGTTTTGCTTGCCTTGTCCTTTTCCTATGGGCAGAAGCACGCCAAAGAACTTCAAGCAGCCGCCGCCATTTGCGCGAAATTGGGTGTTGCACACAAGATTATGGATCTGTCGCCGATCATCCAAAGCTACCAATCATCTGCTTTGGTCAATCACGGCGACACGACCAAGCCACATGCTTACATCGAGGACGTTCCTGCATCATTTGTCCCTGTGCGTAATGCACTCTTTTTGACAGCAGCTTTCGGCGTTGCTATGGAAATCGGAGCGCATGCCATTGTTACCGGAGTGTGCCAAACCGACTACTGCATCCCCGGTGACGCGATGGTTTATACTTCCACAGGAGTTAAACCCCTCAGTGCGTTGCGGGTGGGCGACCTGGTTATGAGTTTTGACCCGGAAACTGGCTTGCGAGACGATAAACCTATTGTAATGCACTCGGAGTCTCCGCACCAGCCAACACTTCTTAGGATCGAACTAAAAGGTGGCAGCGTTATTGAAGTTACGCCTAACCATCATTTGATGCGTGGAACGTATCAAAAGGATAACAACGGTGTAGCGTGCAGCTTCAAGTTACAGGTTTGTGACGCTAATAAAATTGCTGTGGGGGATAACCTAATTATTCCTAACCTTCAGCATGATCTACCTAGTCCTGGTCATCACGATCACGACATTGTGGACTTGTGTGATCACCTACCGCATGATTATCTTTGCGGCAAAGCCACAGTAACAAGCACACAAATTTACAACTCACATCAACTGAAAGTTAATCGGTTCGTGGAAAAACTGGACCTCGTGAGGCTAGTTGGGTGGTACGTCACTGAAGGTACTGCGAGTAGGGACATTAATTCGCCGGAACGCATAGCCATATATCAATCGCCTACCCACAACGCGGATAATCATGCGAAAATTTCAGCGTTGCTAGGCAGGTTTGGAGTCGATAGAGAATTTACTACCGAAGAATTTTGCGTAGCTGGCGCAGTTGGGGCTTTCTGCAGAACTCTAGGTACTAACTCTTTCGACATGCGCCTTCCTGATTGGGTTTTTGACCTATCGGATAAACTAAGATCAGAACTTTTGCAAGTTTTGCTAGATGGTGACGGATGTGTGCATAACGGGGCGGGCTTCAATTTTTATACAGTGAATAAGTTTCTTTCATCGCAATTCAACCGGCTAGCTGTAAGTTTAGGTTGGCGAGTAACAACAAGACGTCGACCAGGAACTTTGGCCGAGAATGTTAGCTATGAAAGTTGCCTATCCCATCAACAATTTAGCAAGCAAAGGCCGCGGAGGACGCTGGGTCAGTCCAGTTTCACGTCTGTTACGTCGATCACAGAAGTCCCTAACAATAGGGTACTTTACGACCTGACCGTAGCTGATCATCACACCCTTGTCATTGATCAACAAGGTCCTGTGATAGTCTCACAAAGCGGTTATCCTGATTGTCGTGCACGGTTCGTCAACAGTTTGGAGCATGCGTTGCAGGTCGGGTACAACTCGAAGATTGCGATCAAAGCCCCGCTGATGTATCACAACAAGGCACAAACTTTCCAGTTGGCAGAGCAGCTTGGTGTGCTGGACATCATCATCAATGATACGCTCACGTGTTACAACGGAGACGCCGATACACGGAATCCATGGGGTCGTGGTTGTGGTGAGTGCCCTGCTTGTAAGCTTCGAGCAAAGGGTTATGAGGACTATCTGCTACTTTCCGCCATCCCACTCAACAAAGAACCAGCCGAGCTAACGGGTCACGAAAACGCCTCCCCGGTGCAGCAGGGCGCTACGTTCGGATTTGGCACTGCGCCCGGGGAAGAAGATGGTTGGTGAGGAAGATTTTAAAGTTCGTGTGATAAACATAGGGTTCAATGAGGATTTACGTTTTAAGCAAGCTCAGCATCCGCCGTCATGCACCTACTTTCATGGCGACGACACACTCTCCCCTGTGGCAACGAATGTGGCTTGTCCGTCTGGGCTATGTTCTGACTTTGACAGCGATTGCGCCAACATAAAGGATCATTTAGCCTGTTTTCGGCATGATCCTGGCAAAGGTCGTTGCCCTTTTCTGGCTAATAATGAGGAGTAGCGTAATGTCTGCGGGCCTGATATCACCGGATTTAGAAAATCATCCTGGTCGCAAAGCATTTGACAAAATTGTCTTTGCCATGGATGCAGTTGACCCTGCGGATTATCGTGCTATCGAAGTGAATAAAGCAGCCATGTCGAGCATGATAGATTACATGGCTGACTTAGAACGACTAGTCGAAATCGGTCACAAAACCATACGCACTTTGGAAGAAAGTATTGAGTTGCAAGCCGCCGCTGAGGTTCTTGTAGTGAAAGAAGATAAACCTGTCCCGCCAGAGACACCAGCACCACCCCCTGATAGGTTGGTGAGGACGGGTGTTTTCTGGGAACCGTCAAACTGTGGCATGACATCTTTTTCCTCTGTAGGGCTGCTGACTGATGGGGAACTGAAGGTCCTTGAAGGTCTTGTCGATGCTCTAGACGCTTTCGAGAAGTTACCTGCTGATTATACGGATTCCAAAAGTGATTTTAGGTACGGCATTCGTGTTTTGCAGCAGGCTGTCATGTCCAGGCCTGTCAGACGACAGCTTAATATGCCGAAAGGATGAGTTAATGAGCAGACGAGCCAGTGTCGAGATTCGAGGCAAGCAGCGTACATGGGCTGTTGATTGGTATGCTTCTCAGCAGCAAATTGACGACATGCGTGAAGACGGTATTGATGTTCTTGAGATCGAGAACTCAGTTCCAGCGTGGGTTGTAGACGCTGGTCTTCTACGGCCTTATGTGTTTATACAGGATCTTTGGAACTTTAAAAATCCGTTTTTGTGAGGAACTGGCATGCTTTATAAATCCATCAAAACTTACGGCTCGTGGAACGGTTTGTCATGCTGCTTTCGCCAGTGGCGAGCGGATTCGCATTGTAAGTTCCTTCACGGCTACCCGCTAGAAATTCGAATTGAGTTTTGCGCACACAATCTTGACGAGAGGAATTGGGTCATAGATTTCGGTGGACTTAAACGTTTCAAATCGCACATTGAGGCTACATTCGACCACAAAACTCTGGTTGCTCAAGATGACCCACGATTGGATGATATAACCTACTTATCGCAGCTTGAAGTCGCAGATGTTCTGGTTGTGGAAAATACTGGATGTGAGCTTTTTGCTAAACTAGTTTACGACTTCGCCGAGATGTGGCTTGAGGGCGAGGGTCAGGACCATCGTGTGTGGATAGGGCTTGTTGAGGTTAGGGAGCACCCTGGAAACGCTGCTCAATTTATCCCCAGCAGGCAAGAACCTAACCGAAGGCGTCTTGCTAAAATGGCTGAGATTCTAAGGAATAAAGCCTTGACGGAAGGTGCAGGTTAGTGCCTGTTAGGCTGAAATCTGGCTGGCTTTGTGTTATCCCTGTCAATAAGGAAAATATTCTTTATAATCCGCCACCAGCATTAACTTCAATAGAAATAAAATTGGTGCCCAACTATGCGGCGCTTAAAGCACAACTTGAGGAACATAGCATGCCCCGTAGACAAGACTCCATACCAGCCCAAAAAGCTATCGACATGGTTGCACTGGAGTCCTGTGTTACTGACATGCTCGATATTCTTGAACCAGACCCGGGAAGGAGCGGTATCTCCGAGACACCGGCGCGTGTCGCGAAAGCTCTCATGTTTGCCACAGGGGGCTATGATCAGGATCCTGTCACTGTGTTGAAAACGTTTGAAGATGGTGCGGCTGGCGTTGATGAAATGATTGTGGTATCCGGGATTAAATTCTGGTCGCAATGTGAACACCATATGATGCCCTTTTTTGGGGAGGCGACCATTGCCTATATCCCGCAAGGTAAGATTCTTGGTCTGTCCAAGTTTGCTCGATTGGTTGATGTTTTCGCTAGACGTTTACAGGTTCAGGAACGAATGACAACGGACATTGCAAATGTATTGCACGGTGCTCTCAACCCGCTTGGCGTTGCTGTTTGTACACATGCTCGCCACGCCTGTATGGAATCACGCGGTATTTGTAAACATGGGGCAGTCACAACCATGCAGAAACTAACCGGTGTTTTTAAGACCGATCCGACTGTCCGTGCTGAATTTTCAGCGCTTACCCGGTTTGACGGCCACCTTTGAGCGTGGTATAGTTGGCCATGCTTAATACAGATCCTCGCGCTACACTCTTTAATGCTGCCCTGTACGGAAACAGGTTCGGCAAGTTCGGGCGCATTTACCAGCAATGCGACGATGCGGAGCGTAAGCTCAGAGATACAGTGCCACACTATCTGGAGTCGTATCACTACGTAAATAAGGAAAGCTACGTAGCTCAGATGCGTCAAGATAAAGTTAAAGTGTTTCTGGACAGCGGTGCATTCTCGGCCTACACACAAAAAGTTACCATTGACATCGGGGCCTACTGTGACTATTGCGCACGAAACCGTGACATTATTAGATTTCCGTCGGTTCTTGACGTTATCGACTTCGATGATTTGTCCAAGGCTATTAAGGGAACTTACCATAATCAGATGGAAATGGAACGTCGGTTTAAAGCCGGTGGGGTATGCTTTGAGGAAACCGGCTACGGCCCCCTTCCTGTTGCCCATTACGGAGAGCCAGACGAAGTCATCCAGCACTATGTTGACAACTATGGATATATGGCCCTCGGAGGTTTGGTTCCTGTCTCAACTAAGCAAATGATTTTGTGGCTGGATCACATTTTTGAGCGCATAGTCTGTGATGCCAACGGGTATCCAAAGGTCCGTGTGCATGGGTTTGGCGTGACCTCATTACCAGTCATGTTGAGGTATCCGTGGGGTTCTGTTGACTCTTCAACATGGGTACAGTGGTCGTCCAACGGATTCGTACTGGAACCGCTATCAGGCATCCAGATCAATGTATCAAGTAAATCATCTGCCCGGAAAATAAAGGGTCAACATATTGATTCTGTATCCGGTATTGAAAGAGAAGAGCTTACTAGGCGAATAGCTGCTCATGGCGTAGACCCGCAGCGCTTAAGGGATAAGTACCAGAGCCGGTTTGCCTACAACGCATGGGCGTTTCCTGAGTACATTCGGACTCGCAAATTCCCTGAACGATTTATCCGCGAACAACCGGGGCTATTCTGATGTCGCAAGCAATGTCTTTCAAAGCAAAACTTCACATGATGATAGACTTTCACAGTGCGCGGTTGAATTGCCCGTATAAGCCAGCAGCCTTTCTCAGGAGTGGTCGGCTTCTTCGAGATCAAACAGAAGTTATGGCTCATGTCTGCCATGATCTTCACTACAAGTATAGCATGTCAGCAGCGGCTATAGCTAGGTGGATAAAATCATCTTACTCAAGCGTTCGTTACCGTATCGGCATGATCGATGTCGAACTTGGACAGACTGAAACCGTATACGCTGTATTTTACTTGCGACTTCAATCAGCCGCTAGAAAACGCGAGGCTGAAAAGAAGAAAACTGATCGTGTATCCAAGAAGTCGGAACGACAGGCCATAGCTGATTGTTTGGCTGAGGGTGTGACCGATGTCCATTCTTGATAGTTTGAAATTTGTATCAGGTGCCGTGGCACGTAAGGATTTTATTCCAGAGTTATGCGCCGTCTTTATTCATGAAGGAAAGATCTCAGCGTATGACGGCTTGTTGTCAATCTCTTGCCCTATTGATATTGAGATTACTGCCGCACCTCTGGCCGATCCCTTCATCAAAGCGATCAAGGCTTGTGAACCCGGCGAACCGCTTGCCCTGTCTATGACCAAGGCAGGCCGTCTTTCCGTCAAATCAGGCAAGTTCAAGGCCTTTGTTGACTGTGTGCCCGACGCCGATGTAAGGGTGAAACCACCGCAGCCAGAGGGCCAGGAAGTGCCAGTAACGGAGGCCTTTTTTGCTGGGATTAAGAAGCTCGCCCCTGTCATGGGTATAGATGCATCACGGCCTTGGTGCAGAAGTATTCGACTTTTCGGGCCATCAATATTTGCATCCAATAACATCATTGTGGCTGAATACTGGCACGGCTCCCCTGTGGCAATTGAGATTGTTATCCCAGCTGAAGCGGTAATTCAGTACCTGTCTGCCGGTCGTGTTCCGATTAAACTACTATACAATGAGGATTCTGTGTCTTTCCTTTATGAGGACGGCGCATGGATTCGATCGCAGTTGCTTGTTGACGGCTGGCCTGTTGATCCCACTAAAATTTTCAAGGAAACAGCTAAGCCGGTTCCGGTAGCTGAAGGCTTTTTTGCAGCAGTAAAAAAGATTAAACCATTTGCTGCAGATGATATACTGTATTGCGGTACTGGCAAAGTTGCCACAGGGGAGATCGTGGAGGATGATAAGAATCAAGCTGGTGCAATAATGGAAGTTGATATCGTTGCTGAGGTCAAGCCGGTATTCTCACTGCACAATATGCTTCTTCTAGATGGTATCGCTGACAAACTGGATTTTGAAAGTTATCCCGAGCCGAGCGCCTTTACTGGTCAAAGAACCAGAGGTGTCATAGCCGGTAGAATGCGACCGAGTCCCGCATAAATGGCACGAACTGACTCCATAGGACTTTTTTGGCAGGATCTACCTAGTGTTCGCGCTGGTGGCGTTCGTGAGCTTGGCCCTATCCCGCCGTGGGATGATACAGGTTGGCGACCTATTCCGATGTCCAACTGGCCGGATATTCGCAACGCCAAATGGATCTCAATCGATACGGAAACTTATGATCCTGAACTGAACGACTACGGTCCGGGGTGGGCACGTGGTAAGGGCTACATCGTAGGTGTCTCCCTTTGCTGGGAGGGCGGTAAACTTTACCTGCCATGGAAGCACAGCGTAGAGACCGAATATAATTACCCTGAAGATAATGTTAAACGATACCTGCGTCACATCTTGACCGGACCCGGTGTAAAAATCGGGGCAAATCTTACATACGATATCGGCTGGCTCTGGCATGAGAATATTATGGTCACCGGGCCATTTTACGATTGTCAGTTTGCCGAAGCTCTCATAAATGAGACGTCCAAACTAGCTTTGGAAGAGCTTGGCCAGAAATACCTTGGCGTTGGTAAAACAGTTGATCGTTTGAAGGAATGGATTGAGAACTATTATCGACCTAAAAAGGGTCGGTGGCGTGGGGATATTCATAGGTCACCCGTTAGCTTGACTGGCTTTTATGCTGAGGACGACGCGGAACTTCCTTACCGTGTTCTCATGTGCCAGTGGCCGCAACTCGTTAATCGTGGGCTGCTCGACCTGTTTTTCATGGAATGTGAGCTAATTCCCCTCTTTATTGAAATGCGTTTTGCTGGCGTTCAGATCGATATGCCTTACGTGGAAACTTTGCGAGATAAGTTTACGTTGGAAATTGATAGACTCCAGAAAGAAGTTAACTATATCGCAGGTCGTGAAGTGCAAACGGGGTCTGCACAGTCTATGGCCGCAACCTTCGATGCGTTAGGTTTGCAGTATTTCTACACAGAACCAACAGAAAAGAACCCTAACGGCAACCCGTCGTTCACCGGAGACTTTCTAAAGACGGTCAACCACCCTGTGGCAAAAAAGATTATAGAACTAAAAGAGGCCATGAAACTTTTGGGTACGTTTGTAGAATCGTACCTCATTAATTCCAATGTTAACGGCAAAGTGTATTGCTCGTTCAATCAGGTTTCCGGTACTGAGGGGGGGACGCGAACAGGAAGGCTATCGTCCTCTAATCCTAATCTACAAAACATTCCTGTAAGGACTGAGGCTGGCAGGCTTATTAGGCAAGCCTTCATAATGGATCATGGTCATCTTCGCGTTAGGGATGGCGACTATTCACAAATTGAGTATAGGATGCTGGCTCATTTCGCTACTGGTCCGGGATCAGACGCTGTCCGAGCAAAGTATATTAGTGATCCGTCACTCGATTATCATAAAATGATTGGGGCTCTTATTACAGAAATCACCGGCCAACTTCTTGCTCGTGGTCATGTTAAGACAATTAACTTTGGACTTGTTTACGGCCTCGGCATTGCCATGTTGGCTGTTTACCTAGGTGTGCCACTTGAGGAAGCAAAATCGCTATCCAAAACGTTCCACACAGCCGTACCGTTCGCCAAACACACTATGGAAAGTGTTATCGAAGAAGTCAACAGAACCGGCATTGTAGAAACTATTCTTGGTCGGCAAAGTCATTTTGATTTATGGGAGCCCGAAGACTGGCACTCACGAAAAGGCTCGTTTCCGCTTCCTTACGCTGCTGCTAAGGCCAAGTATGGATCATCTCAAATTATTCGTGCATACACGTACCGGGCTGTTAACTATAGATTACAGGGCTCCGCAGCAGATGTCATGAAAAAAGCTATGTGGAAGAATTATGTAGACGGTGTCTATGCAGAAACTGGAGTACCCCGTTTGCAAGTTCATGATGAGAACTTTTTCTCAGATCCAGGAGATGTTCGTCAAGAAACTTGGGACACTATGGTTTACAACATGGAAAACTCAGTACCTCAGGTAAGAGTGCCTCTTAAGTTTGATATGGGTATGGGTATGAACTGGGGTGAGGCTCACTAATTGATTGACAGCCCGGTTAAAAATTGATAGGTTATGGCTAGTTACGAGGGGAATTTTTATGGTCAGTACGTTCAAGATTAAATACCTTAATGCGCAGGGTCATGTAAATTTTGTGAACATAGACGCTGTGAATCCAGAAAAAGCCGCGAACATTTTGATTACGCGCATTCGCGATAACGGCGGCGGGGCCATAAAAATCATGACTACCAAGAATGTTGGAAGCAGGCGGAAGGCTAAGGTCCATGGCTAAAGTTGCTAAGCCGTGGGTTCGTAAGCAGCACCAATTTAGACCACTGCTTGGTGAACCGCTAGACCCGGACCACATTGATGAGTCCGTGGAGTACCTGACTTCCCCCAAAATTGATGGCATCCGCTGCCTTTGTCACGACACGTTAGGTACTGTATCTCGCAAGCTGCTTGAGATCCCTAACTGGCATGTGCGATCAATTCTTGACAGGTTTCCTCGTGGCCTTGATGGGGAATTGATTACATTCACAGGCGATAAAATGGACGATTTCAACACTGTCCAAGGCAAAATTATGTCGGAAGACGGTGTTCCTGATTTCAAGCTGTGCGTATTTGACGACTTCACAAATCCGGATGACCCATTTTCTCAAAGGTTGCTTCGCGCCCAAGAAAGATGTCAGTCCCTGACTGAGGGTTATTACGGAAAGTCAGTTCTGTTTCTCAAACACAAACCCCTGAAAGGGCTTGCTACGCTGATTGCTGAAGCTCAATACTTCCTCGAAGTTCACGGCTTAGAGGGTGTGATGGGTAGGCATCCGCAAAGTCCTTACAAATATGGCAGGTCAACTGCTAAAGAATGTTTTCTGTTTAAAGTAAAACCAATGGACAGATCTGAAGGTAGGATTAGCGGCTTCTTCGAGCAAATGGCAAATGCCAATGAAGCTACAGAAAATGAACTCGGCATGACTAAGCGCTCGTCCCATAAGGCCGGTAAGATTCCAAAAGGCACACTCGGAGGTTTCTTCATTGAGTGGTCCGGGGGGCCAAACTTTAAGCTAGCCACGATGAAGGACATAACAGCCGCCAAGCGTCAGGAAATTTGGGACAACAGACCGGATTATATGCACAAAATTGTTTCGTTCGATCATCAGGGCGTCGGCACTAACGGAAAGCCGCGCATTGCCTCCTTCAAAGGTTTCCGTCATCCAAACGATATGAGCGAGGACTAAACCCATGACGTTATCGCAGGTTATTCCGGCCACCCTAATGATTATATTTGGTTGTGGCCTTTCCTGGACAGGATTAGTCCAGACTAAGGTTGGTATATTTATCGCGGGTATAGGTTTTGTTATGTTGGGGATAATCTTAGCTTTGGTAGAGTTTATTGAAAACACCCCGACAGGACTTTCTTAATGACGCCCGCTACTTTGTTCGCTTTTAGAGCCCTATCATTGGTATTCCTGTTAGCGGGTATTGTTCTCGTAAGTATCGGTTCTGCTAAACACAGGGATGGTCCTTTCGTGGTTGGTTGTGTTCTGACCAGCATAGGTGCTGCAAGTTTGATACTGTTAGGAAACTAGTAATGCTAGTATCCGCTATAGCCGCTATAGGTCAGCGGGGTCAAATAGGTCGAAACGGAGTGTTGCCTTGGCATTGTCGCGATGATATGATTGATTTTCGAAACCGTACTGAGGGATGCGCCATGTTGGCGGGCAGTGCAACAATGAGGAGTTTACCACAAAGCTTCTTCGATAGCTTACCAAAAACAAATAGGACACTTTACGAATGGCGTCCTGCTTTCGGAAATTCAGACGATGCGATCAAGCACTTACGGGCCATGTCTATTCGTCATGTTTGGATAATTGGAGGTGCTTACACATATCTTCATTTCTACAAGCACATTAACCACCTTACCTGCATCAATCGCGTGAGCTATGACAATGACCCTGCCGAAGATAATCTCCATACGTTCTTTCCTTGCGCAACGTTCGGCATCGAATGCATCGCCAGCAGCTAGGATCAAGAAACCGAAAGCAACAATTTTTATCCGTTGCGATGAGTCTTATTGCGCTATGAGCGTGGCTAATTCAGATCGAATAGTGGCGTGGGTTCCCCGGAATCTACCAAAAAGGTCTAGCAATTCGGGGGTGAAATGATCTGTTCTGTTTTGGTATCTGGTTTTGTTTGTGTGGTAGTTCCGAATAATGATATTCGTGATAGGATAATCCACTACCGCATAGAGGCTGCACACGCGCACACGGGCTATGGTTACGTAAAGCCACTGGAATCACTAGAGCTCGAAGTTCCGGTTCCGGCTAAAAAGCCTAAACTAAAGCGTAAAACCCAAAAAACAACTACGGCACCAAAGAAGTTAGGTCGCCAACGTGTTAAGCTAGCCGTTGCCACAGGGGGTGATAAGCTTGTGCGTCCCAGCATTTTGAGCCGGTTGTTTGGCGTTCGGTCGGCTAAGGCCAGTGTGCCTAAAGTGGCCGGTGTTGATCTGAAGAAGCCGGGCTACGCGGCTGTATATGCGGCAGCAAAAAAACACGGCGTAGACCCTAATCTCGCACTAAGAGTGGCTAAACAGGAGTCTAGGGGTAACTGCAAAGCTTTGAGCCATGCAGGCGCTAGGGGTGTTATGCAGGTAATTCCTTCTACGGCTAGGCCGCACGGCGTGTCAGCGTCCGAACTGTATAACTGTAAGCGCGGTGCGGAGGCAGGTGTACGGGAACTTAAAAAGCTACATAGCATGTACGGCGGAGACATCAAGAAAGTTCTTGTTGGCTATAATTGCGGAATAGGTTGTGTGCAGAAAGGTCGCATGCCCGCGGAGACAAAATCATACGTTAATATTGTTGGCGGTGGAAAACTCTGATGGCACAAATAATGCATATAGAGGGTGCCACTCGCGTTATCGGCAAGTCACAGGGTTATTTCGGACTACCTGTTCGTGACGGGTTCATTAGGGTCCTTGACGAACGTACTGAGTGCATGACGACCTCATGGGAGCTCACACCCGACGAATTAGAAGCCTTGCTTGCTGGTGGTATCCTCGTTGTGCAGCTAATCGGCAATTTTCCCCACGTAGTTGTAGCCGTTCTTAACGCCAATCAAGTAATAACACGGACAGATATTTGTGTTGAGGGTAGAACTATAGATAAGACTACAGATCGAGAAGTGCCTTGCAGGTTGTGGGGATTTAGCATGTCAGAAAAAGAGTGTGTTGATCATGCCAACGGCTCGCCGCTTCACATAAACATCTTGGGAACTGAGCACCCACCGATCCTGGTGTTTGTTCAAGGTCCTGATTGAGCCTGAATCCTGTCCCTCGTCGTTATAGCCTTTATTAGGTCATCCTTAGACTGCTTGCACAAGCGGTAGACATTTCTGTCTTTTTGCCACTGCACGTAAACAGCAGCATTGGTTGCCCTTGTTGGCACTACAGACAAGTCTGCGCACGGCTCCAAGAAAATAGGATTAATGTTTGCTAGTGTTGGCTTTTCCGCGCCTAAAACATTTCTAGCGGATTCGTTGCAGGATGCTAGGAGGGACGTTAGTACCAACACAAGCAGAAGGGGTTGGCGCTTTATTGGCGGACTTGCACGGCGGGCAGGTCGCTTTGCCATCAATGATGATTGGTATTTGGAACGTAGGCAGCGCTGGGAGTTCTTTCGAATTTTCATTTTCGTTGCCCTGTTGTGTAAGTTCAGCTATGGCGGCAGCTAAATCATCTTGCTCACGTTGAAAATCTTCACTCATCTTGATCACTCTACGCTCTGCGGCTAGTGCTTGACGTGATAGCGCATTCTCCGCCTCAAGTTTGTCACGTTCCCTAGCTGCACGTTCGACAGCAATTACGGCCTCCCACTTAGCCTTCTCGGCTAGCTCACCCCTACCAAAGCCCACGCCATAACCGCCGTAGGTGCAGGAACTGGCTATTATAATCGAAGCGATCAACCACGGCAAGGGTGGCAAGCGAGGTATCAAACCGAGGGCGGACACAAAGGCCAGAATAGCCGGGGCAAATGAGGCATAACCCCAAAGGATCCCGGCTATGGACCAAAACGTGCTTAGCAAGTTTGCATCAAGCACCGAATACTGCCTTTGCTACGGCTAGTGTTTGTCGAGAGTGATCAAGGCCGTTAAGCCCGCCGTTTACGCGCTTGCGCATACCCAAGATGTCATTCCTGTCGGCATAAGCCGAAAGTCTGTTGTCTTTCCAGAACTTGATGGCCGAAAGAACAGCTGGGAGTGGCTTACGAAGATTTTCAGGATTGGCCTCGGCACCAGCCCTGCGATAGTTGGCCCTGCCTGTCGTCTGGAAAAGTCCTGATCCACGATGACGCCACCCGTCACCGGGCTGATTATTTCCCAGATTCCTGTTACCCCAATCGCCGCCGTAAACGATATTAGCTATCATCTCCTGATTTGCACGTCGTCCAGGAGCCCTGCCATACGCGGCGCACTGAGCATCTGTGATCCGGTGCCTACCGAATGTGGCGCGAAGACCGGCAACGCTATAGTTCAGACTTTCTTCAAGAACCTGCAAGTCTTTAGTCTCGGGGCACGCTTGCGAAAAGAAGAACGCCATATTGTTTGGCGTCATGATCCCTGCCTCAATAAAAGCGGCTGTAGCCACGCCCGAAAGCATAGCATCAACAATAGTTTTTCTCGCTTTCGGAGCAATCTTACGAATAAGCTCTTCTGTGAGGAACGACCCTGTGGCAACCTTGGGAGGAGATTTTGCCACAGGGGTGGGTCTGGCTGCTGTTTGGAGCGCCGCCCATGTTTTAGGGCCAACGATACCGTCAGACATGAGGTGGTTGTTTCGCTGGAACAACTTGATCTTGTTTCGAGTAAAGTTGCCGAGGATGCCGTCAACTGCTAGCGGGCCGTAACCTGCTGCATTCAAAGAAGACTGAATTTCAAAAACGCTGGGCATTAGTTCTCTCCTGATTGAGCTACGCCATACCAAGTAACTCTCGATGCAGTATTCGTTAACTGAGTATCCCCGCTAGCTACAGGGGCCACAGTTTGGAACTCCACAGAAAGTGTACGACCGCCGGGAGGAATCTCCAGGATAGCGTTGTGTTTCATGTCGTAAGTTTTTGCATCGCCCTCGTTTGTGAGGCTGAACCACGCTATACCAAATCCGCCACCAGCAGATCCACCAGAATCATCGTAAAGGATTATGCTAGCTGTGACCAGATCCGCATTCTCGGTAGACCTGATAAATGCACTAAGTTCAAGCTGTACTGTAATTGGTGCCGTATGCGAATTAGCTATCGGAATATTGACAGCTCCGTGAAGCGTAGTTCCAGCCGGGATACCAAGCTCATTGCCGTGAAACTGGCTTTTGGTGCCATGAAGAACGTGAACTCCGCCTATTGCTGCCGTAGAGACGTACATTTTGCCGTCGAGTCCAGTCTCTAAGGCGTTATCCGGGTCCTCGGAGGTTAGGCAGTCTATTAGTGCGTCTGTCGCACTCGCAGTAACACAGATAGCATCTACAACCCCTACTGGATTTATAGAGTACGGGCTATTTTCAGATATGGTTACTCCGTCGCCTTCACCACCAGTAATAGCAGTCAAGTCTACCCACAGCCTACCGTCCGTTCCGGCTTCAATAGCGTTGTTTGCGTCATCAGAAATGAGGCAGGACGCTAGTGCCGTACACGCAGGGTCATCCGCGCAAATGGAGTTTACAAGGCCAACAGGAAGTACCGAGAACGGGCTAGTTTCGGATATGGTAACCCCGTCACCTTCGCCGATACCCGCAGTCAAGTCCACCCAAAAACCACCATCCCCGCCCTGAATTAGACCGTTATCCGCGTCTGTAGAAATAAGGCAGTCCACTAATAGCTCTTTAGCCGCTGCATCGCCACAAATTTCGGATACTACTCCGCTGGCAAAAATTGTTAGCGGATCCCCCACTGTACCAGACCCTATGATGGTCACATTGTCCACAACAACAGGATCAAGGTTGATTGATCCTTTCCATGCAGCAAAATTATCTGCAAGATTACAAAGGCTGTCGCAGTCCCAAGAGCCAGTTGGGTTGAGTGCCACGGCGAAACACAGTAGCTCCGATACTATAGCATTGATTTGTTCGGGTGATATCCTAGCAGTGCAATCGCTTGGCAGTGCTGATATGTCGCAAGTGGATTCGAACTCCTCCGGCGGGCAGTATGCGTTCTCTACCCCTGCGGGCTCTAAACAGTTTCCTAAACTGTCCCTGATGACAATAGCACCGTCTGCTACTTCTGGGATTATTCCTGGCATGTTGATATCCTTTAGGCGATTTGCGGAAACTTATGAGATCCTGACCCAAAGACCAACTGAGTCTGCCCCAATAGCCCCGCAATGACGCCAATTTCCAACATTTATGTTTGTTACGGACATGTCGGAACCAAGGAATTGCATAGGGCCTGTTCCCCCAGCAGCGTTGACAACGGTTCCTACTGAAGTAGATGAGTCCCCAGCAGGAATGCCAATTCCGTAGCTGCCTACTTCACCGAATGCTGGGACGCTTGTGCTGCTGGCTGCAACGTACAGAAGATTATCGCCGCCGATGACAATCTGGTTTCCGGCTGACCCTGAACGAAGACAAGCAGCTAGGGCCGTTTTCGCGCTAGTATTCCCACAAATTTGACTGACGACGCCTTGTGGTATAGTGGCGAACGGGGAGTCTTCGGTTATTGTAACGCCGTCACCAGATTGAGCACAAGACGCGCAAATAAGGTTTATGAGGGCTGAGACAGGCATTAAACCTTCTTCACCATCCCAGCACCCTGCAATACCGTCATCGGTATCCGGCAGCACAAGTGCGGCTGGAATAGAGCAGATATTTATTGCTTGAGCCAAATTATCTAGGCTCTCGCAGTCATAGTCAATTTCTCGCAAATTGACAGCGTTAATAATCTCAGAAATAACAGCGTTTGCCTGCGACGGGTCGAATCTGGCGTTGCATCGATTTGCATACCACAAGGCTTCGCAATCTTCTGTAATTTCTGGCGACGACAGGGCGTTTACTGTGTTAGAAGAAAACGTGAATCCGTCTTTGGGGAAAAGTCCGGCCATAATTTAACCTTCCGTTGGTTCGCCGCTACAGCGATGTATATTGTTAGGGCACTGACTTCCAAGAATGGCGCGAACAATGCATTCTGCGGCTAGGACCGCTGGCCAAATCACAGGCGGTAGCCCTTCTGGATCAGAATCAGTCGTGAGATAATACGCGATAACAGGCGGCTTTATCGCTTCGTGACACAAGGTAGGCAAGCAGGCCTCAATAGTATCCGATATATTGCAAATAGTCATGTCATTGTTGCAGCAATCCTCTGGGTCTACCACATCCGGATCAGTTGGCGAGATATAAGCTCCTAACGGCTCTATGACCCAATTAATTGAGTCTATATTCGGAATGATACCCATTTGGAGTCGAGAAAGAGACCTGATTACGCCACGCTTAATTGCACATTCAAGGTCTGTGCCGAAATCAAGATCATGAAATATTGGGCCACATTCTCCCATAGTTTCGTAAGGCGCTAGCGGAACTGCAACTAGGGTTCGGCAAGCTGACCTATAGCAGTCCTGCCAACCTAAACGATCAAGCCACAGATCAAGAGTAGTAACAGCAGTATGAGGGGATGCTTCTCGGATCCGTGGCCAAAGGATTTCCATAAGGTGGTGCCACAGCTTATTAGCCGTATAAATAGCATGGTTCACCAAAGATAGGCAGGTCAGGTCGGTACTGCACTGAGCATCGCAAGGATCTACGTGTCTTTGCTGATTTAGGTAATACCCCATCGCCTCGTCTTTTGCACGATCCCACAATGGTCCGCTAGGCAGTAAACCGATGAAGGAACACATAAGGGCGCATTTATTTAGATTACACAGATCAGCAGCGCAGCTAACAGGGTCAGCTGATAGCTCTTCAAAATCAACTAAACCGTCTGCGCCGAGTCTTACAGGCATGCTTCACCCCCTGTGGATGGGCCTTTAAAGCTTATTTCGTTAAGACAAGGTAGAACATCGCAATTAGGGATTAGTGAGTTGCAATCATTAACGCGGGTGTTGTCGTCTTGCGGTTCCCAGTAAACGTCGTATGCGCTCTGTGCGCCCACAATGTCAGCTATGGCCAGTGTTACTTGGCGTTCCTTGACCTCCTGAGAAGGGCAGATTGTTTTAAACAGATCAGTTACAGCAACACGAACTGCGTTTATTTGATCCGTTGTCCAGCAATCTGTGACGTCTATCACTACGTTAACTTTTCCGGCTGCGAGAGCGTGAACAGTTCCACAAATCCCAACAGGTGCTTGACCTAGTCCGCGACCTTTAGGGTAGCCGAACATCCACTCGTCAATCTCAACGATTACGTTATCCGGCGCTATTCCACAATCAAACGTGTCGTCAAAGATCGCGTAGAAACCGTTAGAGCTGTTAGCATTGCAGTCTGCGCAGGTGCAGCAATCACCTACCTCACAACACTCGCCACCACGCTCGCAAACCCGAGTAACACACGGCCACTCCAGGATCTTCTCCTTAAGCCATTCCGTATCCGGTCTAGGTTTGAATTTTCTCCGTGCTATATACCTTTCACGGAAAGGTTCACACTGCTCAGCCTCTTGACCACCGCAAAAAGTTCCACCAGCGAAAGTAACAGTAGAATCCAGTGTGCCAGGATTAGTTACAAGGGTTCCTGTAGTTACCGGGGATCCTGTTGCTGCAAGTGGTCCAGGAATAATTGATTTAACACGAAGAGTTATGCACCCGCTGGCTGGCATAAGGGACGGGACGTCACCTGCTGTAATAAAATTACCCCTAGCTGATGATATCTCAAGACTTGAAGGAAGGGCTGAGCCTGCTTGACCCGTCACCACAACATAGGCTTGTGCGAAAGTTGCAGGTCGGGGGTACACTCCGTTATCTGCCGCCATCTTAATCAGGTTTTCGCAGCAAGCGTCTTCGGGAAATAGCTCTTTATACTGCTGGTCAGCTATTGCGTAAAACTCCTCGGTCATGGCATAGTCATTGGCCACGACATACCACTCATTGGATTCCGGAATTACAGGAGCACCGCCTAGAACAGAATTAGAGAACATATCGCGAATGCGATTAAACAGTGTCTGCGGTGCTGGTCGTTGAATCTCACATGCCATTAGGACCGTACCGCTTGGTTGCCACAGGGGAGGTTGCTGGGTTGGTGGGTGACATTATGGGTCAAAACCGCCGTCTACTGGTGCTCCAAGATTAAGGAACGGAGCATGTGGTGCTTCGATATTATTGCCGACGATTGTCCCGGTTACTGTAAGATTTCCGCGGACTATGACATTACCGCTGGTAACCTCAAGGTCCCCGTTCTCGCCAACGGCGAACTCAGCTTTTGTAATATGCGCCCTTTTGTCGTTGAACTCAAGAGCAAAATCAGGGTCTGTTGGGTGCTGGATGCCGCCTGTTCCTTCACCCCACTTTCGCTGCTTGTCTCGTGGAATTGTAAGAATAGCAAACTTCAGGTTAGTATCAGACCCGCTGGACAGCAGGATTACTTCGGTGTTTGAGTTTGTTGGCAGGTTAAAACCAAGGCCACCTATATTCAGCACAGCAGCTTCTTCGTCTTCAGAGTCTGTTCCCCGAACCCGAATTACGGAACCAGCCCCATCTAGGTATTCCTGTTTGCCCCAAACGTGACGCTCAATTATGTCTTGAACATCGCGTGTTCTTTCACGATAACGCTGGAAATCGGTCATACTATAGCCCCTTAAGTCCTGCTAGTTTCTCAACCGCATCCAAACCGGCAAACGTTACCTGCTCAATAACGTTTATGGATGGACTAGACCACGGTGCCGGGTATTTCCCTGCGGCAAACGTTACACCGGCTATTGCTTTGCGAGCGGATCCCATGGCTGGGTCAAGCCCGATTGTAGACAAACCTGCGGCAAAACCGGCGGCTGCGGATGCGGGAAGTGGTGAGAGTGTTAGAGTGGTTTTAAGTGTTTTGTCGTTTTGAACAGTGTACGTAAGCGCAGTGCATTCAAACACATCAAAAATACCTTCTGGGGGAATCTCTACGTAGTGCTCCGTGCCGATGTCCCATGGTGAACCGTCGCTTTGCTGCACGTGAAAGACTTCCACGGTCACAGTTTTTGAGGCACTGGATCTTTTATTGGCTTCAAACCTTGCACGTCGTTCAAGAGCTTCAGGCGTCCCATCGCCGTAGTGCTGTACGATGATCGGTATGAGAGATCCGACATCCGTGTCTTCAATTTCCTTGTAAGTTGTTACGGTGGCAGCTTCGCCCCAAACCTCTTTCTTAGTCCGCTGACCTTTGACCTTAATTCGGGACTTAACCTGATCTTCATTTTGCTCAGCACTGAACGTGAGGATATTTTTGCCCAGGATCAATGCTTCACCGACAGTACCCCCCGTGCTATCAGTGAACCGAAGTGACCCGTCTCGTGTTTCGTAAAGAAAATGTCCGTTCTCGGTAGCAACGCGATTAAGCTCGTCCACCACTCTAGCACCATCCCGGAACCTGACTTTATCCAGTTTAATGGTGGCTGACATCCACTCCAATTTGATCTTCCATGGGCTGATAAGCCTTTCTACGGCCTCACGGTTTGTGGGCTGGAGCATATTTGTTGTGGGGTGTTGGTGTGAGGAATCTATAAGGTACTTAGTTTTCCCCCTACTCGTTATTTTAACCGTATAGGAGTCAGGTCCTATACTTACGGACCGGGAATTTATAACTGCTCCGGAGTGTTCTGCTGTTCCTTCACGACCACTTTTAGCACCCGTGCCTATTCGCTTGTCCACACTCCCGGTGAAAGCCAAATGACCGCCAATCTTAACCTGAAGCTCATTGCCCTTAGCAACGTCTATGAGGACGGGTTCAGTCGGTACGTATCCCATGAAAATTGATGCAGAAAAGCTGCCGGTCATAGCATCTTTTGTTCTTTTCAAGGTCATCTCAGTGTAGCCGAGGAGCTCACTTCCGCCGATGTAGATTTCAACTGGCTTGACCATTACACGCTCGCAATAACGTCAGGGCCGACTTTGCCGACATAGGATAAAGTGTTGCTTTCTTCAAGCTCTCGGTGACGTTTAGCGTCGTTATAGATGGAGTAGGCCGCTGTCAGTGGGTGAACTGATCCGTGAAAATCAAAGGAACGTGTTGCTGGAAGGTTGTACGCCACGTTGTACAGATTGGTGCTGGTGTCATTGGCGTAAGTTCTCAGTTCCATGAAAAGGTGGTTTGAGCAATCTTCATACGCGATGGCTGCTTCATTCCTGAGCAGCGCTACAACACGGTCGAGGGCGTCAAAAGCCGCTGCATTCGTGGCGTATTTAGTGGACACGGCAGCTTGCGCCATTTGCATAGCGGCCATTACCCTGACATGCCGCACAACCGCGTTCTGCGCCTTTGCACCCGCCCCTGTCGCGGTAGCGGATATGGCTGCATTGTTGGCGATGCGGCGCATCACGTTATACCGATTCCGCGCTGTAAGCTGGTTGGCAACCGCATTAATACCTAGCCGAATGGTTTCCTCAACTGTAGATGTGTCATTGGCGGCAACCATGCTTTCTGCAACACTATCAAGGTCCGCAAATGCTCGCCACTTGCTGGCATCGGACGTATTCCCGATAGCTGTTAGGTATTCATCTCGAATATTCGATATAATAGCTCTTGAGGTATCCCTAACCTGTGGCTTACGGTGTGTTGATACATCCGACATCACATAATCTGCAGTGAACCTAGCAGTAGATGCGGCAACAAGTGCTGAGAAGGCCAACGTTACTAGCGTACTGCCAATGGAGAAGCCGTTAGGCCATGAATTCCCCTCAACAAACTGAATATCTACGTAAGTAACGCCCTGCTCGTCCTCAACCTTGTCTATAACCTTGAGGGACACACAGGCAGCGCTGATAACCCCGCGTGTCGGATGAACAAGGATGCCAGGACCGGGCTGCTCACAGGCCAAAATAAGAGCAGCAGCCATAGCAATGTGGTTATTTTCCTGAAGTCTACCACTCAGGTTGTATCTTCGGATTTTTCTACCGAGATCAGCGTAACCAGTTGTTTCCCCGAACGGGAATTCACCCTCAGCACCGCGCCGACCATGTTCAGAATCCGCCTCAACAGCCTCAAAGGGGACACCGTTAAAGGATGCGGGCAGGTAAGCCGGTCTATAGCAACCTAAGGCCATTTTACGCTCCTAAATGAGTGGGCCGAGAAGAAACAGGGCAGAAACTTCCCGGCCCCGAATGCCGCTCATGGAGTTAAACGACATTCTGTGTTAGTTTTTGTCCGGCAAGCTTAATTTGCCACTCCTGCCAGTTCTTGTGTACTCCATTGAACCGGTGGAGCTTGTGCAGTGCTTTTTTAATCGAATAGCTATCCATGCAGATTCCAGTGTGGTACTCATACACGGCCACTGCTTTTGCTATTCGGTCTCCTCCCCCAAGATACGGGAAACAACATCATTAGCCACTGCAAGACCATCCCGAATACCTATGCGCGCAATAGCGGCGCTTGGCAAGGTCAGCAGAGTTACCCCCTCCCCGATGGGTTTGGCTTTTTTAAGCACCTCAAGAGCTTGCAACATTTTGTTGTCCATAACAAAAAGATCTTCAAGTGCTGACATCGTTTCAAGCTGAATCTCAAGCTCAGTTACGGACTTGTCGGCGGAGAGCTTAATCGGGGAGGACAACTGGAAAAGAATGGCAGTGTGAATGCCGTCGCCTTCCGAAATAATTTTGCCAGCCTCGCCCGCGCTCTGCTCGTCCATCTTGGCCATCAGGGAACGGAGCTTGATAGCATAAACCCCCGGAATAGCACCGTAGGACTGGTCAGTGAACGTGTGCTGCTTGCCATCCTTCCCTGTGGCAACCACCTGTTTTTTGATCCGCTCACGCCAAATGTTTCGAGAAACATCATGCTGTGTTTTAGCGCTCTCTTGGGCAGACACTGTAGCCGCAACAAAAGTCTCAAAGGAAATAGGCTTCATCTCAAGTGCGGAAATCTCCACACCGTTAATATGAAGCGCTGGACTTTTGATTTCAATCTTATCTGACATTTCGGTTCTCCATGATTATTGTGCCGTAGTGGTTGCGCCCGTATCTGGCGACGGCGTACCAGAAAAGGAATTGACTGTTACCCTGACGTTTGCTACAGCAGCCGAGAAAACAGACGCGGCTGAATCCCCTATTGATGTCCCTATAGCCGCTGCTCTTTCTAACAGGCTATCTGCTGCTGCGTCACCTGCCTTTGCCCCGCCAGCTTCAATATCCAATGTGGCTTGAACAGCAGCTTGACCGATAGATTGTTTAGGATCAAATATATCTGTTGGCAAGCTACTTTGACCAGCAAGTTGATCCACTACAGCCTTGGTTGCCGCTGCGAGTTGAAGACCGTCTAGTGGTCGTGGAACTGGGATTGGTACGACAGTTCGCTGCAAATTAGTTACCACATCGGAAATAAAGTTTTCGCTGGCAACTGAGAAAGCTAACGGTGCTCTCACGTTGTTAATCCCGCGAGCTAGGTCATTAAGAGCCCTGTTGGCATTATTAGACCCGTCCCGAATTTTAAGCAACGATTTTTTAGTTTCTTCAGGCGGAAGCGCTACCACAGAGGAAGGCCTTGCCACAGGGATTGGGCCGATGGTGGGCATGCGGCTAGAGATTGATCCAGTACCGCCGCCACTACCACGACCGCGCCAACGGCTAGCGGGAGCGCCTGAGGGTAGGTTTAAGCCAAGAGCTCTTTCTGTTCCTCTAGCTAAATCATTAAGGCCGTCAACAGTCCCATCAGCAAGGAACTTCGTTGCCTTCCTTATCATGCCGAGGCTTCGGCCAAAACTATTGAAAGACCACCGAGCAGAGTTTCCTATAGCGTCGCCAAGACCGTCAGTTAGTTTCCTAAAAGAGCTATCAATTGACGGCCTGATAAGGTCAAGTGTGCTGTTAAGGAGATCAGGACCAAAAGCAAAACCAACTGCGCCGAGGATTACAGAACCTATTCCAGAGCCGAGTGGACCAAAGAACGACCCAGCAGCCGCACCTATTTTAGCACCGAGAAGACCCCCGCCAAGTGAACCAACCAACCCGAAAGCAGCATCCTTTGCAGCAGTAGCACCGCCTTTAACATCGCTCATTTCTGACGAGAATTGATAAAGTGCGGCACCTACAAGACCAATACCAGCAAGCTTACCAAGATTTCTTGTTAGGCCGGAGCCAGCACGGCCCCCGCGATTAGCACGACCACTCCCATTCATTCCGCCAGAAACACCAGCAGCACCCTGAAGAGCCATGGCGGCAGCAGACAACTGTGTTGCAGCAATTGACAAACGAGGACCGGCAGTAGCCCAGCCGAGAAGCATCTTGCCGCCAAAGTATGCGCCAGCTCCCAAAGCAGCGGCACCGCCTGCCTGAGTTATCCCAAGCAAAACGGGATCGTTGGCTATTTTGTTTACGGCGTCGGCCAGGAATAAGGGGACCCCGGCCAAAGCTTTAGCTAGCGGATCAACACCGACAGCTATTAAGTTAAGCATTTGTGTGCCAAGCAAGTCCAGAGACCGGCCAAAGTTACCAGCAGCCAGTTCTCGTTCTTGATTGAAATTCAAACTGCTAGAACGCCTAACGTTTTGCTCCATTTGATCAGCTTTTGTCACAAGCTGAGCAGCAGTTCGCATATCATTCTTAGTGAGGCCTAGTTTAGCTAGTTCTTTAGAAACTGCCAAACCGTATTGAGCTGGGTCGTTGTCCTTCATCAACTGAAGAGCTTCAGCAGAAAGATTGTTGGCCTTTTTAATACCGGCGTCAACTAGTGGCACAAGATTTTCACGTGCCCAAGCTGCCGGGTCTGTTCTAATGTCATTTTCGCCTTGAAGAACAATGCCCTTTGAGTCCCTAAGACCGGCTCGTGTCAGTGAAGCAATTGTTTTCTTGTTAACACCGCTAGTGCCTGTCAGAACCTGAGAGAGTCTAGCTAAGCCACTACCAGACACCCTGCCTAGTTCGTCTGTCATTTCAGCTAGGGCTAGAAAACCTTCCTTATTCAGTGTAGCCGATAAACCTGAAATTCTAACAGCGGACAGATAACTTTTTACGTCAAAGTCTGGACCACCGCGAATTTTCGCAGCAGTGACAGCCTCTAAAATATCTTTACCACGCTGGGCGTTTTCTAGACCACCACCAAGGTCAGTGATTTTAACCGCACTTTCCATTACCCGGGAAGCAGTTGCAGGATCAAATGCAATAGCCAAAGATGATTCTGATCGAGCAGCTACAGCAGCTAGCTTACGTAGAATCTCACCGTTTGCACCAGCAGTAGCAAGATTCCTGGCCACTGCGAAACTACTGGCCTTAGTTACGGAAAGCAGGCCCCGTGTAGCGCCTTCAGCGGCAGATTCAATCTCTTTAAGTTTGTCCCCTGTAAATCCTGCTTGCGCGGAAGCAGACCTTTGATTCTGCAGGTCACCTATAGCACCAAACCCGGCACCTATTCCCCTGCGAAGGCCAAAATAGGCCTCATAAGCCAGAAAGGGCCTGCCAGCTCCAAAACTAGAACCGAATCTGCCTGTTTTCGGATTTTGACCTTGACCGCCCCTGCCACCTCCGACTCCGCCGGGACCTCCGCCCATTGCACCACCGCCACCAAGATTAGCATTGGGCATGTTGCGTAGAGTATTTTGCAGACGAGTAGCTCGTCTTTGTGCGGTAGTGATTTGGGAAGAATTTACCTTGACCACAGTGCTGCGGGAATTTATCCCGCGCAACGATGCAGACAGTTTGGTGGCGGAAGTATGGGCTCTTGTAAGATCGCCAGCGTTAACCCGCAAACGGACAGTGCCACCGGCACTCTTGAGCCTTTTCGTGGTAGCAAGAAGCTTCGCCAAGGACCGATTGATCTTATTGACGTTAGCGGACGATCTGTCCTTCAGTATTAGGGTAGCTTGCTCTGTAAAGGACGCCAAGTGTCATAACCCTGTTAATGAAAAGGGAGCCGCGAAATCCGAGGCTCCCCAAATCAGTGTTGCCACAGGGTGAGGTTACGCCGCCACGGCCTGAGTGTCAAGCGGTCCGTCAGGCAGGAGTTCATCAATCTCCTGGAATGTCAGGGTCAGCATGACTTGGTGGCTGTCCGAGAGTTCTTCGCCGGTGCCAGTGCCATTGTTCGCGGAGTAGACCAGACCATTGAAGTGCTCGATCTGAATATCCACTGAGGCACACCCCTGATACAGGTGAAGCGGGATCCGAAGATCTCGAATGACAGTGAGGTCGATCTGCTTGTTGGTCACTGAGCGTCGAACAAAGCCGCCGGGGAGCGGTTGATTGTTGAATCCGCACAGGCGATACGTCGGCAGATCTTCAGTGGCGAGTTCATGGGAGATAGGCCCATATCGCTCGTCTGTTTCGCAGTCCAGGAACGTGATGATAATGTTTTTCACGCCTACTTGATTTTCGCATGGCATTTGAAAAGTCCTTCCTTACTTCAAATCTTGAACAGCCAAGAAACCGTAGAACCTTCGGTTAGCAGTTGCTCAGGAGACGCGGTTGCATGTTAACTTCCACTTCACCGACACGAACCGGTGGGCTGTAAACCAGATTCAGGTACAGTTTGCCGGGTTTGCCCTGACACGATGGAGCAACCTGAAAATCAGTAAGCAGGGTGATATCCTTGTCAATGTTGTCGAACTCACTGAACAGAACGCCCACGTTGTCTTTAGCCCAGGAACGTGTCTTGCCCAGCATAAGACGGGGATTCGTGCCCCTCACGCCGGGCTTGATGTCCGTATTCTTGGTGAACAGTCCGAGGGCATTAAACTGCTGAAGGAACTTGGCAAGCTCATCTGCTGTTTTGGCCGCAAGACGACGGGAATTGACGTCCTTAAACGTTGCGTTAGGACGACCTTCCTCGTCGAACAAGAAGTTCGTAACGTCGTTTGCGATTTGCGGCGAAGTCAGAGCACCAGAACCACCCATAAGCGGAACAGTGACCACAAATCCGGCATCCTTCAGCTGGACCTGCTCATCGTAGCTGAAGCACTGAGTGCAAGATTCCGGATGACTAAGACACGTCAGGACACCGAAAGTAGGCCCTTGAACGGACAGTTCGGGGTTATCGACGGTAGCGCAACAGGAAATCGATGCGTAGGCCGCGACTTTCAGCCAACCCAAGATCGGGTCTGAGGTGCATTGGGCCATCCGGGATACTTCTGCCGAATTGGTGCCGGTAGCCAGGATTGTGCCGAGACTGCCTGTGTTGTAAGTGTACCCGTGTCCAAAGCACTGCGGCTTCAGGCAGGACCAAGCCTCTGCAATGTAGGCAATCATGCCGTCTTGCCACGTGACATCATCGTACAGCATGGCAATGCAGCAATAGCAGCATTCACCCAAAACCGTTTCGTAATCCAGCGGCTCAGGATTTCCCGAACCCACAACAGAGGAAGCAAATTCAACAGTCACACCAGCCGGTGCATAGTTGGACCGGTCGTGCCAGTTGTACTGGAATGAAAGATTGTTGTTGACCGTACCAGCGTTGCGAGCAACAAGCGTAATCACGCCAGCAAGGTTTGTCATGGTGAAAGGAAAACCGTCCGGAGCAGCCGCCACGATAGCGTCACCGATCAGGGTAGGTGTCAGGCCGGAAGCAATGAAGATTGAAATGTTCCAATCACCTTCACCCCAATAAAGATCGATTCTGCCTGACGAAGTGGCGTTGCCGGTGATTGTGATCTCGTACTCAGCCGCTACAGCCCCGTCAGCGTCCAGTCGGGGGAGAGCGTAAACATCCACCGCGTTATTGCCGCAGCACGAGAAAATTTCTTTCAGACCTTCTGCGAGGACTGACCCTTCGCCGAAACGGCAATCAACATCGCGGACGGATGTTACCTTGGTCAGGACATCGGGAACAGTGTCGCAATCTTCTTCAGGGTCGTAATACTGGCCCTCTACAAGCAGGCGGCATTTCCCTGCGAAAGTGTTAAGCGACGGGTCGAAGCACATGCGCACAAAGCCGTCACGGAGAGAGTCGATGGGCATTGGGATCTCCTTTTAGATTCCAGTTAATTCAGAGCGATTACTCAGCGCTCGGCTTTGCAGATTCTGAGGTCTTCGGCGAAGGAACTTCCGGTGCTTTCTTCGCCTTTGGTTTGCGCTCAATATCTTTGTGAACATTCAAAAGTCGGTCGATATAGCGAGTCCGCTGAACACCAACATAATGGTCCTCGGGGATGGCGGGTCCTGCCGGGGACTGGCGAGCAATACGACCGGGCTTTGTGCGAACATAAATCAAGGACATGGGTCTTCCTTTTCTGCGAACTCTGGTCCGCAATATTTTGAATGGGGAATGCACAAGTTCGTAGCTATGACGGGAGGATGACCATCTTCTTCAAAATTGCCATGCTGCACATCAGAAAACTCATCCGCGCACCACTGATAGTCAGCGGAAAACCGAAACTGAAAGATAACGGCGTACTCATCAACATCTGGCGTGAGACTTTGATAAGCTATTCTTTCGCCGTTAGGCCCTTGGTAGTTGCGCGTATTGGCCAGCAAGGTGTTGCGGATTGCTGCGTAGTCGTAAAAAGACCAAAATGGTGTTTCCGAATTATCATTCCGCTTATAGCGAAGAGGATCGAGCATGAACTCTATCACGAACGTGTCCGTAAGGTTCAGCGTCTTTTTGCGGGATGAATTAGGCTCATTACTGATTCCGCCTGTGAACGCCACCATAACCAAGGGCAGAGTTCCGATATTTGTTTTAGTAAGGACAGCCTCGGACACAGCCAGCGACCGGCCACCTAATTCAGGAAACCAAATGGCCACCTGCTTTGCAAGGTCCGGAAGAAAAGGCTCATATCCGTTATCTAGCTGCTCCACTCAACCCACCCGCTTAAACTACTTCTGGCCTGCTCGACACCCGCTTTCAAAGCATCGTCTGACATCTTGCGCCGAGCCATCCGCCGAGTTCCGCTGCGCAAATAAATCGCATGTGCAGCGGAAGTTCCGATGTCTACCCGACGCATACTTGCCTTAGACCTGATTGATCCCAGCAATGAACCGGACTGACTTGCAGGGTATTCCCCCGGCGATGACGCTTGTCGTACACGACCCCTGCGACCACTATGGCCACCCAGCATCCCCGAACGAAATGCAGCTTCTGATCCTGTAGCAACGCGCTGCATGAAACTTAGCACACGATCATCCCGCTTTCTAGCAGAAAATTTGCGCCAAGGGGTAAAGATCAGCGTAAACATTACAGTTTCACCCCCTGTGGCAACGGGGAGCCTATGAGCGGGTTTTTCTCAGGGGATGATGGTCGTGTTACAAGGTCGCCGCGTTCTATGAGCATGACATCGGATATAAAAAATAGGCCACACTCTGAATACTCGACGCCACCTATAATCTTAAACCATCTAGGCGGGGAAAGTCGACGGTTCTCAAAGAACCATGCTGCTGACGATATGTCCACGTCTGCACGATATCTTGTAACAATGATGTGAGTTCTTGATGCTTTGGGCTCTTGAATGGCGTAACCCGACACACCGAACTGCGTTGCTCTTTTAGGCAGGATTTCAGCCCACGTAGAAAATATTCCTTCACGGGATAGGCTCATCATTCCGTCTTGCGTAACTACGTCATGCATAGAGCACATAGTAACGAAATGCTTTAGCTTACTGATTGAGGGAGCAGTGTACGCCATAACTGTTAAACTGCCTCATCATTATACTGCCGCCACAACTCAAGAGCACCGGAGGCCCATGCCGCGTTATTTGTCCCTGTCAAACCGGCTTCAGCAATAGATCTGCGATTGCGTACTGTCATGATTTCATCGCCAGGATTCATAACGTTCCACGCGATAAACTTTAGCATGCCGACTAGCACACCGCCTTGAACACTTTCCACGGAATCATAGCCAGCATAGTACATGATCCGGGACTGGTTAGTATTTCCGCCGTTGCCACAGGGGTTACAGCAGTCCATACCGGCGAGAAGACTGTTTGGATCGTGGTGGGGCGCTTGGATCTTTTTACTGCCTATCTTACCCTGAAGCAGCATAGGGGAGGTCATGCCATACAGGTAGGCCTCTGATCTGGCCAGCGCATACTTAGTCCTGATGGTGTTGTGCCGATGCACATTAATCCCACCTCCGATACGAGGTCTTGGCAAATCAAGATACTCAGTCAGGAGCTGAAGCGGTCCGAGGTAAAGGGACGTGTACTGCATCGCCGCTTCGAAAGCGGATTTTCGATACAAACGCAATTGCTCGTCCGTAACAACAGGAATATCAGCTGTTTTGGTGTGGACACGGACTACCTCAAGTGGCAGCAACTCTTCAAGTGGAAAAAACTTCGGCGATGCTTCGGCAGCAAGGCCAATTCGGTCTTCAATAGGCGCTACACCCGCAATTTCTCGCATGAATTAGCACTTTCCGGGGATAAAATCAAAGCACGAAATGTGATCAAAGCAGACAAGATCGCAGTTCAAGGCGCGAGCTTTTATGTGCAGCCTGTAGATTTCGCAACTCCGGGCTAGGTTAGTCATTGTTACCGGAATCGAGATCTGCTGGAGATTAGCATCAACCACTATTTTGGCGGTATTGACTTCGATGGGAAGATCGAAATTTTTTGCTGGCATTGCTGCCTCGCTAACCCAAATCAGGACTTGTCGGGTTACTGAACGACCACTGTCATCCGTTTGCTTAAACCAGAATTCGTCCCAGCCTGTGAAGCCTTGATTTGGCGTGTAGGTAAACTGTCCTGCACCATCGTTGGTCAGAACGCCGTAATACGGACCGGACAAGGGAACTTTGCTATAAGTGAAATCACCACCCGCCGGAGTGGCGTCAACTGTGAGATCGATAACAAGCGGAGCGTTAGGATCAGTGGTTACCTTTTTGGCAGTGTTAAGCGGAGCAGGGTCTTCGCCGGTTGTAGGCGGGCAACCGACAGAATTTATCTCAAGCTCTACACTGGGATCACAACGCAAGCCATGACCACCAATTGGAACGGACCACGGTGCATAGTTCAAAACAAGTAGATTAGTTTCGCCAGGACGCATATGAATGGTGTGGCAGCAGCAAGTAGAGCATGCTGCAAGGTTTGCCCCGTTATCGCGACCGTCTAGAGTAATGTGGATCATGTCGGCGTCCTAGAGATGGTGTAGGGCACAACCGGAGCCATTACAGCTCCGGTCTTATTGCTGGTCGTTATTCCGATTGATTAGACCGGGATAGCGCAAGTGAAGCACGGTGGCGACACGAGGCGAACCGGAGTAGCAGTGGAACACGGGGCGACACAAACGAGGTTCATGGGGAGGTCCTTTCTTGTTTAAGTTTAATCCCGAGCAATCGTACCTTACTTGGGATCAGCAGCCTTTTTGGTTGCATCTTTGCCGTTAGTTTCGCTAGCGACAATCTCTGGCACTTTGGTAGAATCAGCCGGTTTTTCCGAGACAACAGCAGTCTTGGCTTCGGGAGCAGTCCATTTCGGGGCGGAGGCAGGTGCCGAGGCACTTTCCTTTGTCACTGTTGCCACAGGGGGCACTGTCGGTGCTTTGGTAGGCTCAGGCGGCTTGGTCGGTGCGGGTGCTGGCGTGGCCTGTTCCTTGGCGGGGGCGGTAGTTTCAGCAGCGTTTGCGACATCAACTGCGGCATTGTACGCATCAAGCTGATCACCGGTGATTCCCGAGGCGTAGCCGAGTAGCACAAGGCTTCTGGCGTTAGCCTGCGGCAAGATTGCTAGCGGAGACGCGGCGGGCCATTCGACACGATTAACTTGGCTCATAACGGACGTTTTGTACGTGAACCACGCCATGTCGTCCTTGACACCGGAACGGACTCGCATAGCTACAGCGAACAGGCCGGATGGTGTTTCACATGCGCCGTCAGAGCGGCGCGTCAATTTCTCAAACATGTTGTGTCCTTTGCCCTTGTTTCTTCAACCAAGCAAATCGGCGAAAGAACTGTTTGATCGCCAGAAGTGCAGCTACGGCCCGTCTAGACCGTCGTGTAACGCGAACCTTAACCTCCACGTCATCGTGATAGTCTTTTTCCTGCTGGATCAT
>Ga0214472_10000338_pt1 | contig 59814 bp, 48 predicted proteins | sample RVTome_6_FD_207662 | JGI IMG/M metagenome (GOLD analysis project Ga0214472, IMG submission 207662) | Soil microbial communities from uranium-contaminated site in the Upper Colorado River Basin, Wyoming, United States - RVT140D175 | ecosystem: Environmental > Terrestrial > Soil > Contaminated >...
GGCTACGGAGTTGAGCGGCGGAAGTCGGAGACGAGAGGTGGTAGAAGCGAGAGGCGTAATCAGTTACGTGGCCGTTCGAGTCGGCGGACTAGGGCCGACGAGGCTCGGAAGGTTGCTGCGAGTGTCCAGGCAGAGCGTTTTGAGAGGGGTCACGGTGGGCAAGCAGGTGATGATCAGAAACGGGTGGGAGGCGAAATCCTTTGGGTGATAACGGACTATTCGGACCTACGTCCCTCTAGTACTCTAGTACGGACATTTTCTCATTTTCGGAATTACGAAAACGTGGAAGTTCGCGTTAGAGTTTGAATTCGCGAGTCAAGAAACAATTCAGAAGGCGCTCCCGCGCGCGGATTGCCAGGGCTCAGGAAAGGGCAGTCAAAATCGGCGAGGCCTGCCCCCTGGGCCGAGTGCGGCCTCGGTCTCGGTCGAGCGCATGGGCTAGGGGCGCCGGGATTTGTTCCGTCATCGGCAATGCACGCGGGAAAGCCCTCGTTCATAGCCGAGCTGCCAAATTCCCCGATCGGATTCGGGCGGCGCTAAATTTAATCTTGGCGTGAAAGGACTCCCGCTTGACAACCCCTCGGCTTGTGATAGGGGTCCGTTCGTAACCAGCCGATAAGCGTAAAGCCTCCTCCAGCGTTGCCAGGGCATCCCGAGTGATCAAGGCTTGGTAGAGGGGGGATATCAACCGAAGATTTTCAAGCCGACTCGTGGGCCGTTTTATCGCGGGCGAGTTGGCTTTTTTGTTTTCCGAGCGGGTAGACCTTATGGCCAGGAAGGAGATCGAACCATGATTCAGACGATCGGTATATATCATATCGGCATCCCGGTGGACGATCTTGATCGAGCGGAGGCTTTCTACACCAAGGTTTTGGGCATGAAGGTGGCGGCGCGAATCGGCGAGTCGGGGGCCCGGCTGGCGCGGCTCACATGCGGCGATGCGGACGTGGTGCTCTTTCAGCGCCCGCGCCGGCTCAATCGCAACACCCTCAAGGAGGACGGCATTGCCCACCAGGCCTTTGAAGTGGCGCCGGAAGCGTTCGACGACGCGTTGGAGTTTTTGAAACGAGAAGGCCATTACCATGAAGGCCCTGTGGTTCGGCCCAGCGGTCGCGCCGTTTACTTCTTCGACTCGGAGGGGAACTACCAGCAGATCCACTCCCGATAGCCGGGTAGTGACGATATCTCGCTTTCAGTCAGAGCCGTGAGAGAAGTTGTCATGGGGACTTCCGTGGTTTCGGCAAGCCTTGCCGAACGGACGTAGTCAAGGGAGGGTTAAGCCATGGCTGATGAGATTCGGCGCGTGCAATATTTTTACACCGAGGTTGCTGACAAGCCCGGCGAGGGCGCCAAAGTGCTCGGGGCGCTAAAAGAAGCGGGGATCAATCTGCTGGCTTTCGTAGCTTTCCCCGAAGGTAGACGCGCCCAGCTCGATTTTGTCCCGGCCGACCACGCGGCTTTCAAGGAAGCTGCCAAGAAGGCAAAAGTAAATCTCGTCGGTCCAAAAACCGGTTTCCTTATCCAGGGAGAAGATAGACCGGGCGCCGTCGCTGAGATTGTGGCCAAATTATCCGACGCCGGGATCAGCATCACCGCTATGCAGGGCATAGCGGCGGGAGCGGGGCGCTATGGAGCGATCCTCTGGGTAAAGCCGCGCGATGTGAATAAAGCCGCCAAAGTTCTGCTGTAGGGAAAAGGTAAAACCTGGCGGAAGAAACTCTTATGAACCAAAGATTTTTTAATCTCACAGTAGAGGTCATTTTTTTAGCGATAGCCATTCTCCACCTGCTGAGAATCCTCTTCGCTTGGAGCGCGGTTATCGGCGGATGGGAAGTGCCGGCGTGGGTAAGCTGGGCGGCCTTCGTCGTGGCGGGATATTTGGCTTACGAGGGTTTTCGATTAAGTATGCTGGCTCGCAGATGACCGGCGCTATCCTCCGAGTTGAGGCCATCAGCAAGCGTGGATCGGGTAAGGAAAGGAGGCATTGCCATGGCCGCTAAGGCAGAAGAAAAACTAATCGGCCGGATCACTCACTACTATTCCCACCTTGGCGTGGGCATCATCGAACTCACTGAAGGGGACCTCAAAGTCGGAGACGTTATCCGCGTCAAAGGCAGCCACACGGACTTCACGCAAACCGTGGAGTCCATGCAGGTCGAACATCAGAACATCAGCCAGGCTGAGAAGGGAGATTCCGCTGCCATTAAGGTAAAAGAAAAGGTCAGGGAACATGATCAGGTCTTCCGGATTTCCGCATAAGAAGTGAAACGAGAAAAGTGTGCATTCGCCTTTTGAACCCACCCTCAAAAGCGACTTCCGATCATGTGGGACGAAAAGGGTTTGGAGGTTTGACCAAAATTAAGATCAGGAGGTGAGTTATATCAGGATTTATCAAAGTGGCCGGAGCCAGTGAAGTCGCTCCCGGCCACGCGAAGATGGTAGAGGTCGAGGGAAAGAAGATTGCCCTCTTTAACGTGAATGGTTCCCTTTACGCAATCGATGATACTTGTACCCATCGCGGTGGGCCGCTTTCGGAAGAGGTCCTGGAGTGTAACCAGGTAACCTGCCCATGGCACGGCGCAATCTTTGATGTAACTACCGGCGACGTCCTGGGGCCTCCTGATCCTAAGGGGGTTGCAAGGTATAAGGTTCGGGTTGAGGGGAGCAATATCGAGGTGGAGGTCTGAGCGGGTGATCCCCCAAGAGATCCTGAGGAAATAACGGGGTTTATTCCACTTCGCGAATGGAAACGAAATCGGCGAGCCTGCGTCGCCGTGGCAGGTAAGGACGGGAGGTGATTTGTCCCTGGAACGAAGGACCCCAACGTCCTGGAACGGTGGTGCCACATGAGCGACAGCATCCGTCGGGAGTGAGGTTGTAGCTCAAGATCAGATAGCCGTACCTCTCGATGAGCAGCTCTCGGCATTTATGGCAACGAGTATTTTCCATATCTCGCACCTGGCCCGGCAGATTTCCCGCGTAAACATAACGCAGGCCGGCCTTCCGGCCGATCTTGGCTGCCCGCATCAAGTCCTTGGCCGTGGTATTTTCCGGATCGGTCATCTTATAGTCTTTGTGAAACGCGGTCACATGCCAGGGAATGTCCGGCGAAACGCTTACCAGGAATTCGCTCAGCCGCTTCAGCTCATCATCCGAATCGTTAAAACCGGGCACCAACAGCGTGACGATCTCCAGCCAGAAGCCCATTTGATGGAGTCTGCGGATCGTATCAAGAATGGGCTGCAAACGGCCGCCCAATTGCCGATAATGGCGGTCATCGAAACTCTTGAGATCCACCTTGTAGAGTTCGACCCACGGCCTCAGGTACTCCAACGCTTGAGGAGTGCCGTTTCCATTTGAAACAAAGCCTGTCAACAAGCCGGCCGCGCGCGCTTCCTTAAAGACGGCTACCGCCCACTCGCTCGTGATCAACGGCTCATTGTAGGTGCTGACAATGACTTTGGCCCCTTGCTGGAGAGCCTCGCGGACAAGCTCCTGCGGCGCAACCTTCATCGGTGGAGCGGCGGCTGCAGGATCGCGCAGGGCCTGTGAGGTTACCCAGTTCTGGCAATAGGCGCAGTGTAAATCACAGCCGAGCATTCCGAAGCTAAAGGCCAAAGCCCCGGGATGGGCATGGAAGAATGGTTTTTTCTCTATGGGGTCGCATTGAACGCCCCCCACGTAACCCCAAGGAACGTAGAGCGTGCCTCCTCTATTGAATCGAACCTGGCAAACCCCAGGCCGGCCCTCCGGGATCGGACAGCAATGGCCGCAGGCGAAACAGCGGATTCGCCCGTCGTCGAGCTTCTCGTAAAGGTCGCCTTCGCGAACATTGTCATTAAGAATGTCTCGCATGGTAGCCATAGACCGCCCTCAAGCCCAATTTAGTTGATCGTGTTCAATTGTTCTATGGCTCGCCGGTGATGTAATGCTCGAGCTGCTGGATCATGAATTCCCGTTCAGAGATGACAGCTTTGACCACATCGCCGATTGAAATGAGGCCGGCCATTTTTTCTCCTTCGAAGACAGGAAGGTGACGGATACGCCTCTCTGTCATAAGCGCCATGCATTCATCTACGGATTGCCCCGGACGGACCGTAGTCACCTCGGATGTCATGATTTCTTCTACGGATGTTTCCTTGGATGCTTTTCCTTTCAAAATAATCTTCCTGGCGTAATCCCTTTCCGAAAAAATGCCTACGAGGTTCTTTCCATCCAGTACAACTAATGCTCCGACATTTTTTTCGGCCATCAATTCGAGGGCAGAAAAAACCGTGGCATCCGGAGAGACGCACCAAACCCGATTTCCCTTTGCTCGTAAAATGTCACGTACGGTTATCATCGCAATACCTTCCCATGGTTTCATGTTTCCAATTTGTTTGGCGCGTAGTACCTACGACCTCAGAGCTGCAAAGAGCTTGTTAAGACTTTCCTTGGCGTCGCCGAAAAGCATCATGCACTTCGGGTCGTAGTAGAGGTCGTTGTCCACGCCGGAAAAGCCCGGGCGCAGGCTGCGTTTGAGAACGATGATCGATTTCGCCCGGTCGACCTCCAGGATCGGCATTCCATAGAGCGGGCTGCTCCGGTCGTTCTTTGCCGCCGGGTTGGTTACATCGTTCGCTCCTACGACCAGCGCGATATCCGCCTCAGGGAAGTACGGATTGATCTGCTCCATCGCGTACAATTGATCGTAGGGGACATTCGCCTCCGCGAGCAGGACGTTCATGTGCCCCGGCATCCGTCCGGCCACCGGGTGGATGGCGTATTTCACGTTGATGCCGCGCTGCAACAGCAGCTTGGCAAGCTCCGCAACTCCGTACTGGGCCTGCGCCACCGCCATCCCGTATCCTGGACAGATGATGACGGACCGCACGCTGTCCAACAGAGCCGTGACCTCTTCAGGGGCGATGCTGCGCACAGTCCCTTTCGCTTCCGCTTTTTTGTAACTCCCCTCCTTCGCAACCTTGCCGAAGGCGCCGAACAGGACGTTGACGGCCGAGCGATTCATGGCCCTGCACATCAACAGAGAGAGGAGGAAACCGGAGGTTCCATCGAGGGAGCCCGTGATGATCTGGATTTTGTTCATGAGCACAAAGCCCATGGCCGCGTCGGCGAGACCGCCGTAAGAATTCAGGAGCGCGATGACCACCGGCATGTCGGCCGCCCCGATGGGAATAACCAAGAGAAGTCCGAAAACAAATGCCAGCGCGACCATCACTTGAAACACCGCCGCTGTCGTGGGAACGATGACCAGGTAGATCAGGCTTCCTACGATTACGGCAAGCAAGCTGCAGTTGAGAAGGTTCTGTCCCTTGTAGGTGATCGGATGTCCCGGCAACAGCTCCTGGAGTTTCGCAGCCGCCATGAGACTTCCGGTAAAAGTGAGGCCGCCGACAACGACTTCGAATCCGAGCGGCGTCATCACCACGGGGCTGAGGTCGCCGTGGTGGCGAAAGTATTCCGAAATTCCGACTAGGCAGGCCGCCAGCGCCCCAAGCGAATGCGAGAGGGCGGTCCGCTGCGGCACGGCGGTCATCGGTATGCGCAGCCCCATCGTTCCTCCTACGACAGAGCCGATGATGAAACCCAGGATGATCCATTTATAAGTGACGATCTCCGGGTGGAACAGCGTTCCGACAACAGCCATCAGCATACCGAACGCAGCCGCGTGCATACCCTTGCGGGCGTTTTTGGGGGAGCTGAGCCCTTTTAATCCCAGGATAAACAGGGCGGCCGAGAGAATGTAGAAATATTTAAGCGCGTGGGTAGCTAGAACTTCGCGCAGGAAAAGGTCCGGGTCCTTACTTAGCTGCTCATACGAATAGATAAGTACCAGCCCCACGATGACGAGGACGGGTAAGCCCAAAAGGATCTTGGGATCGAATCGAAACCGCCGTCGCTGGGCCGCCTGATCCTTCTCTGTCTTGAACATGCCGAGCATGCGGTCCGTGATCAGAAAGCCGCCGACCACGTTGGTCGCAGAACAGGTGACCGCGATAAATCCCAGCATCGTGCTGAGCGGGCCGTAATCCGCGCCCGCCACCACCAGCGATCCGACGAGTGAAATGCCCGCGATCGCGTTGGTGGCGGACATCAACGGCGTGTGCAGTAACGGTGGAACGCGGGTGATGAGGTGATAGCCGAGAAATCCGGCAAGCATGAAGATGTAGAGCCCAATTTCGAGTTCAGTTGTCATAGCTTGTCTCGCCCCCCCTCTCCTTTGTCCTCTAGCCCATCAGGGGAGAGGGAAAGGTGAGGGGGAAAGAAACCCCGCCTTGCTAATTAACCAGCCGCGGAGGGAAAGCCTAGGAGTTCGCGCACTAGCGGGCTGACCACCTCCTTATTATGAGTCAGCAATGTTCGTCGAATGATCTGGTCTTCCAAGTTCAAGTGAAGCTCACCGTCTTTTGCTAGCAGCTGAAGGAAGGCAGCGATGTTTCTCGCGTACATTTGACTGGCGTGGTGTGGAACGGTGGAGGGAAGGTTGACGGGTCCCATAACGGAGACCCCATTGACCTCCACGGTCTCTCCAGGACGGGTGAGCTCACAGTTTCCCCCGGTTTCGGCAGCTAAGTCCACGATGACAGATCCACTGCGAATCCCTTTGACCATCTCTTGAGTAATTAATATGGGGGCTCTCTTTCCCGGAACCGCCGCAGTGGTGATGATCACATCACTTTCCGCCAGCACCCGCGTCATCATCTCTCTTTGCCGGCGATAGAAATTCTCATCCATGGCCTTTGCGTATCCGCCGGCTGCCTCCGCCTCTTTGGTTTCCAGCCCTGATTCGACAAATTTCGCGCCCAAGCTTTCAACCTGTTCCTTGACAGCCGGCCGGACATCATAGGCGTGGACTACAGCGCCTAAACGGTGTGCCGTAGCGATGGCCTGAAGCCCCGCAACGCCTGCCCCGATCACAAAGACGCGAGCGGGCGTAATGGTTCCGGCGGCAGTAATCATCATGGGGAACATTTTGTCCAGCAAGTTAGCGGCCAGGAGAACGGCCTTGTAGCCTGCGACCGTCGCCATGGAACTCAAAGCGTCCATGGATTGTGCCCGGCTAACGCGGGGAAGCAATTCCAGGGCGAACGCCGTCACGCCCGTTTCGGCAAGCTCCCTTATCGACTCGGGATTTGCTAAAGGATCCAGAAGTCCCAACACAATTTGATTCAAGCGAAGAAACCTTAGATCGGCATTGCGAGCGGGAGAATTCCCCGCCAAACCGTGCATTCGAACGACAATGTCCGCTTCGGAGAAAAGCTGAGCCCTGTCAACTGCAATGCCGGCGCCTTGTTCCTCGTACGCGGCATCGGAAAAACCCGCTTTCTCACCAGCGCCATGTTCCACGAGAACCTTCATCCCGATCTTCGTCAAGACCGGCACTACCGCGGGTACCAGTGCGACACGCCGCTCCTGCGGGTAAGACTCGACAGGTGTTCCGACGATCATCTCGGCCTCGATTTCATTCGACCACTTGGGTCGTTGGGAAAAGCCTCACGCCTCACCCGATACGGAGACGGTGAAAAGAGACGTCAGTGAAGGCCCGCGGTCAAACTTCTACGACCTAACAATTCCAGTGGGCGACTCCGCCCGTCGTAAAAGCTGCCGCTGCGAGAAAATGCCCCGGCTGGGGAGAGCCAGTCCGGGCCGTGAGGGGGGGATCTAAGATGTGACCGGATCAGTGACCCAGTCGAGGTTTAATGAACCTAAAATAGGCAGGGCGGGCGGTGAAGTCAAGCTGTGGGGAAGGTGAAGGGTATGGAGTAAGGAGTGAGAAGTCGGAAGTGAGGAGAAGAAGTAGAGAGAGTTAAGAAAGCTTGGAGATCAAGGCAATGAGCTGGCGCCGAGGGCAGGGCGCTGATCAAACACCTGCGTGGATCCGGAATTCCGTTTGTGGCATTTAAGAACGCCGTGCCGGGCAGCGCGACCGGGCCGCAAATTCATATCGGCAAACCATCGGTGAGGATCGCAGCGCGGTAAACGAGCGGCTTTTACCGCGCAGGCGACCGCTTCGTCCATGTCATCTTGCGGTGCGGGATTCCGGCTTCGTCGAACACCGGACCGACGGCGCGAAACCCTGCGGCTTTATAAAAACCAATCACCGGAACTTGGGCGTGCAGATAGATTCCACGGGCGCGTCTTCTCGTCGCCAATTCAACGGCCCGCGTGAGCAATTTTCTCCCGATACCTTTTCCACGGTAGCTCTTCAGCACCGCCATGCGCCCGATCTTCGCGCTCCCGTGACGCAGCACAACTCTGGCGGTTCCCACGGCCTTGCCCGCAACGAGAGCGAGAAAATGAATCGCATGCCGATCGTCTTCATCCAACTCGATCTCTTCCGGCACGCTCTGTTCTTTCACAAAGACGCGCATGCGGATGGCGAAAGCCATTGCCAATTCCTTTTTTGAAGAAACTCGTCTGACTCGAACGATCCGTTCCACAGCCGAACATATGCCCTGGCTGTGGATGTGTTGCAAGGAGAACCTTTGAAGGCCGTCACCGTTTTACTTTCGTCGTTGGCGGCGGTCGCCCATGTTTTCGGAATTACGAGAACGTGGACGTTGAGAGTGGGAGGTAGAATTCGAAAGTAAAAAAATAACTCCGATAGCGTTCTCGGCTAGCGCTATGGAATGATCTCAGGAAAAGACTGTCAAGATCGGCGGGCCTGACCCCCGGGCTCAGCGGCGGCCGGCCACGACCACGGCGCACCCACCGAAAGCCCCAGCGGCTTTATAAAAAGTAGCCTCATAGAAGGTCGCGAAAGCGAATCACTGTCTTGACAGAATTAGTAAGTGAATGCTAACCTACGACAAAATGAAAACTTCATCGCGATTGTCCTCCGAAGATCGCCGCGAAGCTATTGTCGAAGCTGTCAAAGGGGTTTTCGCTGAGAAAGGTTTCGATGGCACGACCACGCGAGAGCTGGCAAATGCGGCCGGCGTCTCAGAGGCGCTTCTTTATAAGCACTTTCCCAGCAAGGAGTCACTCTATGCCGCCATGCTCGACGCCTGCGCGAAAGGACCCACCTTCGTCGAATTCAACCGCATCCTGGCGCTGGAACCATCCAGTGCAACGCTCGTGATCATGGTCCACTTTACCATTCTCTATTACATCCAGGGGGGGGCTGGTGATGTTAACAAAACCGTGTTGAACAGTCTGTTGGCGCGCAGCCTGCTCGGCGACGGAGCGTTCGTCAGGCTGACGCACAAGAAGTTCGCCAGTGCTTGGATCAAAAAATTCGCCGCCTGTTTAAACGAGGCGGCCAAGGCGGAGGATCTGCGAAAGGTTCCGGTGCGCGGCGACCTGCGCGTATGGTTCGTTCACCACGTCGCCTTCTCGTTGATGCTTCATCGCCATCCTAAGATTCCGGCTGTCGATTATAAAGTGTCCGCGGATACCCTGGTTGAGCAGGCGACTTGGTTCGCGCTTTTGGGCGTCGGTCTAAAGGAGGAAGCGATCAAGCGGTACTACCAGCCAAAGGCCTTGTCGTTGCTGGCCGGCTGATGTGTTTACGATGTCGATAAGTAAAGATTCACTCATCATTGAGTTTCAGACCGCGAGGTGGGGGATATGAACTTCAAAAACGATCCGGCGGCTTAATGTGAGGGCGATCCGGCATGAGAAATAATCAGAAATCGTTTTACTATTCTGCGGGAGCGCTGGGTTTAATGTGGCTCTTCGCGCTGGTGTTCGCTGGCTGCGAGAAAAAGGCACCGGCCAACTTCGAGCGACCCCCGGCGCCAGTGACGGTCGCCGCCGCGATCACGCGGGACGTGCCCGTCTATCTCGACGCCATTGGCAAGACTGTTGCGCGCGAGGTGGTCTCCATACAGCCGCAAGTCTCCGGACGCATTGTGCAGATTCATTTCACCGACGGCGCAGACGTTAAAGTCGGCCAAGTTCTGTTTACCATCGACCCGCGCCCGTACCGGGCCCAGCTCAATGCGGCGGAGGCCAACCTTGCCCAAGCCAAGGCGCAGTTGGATCTCGCGAAGATCAATTTCGACCGCGTTGCCAGCGTCACCGACCAGAGAGCGGTCTCCAGGCAGGACTATGACGTTAAGAAAAACGCCATTGAAGTGGCTGAGGCGCAAGTGAAGCAAAACCAGGCTGCGGTCGAGACTGCTCGGCTCAACCTCGACTACTGCACAATACGCTCGCCTCTCAATGGCCGGGCGGGACAGAGGCTGGTGGATCTCGGTAACGTCGTTACCGCGAATAATAGTTCCCTGTTGGTAATCCAGCGTTTCGATCCCATCTACGTTGACTTCACCATCCCCGAGAACGATCTTACAGCCGTCCAGCGGAACATGACCCAGGGCACGCTGAAAGTGGAAGTGCGCTTGCCTGATCAAGCAGACAAACCGCGTGACGGAAAACTTACTTTCCTTGACAACTCCGTCCAGGAAGGAACCGGCACCGTGAAACTCCGCGCCACCATCGCCAATAACGACCGGCGCTTTTGGCCTGGCCGCTTTGCCAACATCCGTCTCGTTCAGGGCATGCACCGGGGAGCAGTATTGATTCCAGCGGATGCGCCGCAGATGTCGGCCAAAGGCCCATTCCTCTACGTTGTAAGAGACGACTCCAGCGCCGAGCTGCGGCCCGTCAACCTCGGCCAGCGCCAGGGAGATCTGGTGGTCATCAACCAGGGCATTAAGGCGGGTGAGCGCGTGGTTGTCCAGGGACAGCTCGCGGTTACGCCGGGGGGCAAAGTGAACGTCGCGAAAACGGGCGCGCCGGCAGGCTCACCGGCGACGAAGGCAGAGAGCAAGTCGTGAATTTTTCGGAACGGTTTGTCCATCATCCGGTCATGACGACGGTCTTGACCCTGTCGGCGATTTTGTTCGGCGTGCTTGCTTACATGCGGCTGCCGGTAAACGACTTGCCGGCGGTCGACTATCCGGTCATCCAAGTTCAAGCCAACTATCCGGGCGCCGGTCCCGAAACCGTGGCGAACAACATCGCCACGCCACTGGAGCGCCGGTTCATGCAGATCAACGGCTTGGAACTGGTGACCTCCAAGAGCACTCAAGGGCACACGAGTCTCACGCTTCAGTTCGATTTGGACAAGAGCATCGATGCCGCCGCGACCGACGTGCAGACGGCGATATCGCAGGCCACCGGCAACCTGCCGGCCGATTTGCCGGCGCCGCCGACCTTTTCCAAGACCAATCCGAACGATCAGCCGATTATGTATATCGCGCTCACCAGCGACTCGGTGACGCCGGGCCAGCTCTACGATTACGCCAGCACCCAAGTCGGCCAACGCATAAGCATTTTACCGGGCGTGAGCCAGGTGAGCGTCTTCGGCGCCAAATCGGCGGTTCGGATCAAGGCCGATCCTGCGGCCATGTGGGCGCGAGGAATATCCATCGACGATCTTTCGGGCGCGATTCGACAAGGGAGCAGCAGTATCGGCGCAGGTCAGTTCGACGGTTCGGCGGGCACGCTGCTGCTGCGACCCCAGGGCCAGCTGGAAAATGCCGAACAGTACAGCAACCTGATCGTCAGCAACAAAAACGGCTCGCCCGTCTATCTGCGCGACGTCGCGCAAGTGAAGAACTCCATCGAGGACGAGCGCATCAAGATGCGTTTTTGGGTGCGGGGTTATCCCGAGCCGTCCGCCACCGTGATCGTCGCGGTAAACCGCCGGGCCGGAGCCAACGTCATTGAAGTCGCCAATAGCGTTCGCAATCTCTTGCCGCTGATCAGCACGGAGTTGCCGGGCTCGGTGCGGGTCACGCCGGTGTACGACCGTTCACGGGCGATCATTCATAATATTCTCGAAGTACAAATCACGCTCGCTATCGCCTTTGCTCTGGTCGTGATTGTGATCTTTCTTTTTTTGGGGCGGGCGACGGATACGTTGATCCCGACCTTGGCGTTGCCGCTGTCGCTTCTGATCACCTTCATGGTGATGGATCTGTTGGGATACAGCCTGGACAACCTATCGCTGATGGCGCTTACCTTGGCTATTGGCTTTCTGGTGGACGACGCCATCGTGTTTCTGGAAAACACGGTGCGCCGGATGGAGCGGGGGGAGCGGGCGCTGGAGGCAACGATCAACGGCGCCAAGGAAATCAGCTTCACCATTCTTTCCATGACCATCTCGCTCGCCGCGGTGTTTCTGCCGCTGGTTTTTATGTCCGGGATCGTCGGCCGCATCTTTCGTGAGTTCGCCGTCACGATTGTGATCGCGATCATGGCATCGGGGCTCGTGTCGCTGACCTTGACTCCGCTGATGTGCGCGCGCCTCTTGCGGGACCGCGGCCCGGATTCGAAACAGACTAGAATGGAGCGGGTGATGGGGGCTTGGGAGAAGCGTTTTTTAGGCTTTTATAGCAGAACGCTCTGGTGGTTCCTGCGCCTGCGCTGGGTGGCGGCTTTGATCTGGGTGGTTTGTCTGGCAGGTACGGTTTGGCTGTTCATGATTATCCCCAAGGTTTTTCTGCCTACCGGGGACAGCAGCTTTATCTGGGGTGTTATGATCGGTCGGGAAGGTTCTTCACCGCAGCAGATGCGGGTCCTTCAGGACCAGGCCGATGGAATTCTGCGGCAGGACCCGGGCGTCGGCGCGACCTTGACCATGACCGGAAATGCCCAGTTCCTGTCGTCAAATCAGGGCCTGCTGCTGGCGTTCCTCGCGGGGCCAGAAGAGCGTGCGCCTATCCAGGACGTGGCGGGCCAATTAATGGGTAAGCTCGGTACGATCCCGGGTGTGTTGCCGTTCTTGCGGCCTTTTCCCGTGTTGGAGATCAGCACTGGGGCGACGAGCCAGAATCAAGGACGGTACGCTTTTTCGCTTTCCGGAATCCATCCACAGCAAGTTTATGACTCGGCAACAAAACTTATGGCGACACTGCGATCCTTCCCAGGTTTCTTGACGCTATCTTCGGATTATTTCAACAACACGCCGAATCTCGATATTGAGATCCACCGCGAGCAGGCGCGAATTTACGGAGTTTCAGAGGCGCGCATTCTGAATCTGCTACGTAACGCTTATTCACAGAACTATCTCTATCTGATCAAACAGCCCGAAGATCAATATAAAGTGATTTTGGAGGTCGAGGACAAAGCGCGTTCGCAGCCGGGCGATCTGTCGCGGCTGTACATCAAACCGGACGATGGTAAAAATCTCGTGCCGCTCAACGCCCTGGTTCGATGGAAGACTTCCCTGGGTCCGCAAGCGGTCAATCATTTAAACCAGTTCACCAGCGTGACGCTGTTCTTCAATCTCAAGCCGGGCGTGGCCATCGGCGAAGCCACGGAATTCATCACCCGCGCGGCGGCGGAGATTGTGCCGCCGGCAATCCGTGCAGGTTTTCAGGGCGAAGCGCTGACTTTCAGCAACACGGTCCGCGATCTGACCGTTCTCATGTTTCTGGCGGTATTCGTGATGTACGTCATCCTTGCCATCCTTTACGAAAGCTACCTGCATCCGTTGACCGTGTTGTCGACCCTGCCCACGGCACTCGTGGGCGGGCTATTGACTCTGTATCTGTTCGGCGAGCAAGCGTCGCTTTATGCATTCGTAGGCATGTTCATGTTGATGGGGCTCGTCAAAAAGAACGGCATCCTGATCGTCGATTTCGCCCTCCAGCGCGTCGCGGCAGGTGAGTCGGCGGAAAAGGCCATTCACGACGCCAGCATGGACCGCTTCCGGCCGATACTGATGACGACCCTCGCCGCGGTGTTCGGCGCGCTGCCGATCGCTCTAGGTTTCGGCGCCGATGGGGCTTCGCGCCGGCCGTTGGGCTTGGTCATCGTGGGTGGCCTCATCGTGTCCCAATTCATTACCTTGTACATTACGCCGGTCATCTATCTCTATCTCGAACAGTTTCAGGAAAGGGTGCTCGACCGCACCTCTTTCTTCCGCTCCGAGCGGGCCGTCGCAACCGGCGGCTTCGCCGCGAAGGAAGGGACCGAATGAGAATCGGCGGACGATCCGCGGCTTTTTGCGCTGCTATTCTGGGATTGGCAATCTTGGCCGGCGGCTGCTCGGTCGGGCCGAACTATCAGAAACCGGATGTGGCGGTGGCGCCCGGCTGGAAAGAAGCGCAGCAGAGCGGCGTTGATACTCGTTCGGCCGATCTGACCCGGTGGTGGCAGTCGTTCAACGATCCTCTGCTTAACTCGCTGGCTGAGCGAACGGTCCAATCCAATCTGGATCTGCGGCTGGCTGAAGCCCGCATTCGAGAAGCGAGAGCAGCGCGGGCGGTCACGGCAGCCGGCGCTTGGCCGACGATTGATGTCTCAGGCTCCTATGGTCGTAGCCGTAACAGTAGCAATGCACTGGCGCGTTCATCCCAAGGAGGTGGCGGATCGCCGTCCTCCGGAGGAGGCGCTGTCGAGCAGGATCTTTTTAAAACCGGGTTCGACGCTAGCTGGGAGATCGATGTTTTTGGCGGGGTCAGAAGAAGCGTAGAAGCCGCTGACGCGACTCTCGAAGCCGCAGTGGAAGGCCGGCGCGATGTGTTGGTGACGCTCTTAGGCGATGTGGCGAAGAATTATATCGATCTGCGCGGCTTGCAGCGGCGGCTCGCGGTGGCGCGAGACAACCTCATGGCGCAGCAGGAGACCTTGGATTTAACGCGGGTGCGCTTTGAAGCGGGACTCGCCAACGACCTGGACGTGGCCCAGGCGGAAGCCCGGGGCGACACCACCGCCGCGCAGATTCCCACGCTGGAAAGCTCTCTGAAGCAGGCCGCCTACGCGCTCGATGTTTTACTGGGTTTGCAGCCCGGCGCCCTTTGGGACGAACTGTCAAAGGAAACGGCGATTCCCCGCCTGCCGCCGGAAATTTCCGTCGGGCTGCCATCTGAACTGCTCAGGCGCCGGCCGGATATCCGAAGAGCCGAAAGACAACTCGCCGCGGCAACTGCACAGGTCGGCGCTGCGACGGCGGATTTGTTCCCGAAGTTCTCTCTCACCGGCGCTTTTGGTCTTCAGAGCATTAGCGCCAGCGACTGGTTCACCGGTGGCAGCCGGCTCTGGTCCGTTGGCCCCACGATCCGCTGGCCGATCTTCGATGCCGGAAAAATCCGCGCCAACATCGAAGTGCGTAACGCTCAACAAGAGCAAGCGTTGCGCCTCTATGAGAAAACCGTCCTCACCGCCTTCCAAGACGTAGAAACATCGCTGGTGAACTATTCCAAGGAACAGGCGCGTTACCGTTCACTCATAAATGCGGTGGCTGCCAATCGACGGGCGGTGCAAATGGCTATTGAGCTTTACCTTAAAGGACTCAATGACTTCCTCAACGTGCTCGATGCCCAACGGTCGCTCTATTCCGCCGAAAACGATTTGGCCCAGAGCGAAGCAGCCATGGCTTCGAACATGGTCTCACTTTACAAGGCTCTCGGGGGCGGTTGGTAAATACGCTAAAGCGGCGCCTGACAGACTGGCCCGGATCACTCTGCTGATCCCGGATTCCGTGGTGGGAAAGTGACGTGTGAGCGAGGGGCAAACCTTACGCAACGAAGACAATGCTTTTCTACCCCTGAGCTTAGGACGGTTCTTGCTGCTGTGCGGAGGTTGCCGGAATAATAAGGCGTTGTGCCGAGTGGCGAAAAGGACCCTGAAACCGCACATCTGGGTGTCTTCGCCGCTCCAGGTTCACCCCTCATGTTCGAGGGCGGAATCCGGGTTTATGTTTGAATTCCCGCCTCCGCGAGAATTGCTTTGGCCACCTCCGTGGCGAGATAGCTGAGGAACTCGCGCGCGGCGTTTGCCGCGGCGGCATCGGTGGTCACCATCGCGGCGTAACTCGTGTAGTTCTGAATCTCCGCCGGCAGGGGACCGACGAATACGAGCCCCTTGCTTTTTCCCTCGACGATCACCGTGGTGGCGCCGAAGCCGATTTCTTTGTTTCTCCCTTTGCTGACGTGATCGAGGACCGCCGCGGCGTCGGGGTAGCGCGTCGTCTTGGTTTTTAACTGCGCCGCGATGCCGAGCCGGGCGAACAGCGCCTCGAGATAGATACCGGTGGTGGCATGGTTATAGACCACGGAATCGGCTTCGAGCAGCGATTGCCTGAGCTCATCGACGGTAGCGATCTTCGGCAAGGGCGCGTCTCCACGAACCATCACGCCCACGCCGACGCGCCCGACCACGACCCGTTCGCCCCCGACCTTTCCGGCCTTGAGCAGATCGTCGAGCAACAGCGGCGGTGCGATCACGACGTGGACCGCCGTGGCGCCGATGCGTTTGCGGATTTCCGGCGCGGTGGCGAAGGCGACGTCTACCTCATGACCGGTTTTCTGCTGGAAAGTGTCAATGACGTTGCCCAGGCCGGGCTTTACCGCGCCAGCGCTGAGCAGCCTTAACTGCGTCATCGGGCTACCTCCTGAATCCTCCGAGCTTTCGGGTCCAGCCGGATTTGCTGAAATCGCACAGCACGAATTTCACTCGCCCGTTGATCCCCGCCAGCCCCTCGCTCTGGTGGTGGGCTCCACAACAATAAATTACCACTGCGCGTATCGACCCGCAAACGGCCACTGCCGACTTACACCATCAGGAGAGCGGCGCCGGGGGGCACAGGGCCAAAAAAAGGGGTTAATGAACACTACCCCGCAGCAAGCTGCGGGGTATCGAAGCACAAGCACGTCGAGCGAATTTGTAGGGTGGGTGGAGGCGCAAAGCGCCGATACCCACCGAAGGGAACGATGGGTATCGCTAACGCTCAACCCATCCTACGCGTGAATCGCGACGCAGCAAGCTGCGGGGACTTACACCCGTAGAGATTAAACAGCGCAAAGGGGTGCGACAGGAGAACAATTTTGCTCGGTTGCACGGAGTTTTGCCTCTCTGCCGATCCATCGGTGATCTCCGGTTAGTGACGGTTTCTACCAAAAATAGCGGTTTTAAGTACGCTGATTGAAGAGGTGGTCCATTGGCACAATTCATGCTCACCTGCGACAGATTGCGTATGCTCGTTTACTGAAACAGGCAACCACGGCGGCAAAGATAAGAAGGCTTAGGCGGGCAGTAGCGTTTGGCGAAAGGGAAAGAACGGGACCTCGATGAAAGAATCTGCCTATAAAGGGATCGTCTTTATTTTCGGGCTATTGCTATTAGGCGTAGTTGCTCTTTGGCTTTACAGCCGCTACAGCGAAATCAGAACTGCCGCGATCGAAAGGAAAAAGGCCGAAACTGCGGCTTACATAAAGAGCCGCGTTTCTGCCATGGTCGATCCTGCTGTTTTTGATGGAGGGGATTTCATCCGGCAACGTCAGGTTTTCCAGTCGTTCTTTGATACGATCCGGTCGCGCCAGTTGGCCGGGATCAAAGTCTGGGATCGTAACATGACCGTTCTCTGGTCCAATCTGGGCGAGTTGAATGGGCAGCGATTTCCGGAAAATCACGAGGTCCGGAAAACGTTGGACGGCGAAGTCGAGTTCGGCATGGGAAGGCAAAACACCGAGCATTTTACCGGCCGTCAATTCTATGAGCTAAGTTACACCTACGTGCCAATCTCGGATGCCAAGGGCAATATCGTCGGCGTCGTTGAATTGTACCAGCCGACGCTATCGCTCCATGAAGAAATAGGGTCGGAATTTAAGCAGGCGGCTTTGCCGGTCGGCGCGTTTATGTTCATCGGTTACGGCACACTCGTCCTGCTGCTGCACATGTTCATGGCGCCGAAAAATTTGGGAGTCGGCGAAAATCCGATTTGAACTTGGCAGTTTCCCTTGTTCGTGTTCGTTGCTCGTATTCGTAAAACGAGCAAGAGCACGAGTGCCTCCGAATCGGTCGAACCCAAAGCAGCAGCGGTTTTTTCAGCGGCCTGCTAAAAGTAGGCTTTGATGACGTATTGCTGGAGCATGCGGTGGGTGTTGAAAAATGACCCGTTAAGCGCGATGGCGTGGCGCATGACGTCGATGAAACCGCTGCGGTTTTGCAGGTAGAGGGGTACGACCGATTTTTCCAACTTGTCGTAGAGCGAAGCGGCGTCCCGGGCGCGCTCATCACCCCCGTTCACGCCGTTCTTGTTCGCGATGGCCCAGCCTGTAATGCCTTCGATGCAGCCTTCGATCCACCAGCCGTCGAGAATGCTCAGGCTGGGGACGCCGTTAAGTGCGGCCTTCATCCCGCTTGTTCCGGAAGCTTCCAATGGCGGCTGCGGCGTATTGAGCCAGATATCGACGCCCGCCGTCAGGATTTTCCCCAGGTTCAAATCGTAATTTTCCAAATAGGCGATCTTAACGTCGCTCTGCAGCGCGGCGATGCCGCCGAAGATGTTATGGATCACTTCTTTTCCCAGCTGGTCCTGGGGATGGGCTTTGCCGGCGAAAACGACCTGAAACGGGCCGGTTCCTGAGGCGATCCTGCGCAATCGATCGATATCGGTAAAAAGCAAATCGGCCCGCTTGTAGGTGGCGGCGCGGCGGGCGAAACCCAGGGTGAACACCTCCACGTTCATGGCCACCCCCGTCTGCTTTTTTACCGTGGCGAGCAGCGAGGTTTTGGTCACCGCGTGGGCTTTCCAAATCTCGCGGCGGGGAATGCTGAGCGCGTAGCGTAAACTGAAATTATCCTGTCTCCAGCCGGGAATGTAGTGATCGTAGAGTTCCTGAAACGGCTCTGAAATCCACGTCGCGCCGTGCACGCCGTTGGTGATCTCGTCGATATTGTAGCCGCTGAACATGAGCCGGGAAACTTCTCCATGTTTTTTTGCCACGCCGTTGATGTAATGGCTTACGTTGAGCGCCAGGTGCGTCATGTTCAGCACGCCGTCGAGACCGAAAATATCACGCAGCTCCACGATGTCGCGGCGGCCGAGCACCCGAGCCACCAGGTCGAGCGGATACTTGTCGTGCCCGGCCGGCACCGGCGTGTGCGTGGTGAAGATGCATTTTTCTCTTATGGCTTCCAGATCTTTACTCGTGATGTTCGATCGCTTGGCGTCCCGGGCCTGTTCGTCGAGCAGCTCGAGGGCGATCAGGCTGGAGTGCCCTTCGTTCATGTGGAAGCGCTCGATGTCTGTGTATCCCAGCGCGCGCAGGATCCTAATCCCGCCGATCCCCAGAATGATCTCCTGGCAAAGGCGGTAATACTGATCGCCGCCGTAAAGGTAATGTGTCAGAGTTCGGTCGTAGTCGGAGTTGCCGGGGAGATCGCTGTCGAGGAGAAAGACCGGAACACGGAAATTTCCCTCGCCCCTCACTTCGAAGCGCCAACAGCGCAGTTGGACGGTTCGCCCGTCGATGGTGACCGTGGCGCGCTCTGACATCTCGGAAACAAAATGCTCCAAAAGCCACTCTTCGGGCTTTTCACTCTGCCATCCATTCGCGTCCAGGGTCTGATGAAAATAGCCCTTTCGGTGCGCCAGCGTGATGCCGACCATGGGAACCCTGAGGTCAGCCGAGGCGCGAATCGTATCGCCCGCCAGCACACCCAGGCCGCCGCTGTAGGTCGGTATTTCGGCCTGCAGCGCAATTTCCATGGAAAAGTAAGCGATAACCTTTGTGCCGTCCAAATTTGACCTCTTTGACGACGTTTTTTTCCTAGCGTCGTGCCCCGCCAAATTGTGTAGTCCGCTGGCGCCTTATTCAAGCGTCGCGTCCGCCGTAATTATAGACCGTCGGCTCAACAGAAGATATCGGCAAAAGTTCAAGATTGTTAACGCCATCCTCATTTTCTTACCCCGGCAACCGCCGATAGACAGGACGAAGGGCGGCTGCAAAGCGGTATTGCACCTCTCGAAGGGCTTGACGATTTAACCTTTTCAATTTGGGCGGTCCTGCCGCTTGCCAAGGTGCCTCCACTTATATAAAAGTTATGTGCAGATCGCATCACACACTCAACCTCGGTGGAGAGGAACATGGAAAAACAGCCGCACCGGTACCCGGCCTTCTCGGCAATCGCCGCGCTTGTTTGTGGGATGATTCTCACCGTGAACGCCGCCGGGCAGGGGATGGAGAGGGCGAAAACGCAAAGGCTCACGTTGGGAATCGTTTCCGAAAGTCATCGCGCGCAAATCGAGGGACATTTTCAAGATTTTGCACGCTACGTCGCTGGAAAACTCTCCGCCGCGCCGGATTTCGAAGGCAAGGTCATGATCGCACCCTCGGCGTTTCAGCTCGCCAGGCTTATCGAGCAGAAGAAGGTCGATTTTTACATGGAGAGCCCGCATCCGACGTATCTCATCAACGACATGCACGGCGCCGCGAAGCTGCTCCTGAGACGGTGGAAAAGCGGCATGGCGGAATATCGAAGCCTCATTTTCACAAGAAACAACAGCGAAGTAAGCCGCCTGGAAGATCTGCGAGGCAAGGTCCTTGTCTTCGAGGATCCCGGTTCGACTTCAGGCCACTTTCTGGCGAAATGGTTCTTGCTCAAAAAGGGTTTCAAGTTCGCTGACAAGAGCCGGTTCGACCCTCATGGCTCGCCGACCGAGGTCGGTTATGTCTTCGCCTCTTCCCAGGAAAAACTCGTCGACATGGTGCTCGCGAAGCAGGCGGCGGCCGGAGCCTTCAGCGACGACGACTACGCCAGGCTCGACGAGAAAAAGAAATCGGCCATCACAATCCTCGCGCAAACCGAGCGGGTTCCACGTCACTTTCTTTCCGTCCGAAAGGATTTTACCCCGACGCTGGTTGACCGCCTTGAGAAGATATTGCTCTCGATGCATGAAAGCGAGCAGGGACGGAGAATCTTAAAAAACACCGACGACACCACAAAATTTGACCTTCTGCCGGAAGGGGAGGCGTCGATGCGCCGAAGGCTTGCGGAAATTTTTCACTCTGCCGGGAAGAACTAGCCGGCCTGATTTGAGACTTTGGCGTTGTCTCGGCAATGTCCCGAACCTTGAATTATTACTAATGAGTTCGTAATTAGGTTGACCATCTGGTCTGAGTGCGACCGAGGGCCGCGCCCTTCCGAGCGCGGTCAATGGGTCTGTGCCTTGTAGGCCACCGCCTCATCCTCTCCGAGGATGAAAATCCCAAGCGCCTGGGCCTGAAGCGACCCTTCGCGTTGCTGTGCCCGCGCTCTCCAGGTCTCGCCCCTTGGTCGCATCGTAGTTACTTACTTATAGACTCCTTAGTAAGTCGCTACGGGGGCCCGTCCCTTGGGCCGTGACCTTTGGGCCGACGTCCGAACATCGGAGGGGGTCGCCTCTATTGCACGCACATCTCATCGATCCGGGTTTGCTGTTGGAAACGACCATGCCTTAACGTAAACCCATGGGCGAATTTACGCTGCTTGCCGAACCCTGGTGGGTAAACCTGTTCATCTTTGTACCGTTCGTTGCCTATTTTTTGTGGCGGAAGAGCGGGCTCGCGATATCAAGTCGGACACTGACCGTTGCCGCTTTCTTCGGAATTGCTTTCGGGTTCGTCGAGGCAGCGGTCGTGGTTTACCTGCGAGCGGCGGTGGGACTTCTTCCCGGACACGGCGGCACGCTCGCCGACGTCGCCAGATTATCCTCCGGCATGTATCAAAACGCTCAACTGCTTGGCGAGTTGCCCGAAAGTCTACTCGCCGTGGAAGTGTTTCGCGAAGCCGCTACGATGATCATGCTCCTCAGCGTCGCTCTCTTGGCAGCCAATGTTCTACAGGCGCGCTGCGCGGTATTTCTTTGGACCTTCGCCAGTTGGGATATTTCTTACTATGTCGGCCTGTGGGCCACGGTTCGCTGGCCGCCATCGTTGCTGGCGCCCGACGTGCTTTTTCTAATCCCCGTTGCATGGGTTTCCCAGGTGTGGTTTCCGATTCTTGTCAGCGCTCTGACGATGACTGCTGTCGTTTTCGCAAGAAGATCTGGCGAGCGACGGTTTTGAAAAAACCTGGATTTATTGGCCGAGCCGCATCGTCACTCGCCACGTGCGATGTCAGTTGGCGCGGTGGTAGTTAAAGGTTGGGGGGTGTCTATGTAGGTGGGTCTTAGGCAATAGGCATGAGTAAGGAAGGGAACCTTAAAGATAGAGGATCGAGGATGGAAAACGGCAGGGGAAACGCCGCGTTATTTGATGATGCCCTGGGTGCGAAGATCGCTGAGATCGGCCGCGCTCAAACCCAGGAGTCTTCCCAGGACCTCCTCGGTGTGCTGGCCAATGGCGGGCGCGTCGTCGTGGATGCTCGTCGGCGTCTTGGATAAATGAATCCAGGGCGCGAGCAACGTCGTCACGCCCGCGGTCGGGTGGTCTCGCTCGATGAACGCCTGGCGCGCTTTGATATGCGGATCATCGAGCACTTCGGCGGTCGACAGGACCGGCGCCCCGAAATAGTCCAGGTCGCGGAGCGCGTCCCAAATTTGTTGGCGGGATTTTGTCCGCGCCCACGATTTGATCATCTCCTCCAGTTGGCCGCGCTGCGGGCGGCGGGCGGCGGCGGTGGCAAAGCGAGGGTCTGCAACTAGATCGTCTTTATTCATAAGATGCGCGAGTTTCGCCCAGACCGCGTCGCTCATATCGGGGATACGTAGCGTGAAGTGGCCGTCGGCCACTTCAGTCGGCCAGTTACCGACGTCGATGCCGGTGAAAAACTCGTGCAGCGAGCTGATCATGAAACCAAGCACCGCCTCCTGCATGGAGACGACGATCTTTTGGCCTTCACCGGTGCGCTCGCGCGCATGCAAGGCCGCCAAAATGCCGACGGTCATGCTGACTCCGGCGGCCTCGTCGCCAACACCCAGCGCTTTCGTGCCGGGCGCGCCGCTATATCTCCACGACGTATGGGTCCATCCGGTCATCGCGTTGTTGCTTTGGGCGGTGTTGCCGTAGTCCGCGTAGGGCCCCGATTCGCCGTAGCCGCGCGAGCAGGCGTATATCAAGCGCGGGTTGAGACTTTTCACCGAGCCGTAGTCGAGACCAAAGCGTTCCATCGTGCCTTTCTGGTAGTTCTCAACCAGAACGTCGGCACGGGCGATCAGTCCGCGCGCCAGCTCGATGCCGCGCTCGCTCTTGAGATTCAAGACGACGCTCTTCTTGTTGACGTTCACCCACAGAAACTCATAGCCGTCTTTGTTCGCGTCGCGCGGCATCCAGGAGCGGCGAAAACCGTCCCCGGCCGGCGGCTCGATCTTGATGATCTCCGCGCCCAAATGGCCGAGCAACATCGTACAAAACGGTCCGTTGAGGGCGTGGGTAAAATCGATCACGCGCAGGTCTTGGAGTGCTCCAGGCATGATAACCTCCGATCAGTCTGTTGAAATGGCCGCATAGCCGTTATTGCACTTGGTTGCCTCGCTTCGACGACTTGAGTTGGTTCAAACCGTTCAAGTCGTTCAAAAAGTTCAAGCCGTTGAAGACCCGGCGTGGAGGGTCGGAAATCCTTCTGAGCGGCTTACAAGATTAGCATCTTACACATAAAATGCTTGACTGACTGACTTCAAGAAAATTCCTCGCGCCAAGCACGCCAAGTTCGCAATGAAATCCAGAAATCCCCCTTTCATCCCCCTTTGACAAAGGGGGAAAGAGGGGGATTTGAGAAACCTCGGCGCTCCTTGCGCTCTTTGCGCGAGACAAAGTCTTATCCGATTTTCCTTGTAAGATTTCAAAAATCTTTGGCTAGGTTTTCGCGTCGGCGAACATGCGCGAAAAAACTTTTCTCGCGTTTCCCTCGGTGATTTTATGGCGCTCTTCGTTAGTGAGCCAGTCGATGGACTGAAAGATCGGCACGAGGTCTTCGAAGTTGCGTCCGGTTTTGGGATCGATGGCGTTCACCGCGCCGAACATTTCCGTGGCGAACAGCACATTGTCCACGCCGACGCGTTTGATTAAAAGCTCCATCGATTCTTTGTCGTAGATCGCCATGTCCCAGTAAACCCGGCGCGCCGCGTCCTCGAACGGCTCGAGGCCTTCCCTCACATGCATGCCGCGCTGGCGGTTCCACTGGAAAGGGATCGCGCCGCCGCCGTGGGGGATGATGATTTTCAATTTCGGGAAATCCTTGAAGACGCGCGACTTGAGCAATTCTACCGCTGCGGCATTATGGTGCGCGATGTAGTAGGCGTTGGTGAGATGCATCGCCGGGTTGAGCGATGCGCTTGCATGGATCGTGCAGGGCACGTCGAGCGCTACCATCTTCTCCCAGAGCGGATACCACCATTCGCTGCCGACCGACGGCGTGAGCGGCTCCTTACCGGCGGCGACGTCGGGATTGACGTTGCAACTGACGAAGCCCAGGTCTTTGACGCAGCGCTCAAGCTCATCCACCCATTCCTTGGGCCCAACGCCCGGTGACTGCGGCAACTGGCAGACGGGAGAAATTTTTTCGGGCCAGCGCTTCGCCACGCGGGCGATGAGATCATTGCACGCTTCGGTCCAATAGCGGCTCACCAGCGGTGAGCCGAAGTGATGACCCATTGCCGACGCCTGGGGCGAAAAAAGCAGCCGGTCGATGCCCGACTCCTTCATGCGCTTGAACTGCCCCTCCATCGACCGCTCCAACTGCTCGTCGCTGATCTGGAGCTTTGCCCGGACGGGCTTACCGAGATCGGTGATCTGCCGGCCGCGGTATGCCTGCAATTGCAGAGGCGCGGTGGTGTAATGGGTGTGGGCGTCGATGATCATGGATTCTCTCCCCTCATTTTTTCATCCTTCATCCCTCATCCTTTAACAACCGATTGTTACTCCCTAGGCCCTTTGCTATACACGTTGCAACACGCCGATTGCAAAAGGAGCCTGTATGCCAGACATACCCCGCCTTAACGGTGTAATCAAAGCCCTCGAACAGGGTCAAACGGCCTTTGTCGCGTTTAGTCCCGTCGATAGCGAAAGCGCGGTGGCGCTGGCGGCTTCCAAGCTCGACGGCGTCGCCTTTGAAATGGAGCATGCGCCGCTCGATTTTCCCGGACTGAGAAAATCGCTGCAATTTATGCTCGATCGCCGTCAGATCGTCGATCGCGCCACGCTGGCGCCGGCGGTAACGCCGATGGTGCGCATCCCGCCCAACGGCGGCGAAATGAACCAATGGATCGCCAAGCAGGTGCTCGACATCGGCGTGTTCGGGATTATTTTCCCCCATGTCAGCAGCGTCGAGGAAGCGTGGAACGCCGTAGGCGCCTGTCGCTACCCCCGTTTGACCACCGCGCCGCTCTACAATCCGCCGGGGATTCGCGGCGACGCGCCGAACCGCGCGGCGCGCTACTGGGGGCTCACCCAGCAGGAATATTACACCCGCGCCGATGTCTGGCCGCTCGCGCCGCACGGAGAAATGCTCGTCGTCATTCAGTGCGAGGACACCCGCGCCATTGGGAATCTGCCGAGAATTTTGAAAGAGGTCCCCGGCATCGGCGTGGTGCTGATCGGCGAGGGAGACCTGAGCCAGGAGCTGGGCCATCCGCGGAATTACGACCATCCCGTCGTTGCCGACGCCATCACCAGCATCTTAAAGATCTGCAAGGAGCACAATGTCCTTTGCGGCCACCCCCACCCGGACGCCAACAATATCGAACGGCTGGTCGCCAGCGGCTACCGCTTTCTCATGCCCTCGGCGGGGCGTTCCTTCGGCGTTCTAGATAGCGGACGCAAGCTTGCGGGGAGAAGTTGACGAGCACGGGGAGGGACAGTAAATTCTAACTCTTGGGCAAAACGCAGCGAGCAATAGGAGGACTTTTAGCTATGCTATTACCGTTTCGCGAATACTTGGATTTCGGCCCGACGCCCTATGAACAACTACAGGCGAAGGAAGGCATTCCTATCGTCAAGGGTAACGTTGTTTCTGACGTGACGACGCTGCAGCTAGGGCGCTGGGAAAGGATGGGGGCCTTGGGATGCTATCTCAACCTCTCCCATCAACAGCTGACCGACGCTTACGTCTGCGAGATTCCGGCCAGCGGCGAGACGCTGCCGCAACGCCATCTGTTCGAGGAAATCATTTACGTCGCCAAAGGACGCGGTGCCACCGCCGTGTGGCAGGATGTGGGCAAGAAAGTGACGTTCGAGTGGGGCGCCGGCGCGATCTTCGCGATCCCCTTGAACGCCTCTTACCAGCACTTCAACGGTTCCCGCGACGAACCGGTTCGCCTGTTCGCCGGGACCAACTGCCCGCGCATGATCAATATTTTTCACAACGAGGAGTTTATCTTCCGCAATCCGTTCAACTTCCGCGACCGCTTTCACGAGGCCGAGGATTTCCTGCGTTACAATAAGCACGTGACCGATCGCACCTGGGAGACCAATCTGGTTCCCGACGCGAATACGTTCGCTCTTGACGATTTTCCCATGAAGGGTAAAAACGTGAAGCACATGCGCTTCACGCTGGCGGATACCACCTATGGCTGCCACATTTCGGAATATCCGCCGGGCTGCCGCAGTACCTTTCACCGGCATGGACCGACCGCGGTGATCATCGTCACGCAAGGGCAGGGCTTTGTGATGCTGTGGAAGGACGGTGAACCGCGCCAGCGCCACGATTTCAAAGCCGGCACGGTCTATTCGCCGGACGACCTCATGTGGCATGGCCACTTCAATACCGGTAAAGGCACAATGCGCCACTTCGCGATCCGCGGCGAAAGCCCCAAGTACAGCCACGACCGCTTCCGCAATCCGCTCTGGACGATGATCCCGATGAACGAAGAGTCGCCGGAGATTCACCGCGAGTACGTCGAGATTCTCGCCAAGAACGGCGTTCAGGCCGCGGTGTCGGTGGTAGAGGATTAGGCAACAGTACTCCATGCCTGCGCCACCCCGTTTAAAATTATCGATCTCCATGCTTATGTGTGGCTAACCTGGCGAACTCTATTTCAGTGCAAGGAGTCGGAAATTGCACCGCCGAGGCGCTGAGACCGCGGAGAAAAGAGTTTTTGGATTAAAAAATACTCCGAACTCTGCGTACTTTTGCCCTGTGGAATTGCAGCCCGGTATTCCACAGGGCGAGTGTCTCTGTGGTGAATACTCTTTCACAGTAATCCCGAAAGACCCAAAAATATCATGTTACCACGAAGAAAAGATCATTCCCGCGGCTCCGGGAAGGAATGATTTGACGACGTTGCCTCTCATAGCAAGGCATGGTAAAAATATGTACATGCGATGTACATAAAGGAGAGTGGTTATGCGTGCGACTGCCGTTAAACACAAACATCTCAAGCTCGACCAAAAGAAAATCGACTTTGCCAAACGGTACTTCGGCGTGCAGTCGGAGCAAGAGGCCATCGATCGCGCGCTCTCGCTGCTCGTGGAAGAACGACAACTTGTTGCTGCCATGGGGCCGTTAAAGGGCACCTTGAAGGGCGATAGGCGACCATGGCCGTATCGGTAACCGGCAAGGTGCTGCTCGATACCAATGTCTTTATCGATTACCTGCGTGCCGATCTCCATGGGGATTGGATTTTTGGCGGAGTGGGCAATACCATCCGTTTTCTTTCCTCCGTGGTGCTGATGGAGCTTCGCCTTGGCGCCGACACGCGCCGGCGCAGGAGAGCCGTGGATCGCATACAATCTGCTTTCCCGACAGGGCGGTTGATCGCTCCGTTGCCACCGCTCTTCGATCATGCCGGGCGATTGTTCCGCGCTCTTCACGGCGATGGCTCTGGAATTGCCGACCGGTTGGGTCCCATTAATGATTTGCTGATTGCCTTGACCGCAAGGCAAATGGGGGCGACGGTCGTCACCAGCAATTTGCAGGAGTTCCGCCAGATTGCGACCCGTCTGCCTGGATTGAAGATTATGTCGCCAGAAATAGAGCAAGAGCTAGGGCCCCGGGCCACGTAGGAGATATGGCTTTTCAGCGGCTACCCCAAAATTCCACTAGCCGAGGCCATGTCCCCTTGATCCAACGCGGATTGGTTCTTTGCTCTTAAACCTTGCTCGGTGCGCTCGCAGCAGCTTGAGAAAGTCCTGAGCGGCAGGGGAGAGCGGTCTGGTCTTGTGATAGACGATAAAGCTCTTGCCGTCTAAGCCTTCTATCGGAAGCGTCAATTCTCTAAATTCGCCGTTCCTGAGACTATCCGCAATCACATCCTTGAATAGAATTCCCACACCCATTCCCCGGCTCACCGCGACCTTGACCGCCTCCGGCGACTCGCAGCGCATTAGCACGTTTGGGTTTATACCCCGGTCTCTGAGGCGGCGAATAAACTGCCCGGTTACGCCCTGGCCTTCTAACGGCTGCCGGATAACAAAACCATGCCGCCCCAGATCTTCCCAGGTCAATCGTTTTTTTCTGCTCAGAGGATGATGGTTGGCGACGAACGCGACCAAAGACTCGGTACGGTAAGGCTCGATGGCGAGATGATGGTTCGATGTAGGATTGCTAAGTACGGCCAACTCCACTTCCCCATCAAGAACCAGGCGCTCCATATTGGGTCTGTTGTCCGTGCGCAGCTTGAGCTCGACCTGAGGGTGGCTTTTTTTAAAACGGGCCAGAAGCGACGGTAAGAGGACCGCCGACGGACTGTAGCTTCCACCCACGGTGAGAGACTGCGCTTTGTTTGTCGCTTTCGTAGCCGATAGTCTACGTTTCACCTTCTCATGTTGCTTCAGTATTCTCGTCACGAATTTCAGAAGTATCTTCCCAGCTTCGGTCAGCTCGACCCCTTTCCCGCCTTTCTTATAGAGTTTTAAATCATATTTCCTTTCAAAGTTTTTGAGCTGTTGAGTCAGCGCCGGTTGGCTGATGTTCAGTTCGGCCGAAGCGTGGGTAAGGTTCCGCAGCCTGGCCACCATGGCGAACATTTCGAACTGGGATAACGGCACGAGCATTTACTCCTTCCTGGCAGGCTGCTGAAAAAGACTCATATGCTTCGTTGCGCTCAATCGCCTCGCTACAACGTACCAGCTTGCAAAGCGCAAGGGGCAAAGAGTAAAGGAGAACGCTTTGCGCCAGGCCCTTAGCCCCTAGCGAACTTTCGCGCCTCGCCTCTGAGACCTTTTTGAGCAGCCTGCAACCGAGTTTTTCAGCAGCTGCTAGATTTAGTGCGCATTGGTGTCGGAAAACAGTGTAATTCAAGAGGAGGCAAAAAGAAAGCGTTTTTAGAGGGATTATTATAAGAAATTCTTATAATGGTTATCGAAAAATATGATTAGACTTCGCCGAAGTAGTTCGATAAGTAACGGCTCGTGAATACGAACCGGGTTATAACGGTTTGCTTAAAGTGACGTAAGGTCAAAGACGCGAGAGAGGGAAACGCTGAGCGGTTTCTCAGAAGGGGAATAGCGATGGGGCGCAGTCCAGTGCAGGGTTGAGTAATGTTGATGGCCTCCGATTTTCTTTCACCGGAAAAAGGTGTGTAGGGCGAAAACGCAGAGTCTTACAATGATCCCTTAAGGTTGGGGAACAAAAACATATGCCCCCTAGAGAATTTCTAACGACAAAAGAAGTGGCCCGCTACCTACGGGTCAATCAGTATACCGTTTATCGCCTTGTGACCCAGAGAAAATTACCTGGCGTCAAGGTGGGTTCTCAATGGCGCTTTAAAAGGAGCGTCTTGGAGCGATGGCTGGAAAGCCACCTCAATCTACCGCGTGGACACTGATTCAGACGCAAGCCCATGGCGAGCCTCATGGAAGCAAATGCGACGCTGCGCCGAGCGAAGATCGCACTTGTATATCGGCCTTTGGCTTTTCGAAATGAATGGAACCACAAGAGAACACGCCGCGGAGGCACAGAGGGCGCGTCCTTCGACTAAGCTCAGGATGCGCGGCTATGAAGAAGTCCGCTCATGGTGAGCTTGTCGAACCATGCGAACTCTTGCCCTGTGGAATACCCGGCTGCAATTCCACAAGGCGAGCGTCTCTGCGGTGAAATCATGATTGCTTCTTTGGTTGCGGCTTTGCCGCGCTGGGTCTCTGTGGTGGAAGCTCCTTCACAGTACAGCCGGAAGAACCTGTTTTTTAGAGGTTCAAATGAGCGCATTCAGTTATCACGTCAGCTAACCGGCGGCGAGCAAAGCGCAACCGGCCAGTGGGTCAGAACAAAAAGTGAAGAAGGAAGAGACGAAAAAATAGAGGACGCCGCGTGAAGTCAGGAAGCCGAACGAGTGAATCATGAAAGACCCCATTTTCTCACACGGTTACGCGGTCGTGAGTCGAGAGCGCGGGCGGTTGAGAGGAGATTTAAGCTGTGGATTGAAGATTAAGGCGGGCGATGGGAAAGAAAGTTGGTAGACGAGTCAATGTCAAAGGTGAAGATTTGATCCCGGAGAAATACCGGAGATCAATGGAATTCGCGCCGAGGTTTATTTGAAATGTGTTGGTGGCGCTTCACGGCTCGAACGATTCGACTAGGCATAGCGGTCGGTTGCGCGCTCACGTTGCTCGGATGCGTGCCAGCCTTCGTCACCCATCCAAATATCGGCGAGCGCGCGCCGCAGCTCAAAAACATTACATTCCTGCCGCTGCGCATCGACGTTTTCGAGATCGGCGCAGGCGGCGTTTTGGAGAAGATGGATGACTGGTCGCGAAGCGGCGCGGAGAATGTCCTAAAGGCTTTTCAATCCGAGCTGGGGCGACGCAATGGCGTGCGGCTCAATAGCCTCGAGACGGCGACATTGCCGGAGGAGTTAAAGGTCGAGATCGAACAAACGCAGCTGATCTTCGACGCCGTGAGCGCAAGTATCGCGCTGCACATTTATGGCCCGGAACCCCTGCGCTTCGACGACAAAAAAAACAACTTCCAATACTCCTTGGGCGTGGAAACCGCGAAGTTGGCGACTACGGGGGCCGACGCGTTACTCATCGTGAAAGGCTTCGACCAGATTGCCAGTTCGGGGCGCCAGGCGCTGCAGATCGGAACGATAATCGCGGCTGCCGCCCTGGGGATCGTGGTCATTCCGCAAGGCGGCATTACCGCAATGAATGTGGCGTTGGTGGACGCGCGCAGCGGCGATATCCTCTGGTACGTCTCGCTGCGCTCGTCCGGCGGCCACGATTTGCGCGATCCCTCAAGCGCGTCCGCTTTCGTAAAAAATATCCTAACCGGTTTCCCTATACAATAACGCCGATGCGCTTGACGACGAAGAATTGTTTACGAGGAGTCCTGCTCACGCTATTTGCCGGATTGTTGCCGGCCTGCGCCTCGGTTTCACCCTGGGGTACGGCGGGTCAATTCGATTTGGCGGAAGACGAAAAGCGGATATGGAGTCGCTCCATCGAGGAGGCGAAAAGACTGGATGAGAGCGGCCAGCTCTATCGCTCTTCGGAAACCGTCGAATATGTCAATGGCGTCGCCTTAAAACTAGTGCCGCAATCGCTGCGGGCGAACGAACACTTCGACATACGTGTGAGAATCATCAAAAATCCGCTGCTCAATGCCTTTGCGCTGTCGCATGGAGCGATTTACATCCATACAGGAATGCTGGCTAAGCTCGAAAACGAAGCGCAATTGGCGACCATCCTCGCCCACGAGCTCACGCATATCACGCACCGCCACCCGGTCCAGCACTTTCGCACGATCCAGAACGTTTCAACGGCGATGGCCTTGCTCCGGATCGCCGCGCTGCCGGCCGGTCCTTACGGCAGCGTCATTGGTTTGCTTGGGGCCATGGGGGCAACGGCTGCCGTGAGCGGCTATTCTCGAAGCATGGAGAGCGAAGCGGATACCAATGGGCTCAGGCTGATGGTCCAAGCGGGTTACGATCCGTCGCAATCGCCCAAGCTTTTTGAACATATCCAGAAAGAGCTGGAGGAGCGTAAAATCGACGAGCCGTTCTTTTTCGGTTCTCACCCGCGGCTGCAAGAGCGCAAAGAAAATTATGCGCAATTGCTGGCCGAGGAATATGGCGACAAAACTGGCAAGAAGGGCGATGAAGAATTTGCCGAGAGCATCTATCCCTTGCTGCTCGATAACGCGCAGATGGATATGTCGTTAGGACGCTCGTCGTGGGCAGAAGAAACGATACGGCGGGCGATGAATATCAGGCCTGCGGATCCGTCCGGACATTACCACCTGGGCGAGATGTTTCGGCGCCGCGGGGAAGAAAAAGATTTGGAGCAGGGGGAGCGCAGTTACCGCAGCGCGCTGGAATGCGACGAGGCGTTCGCCCCCGCGTACCGAGGATTGGGCATGATCTACCTCAAGCAGGGCAAGAAGGAAGAGGCGCAAGGGGCTTTCACGCGTTACCTTGTATTGTCGCCGCAGGCGGGGGATAGAGCGTATATCGAGCAGTATCTGCCGAAGTCTGACGGAAAACGGTAGCGGAGGCTGGTTCATGCAGCGGCTGGTCTGGCTGGGCTTGTTGTTCATCTGCGGTTGTAGTCTTTGGGTGCCGGTGGGCGGGCCATATGTCTCGAGCGAACATGCGTATGAAGTGGACCTTCCTGCTAATTGGAGGAGGGCATCGTCGACCCGGGACGGTTTGACCATGACCCGAGATGGCGTCACCCTTCAAGTGGTTAGAATAGCGAGAGACCCTTTCGATAAAGAGCTGCCCTTTACTAAACGAAAACTCGACAAGGGGATGCTGCCCCAGGAAGCGGCCGAAGTCGTCATCGATAATTTCCGTTCGAACCGCGATATTTCGAACTTTCAGGTCAGCGAAAACCAGCCGGCGCTGGTTGGCGGATACCCCGGTTTCAAGATTTCTTATTCTTTCCAGACCAAGGGGAACCTGCGAAAACAGGGCGTCTATTATGGCGTGCTCGTCGATCAGTGGTTCTATAGACTATTTTTTGAGGCGCCGGCGCGCCACTATTTCCCGAAAGACCAACCGGCGCTGGAGCGAATGAAGGAAACGTTTAAAATCAAGCTTTGAATCGAACGGGAGGGATATGCAATTACCAATCATCAACCGAGCGATACTGGCGTGCGCGTTGATGCTATTTGCGGTTCAAGCGCGGGCCGCTGAACCGACCAAGTTGCTCATCGCCCATGGCGCGATCATGTTACTGGTGTCAGTTACTGGTGTCAGGCTTCATTATAATGATTTTATTGACACGGCTATCCGACAATCCCTGCCAACTCTTTTAAAAATGTTACCCTGTGAGGAATCATTGCGTCATTTAAGATGTAACCCTGCGATGGGTGGTTTCTGATTTCCACCATGCACCTCGATGCTCAAGATTTCCGAAATCTCCAGCAGCGCTTGGCGTTCTGCACGAGTTAGCGGTCGGGGACTTGGCTGTGAGGAAGGGGGGCCAGTCCGAAGATGTATAGTAACTACCCGTCTTGTAGCTGGCATCCTGTGAATTATTGGAGACTCAAGGCAGCAGTTCGAATTGCTTGCAGTGGCGCGGACGTACGAGAGAGAAATCGCGGCGATCATTGTGAGAATGCGCTGGATCTTCAAGCGTTCCGCAACCGCAACTACGGTGGCGTCGACAAAACCGATACGTGAGCACTCCGAAAGTCGCGGGGAGCGCGACTCTCACTTTCCAGGTCGCCGACGATATGGGCGGCAAGGCGCAACAGGCTTTGAAGTTAACGCTGCGTCAGTGTCTGAGCCATCTTCGGATCTGAGGGTTGGGGGTTCGAATCCCTCCGGGCGCGGCAGCAACTTCAATTCGTCATCTGATAGAAAGGCGGACGCAAACCTTTTTTAATGACTCTTCCTAGTTTAGCGTGAAGTGGTATTCACCACAGACCCAGCGCGGCCGAACTGCGACCGAAAGCCGGAAGATCTCCCGCAAAGACGCCAAGGCGCAAAGGTCGGATAAGCGGAAGTGAATTCGTTTGAGAAATGTTATCTTCTTCATCCGAACTTGGCGTCTTTGCGTCTTGGCGCGAGGAATATCCGAATCCGAGAGTCTTCAACTTTCCGGAAAGCTTGCGCGAGCTGCGCAAACTTTGAGTTATGGTAGTACGAAGTACACGAAGGAAAGAACATTTAACCGCTAAGTGTGCAATGAACCCAAAGCATTCTGTCGTCGGGTTTTCGGGGCACCCCCCCCGGGCATTGCCCGTTCGACCGCACAGCCCGCAATGATTTCAATGAGCTATGTCGGAACCTTTCGTGTCCTTCGTGGTGAGATAGTATTTTTAATTCAGGAAGCTAGCTCTCAGCCAGTTTTTTACGTGGAAGACTACTCGAAATCTTCCGGAGTCTTGTACGGAATGATATGCGAGATGGTTCTGAAGTGATCATCATACGCCACGATCGCCTCACAACCGGCCAGGTAGGCACTGACCGCGTGGGGGATATCGCTGGCATCTCTCAATGCGACAAATCTTCTGGCAAGACGCCTTCTCTCCGTGCGGGGCGAGAAAGGTAAAATGCGCGACGGAGTGCGAAGTATCGTATCCAAAGCCGCTTTTCCAAAACCGTACCCAGTTTCTGGATCAGAGACATTTTCCAGCGCAAACACATATAGTTCGTGCAGGGCATAAAATGATGTCGAGGCCGAAATCGCCCCGGAGCTGATTTTATTGAAGAGTCTGTCGACCGCCGGTGAGCGCTCCCTTTCGCTAGATCGAGTAAGCGTGAAAACCAGAAGGATCGAAGTATCGAGATAGATCAACTATTTGGTGCCTGTCACTCGTTTTGTCGTGGGGGAGCGGCGCCCGGATAAGCTCAGCTCCTTCTCGCTGGCTAGGATACGATTTAGACTGCTCTTGCGGGCTCGGTGGAGCAGCTTATCTATCGACTTCCCGCGGATATATTTCGCAAAATCTTTTACGTCCATAAATTTAGTTTAGCCCTGGTCGCACGTTGTTGTCAATGATAGGTGTCAGGCTTCATTATAGTGATTTTATTGTCTCGGCTACCTGACAATCGATACTTACGACGGGTTGAACCGGCTACCCTGGAGGCTCGATCCGGTAAACGCGACCACTGGTTTTACTTACGATGCGAAGGGCAACCTGCTTTACGTCACCGACGCGCGGAGCAACGCGACGACATACACCCATGACAACATGGACCGGCTGGCGACGCGTCAATCTGCTGACGAGGAGCGAGAGTGATCAGTACGATCTAGCAGGCAACATGAGGCAGTTTTATGGACAGAAAGAGCCGGGCGACAAAAGCGGGGGAGGCAGAGAACTATTTTGCCGTCTGCCGCTTTTGATTCGCTTGGGCGGAGAGTTTGATCTCGATCTCGGCGCCGAGGGCGCGGGCAAAGAGAAGGATGAATTATGAGGGACGAGGGATGAAGGGGAAAAGCAGGACTTTCGAGTTTCGATGTTACTGACTGCTCAATCCGGGGCGCTTTTCCAGCGTCAACGATAAGCCGTCTTTGTGAATGTAGATCTGGCTACAATCCTTCCGCTGGGTGAGTTCTTGTACCAGAGTGAGCAGGGGATTTCTGGTGTCGGAGTACGCCTTGGGGGCGCCGGCGGCGCGCATGGCGTCGACATCTTCGTTGCCGGCTACGTAGCGCATCAGCAATTCGTCGTCGCCGAGGCTTGGCCCGCCGAGCTTGCTGCGCATTTCTTCCAGCGATGGCTGCGGCGGCTGCCAATCGGCGAACTCTTTGGCGCGCGGGCGGCTGAGAATCTTATCTTTAATGTTGGGGGCCACTTCGGAGGCTGCCTCTTCGCCCCACAATCCCGTGGCGTATTGGATCACCTGGTCGGTGACCTGGGTGTAGCGCTCGCCCTTGATGACATTGATCGCAGCCTGGCTGCCGACGAACTGCGAAAAAGGGGTCACCATGATCGGGTAGCCGAGGTCGGCGCGCACGCGAACCGCCTCTTCAAGAATTTCATCGAGGCGATCGAGCATGCCGATATTTTTTAGCTGGAAGCGCAGGTTGGATATCATGCCGCCGGGCACCTGATGCACGTACTGGCTGTAGTCGTATTCCACCGGCTCGCCGATGGGCAGATTCTCGCGCTTGGCGATGAACGTCAGATCCTTTTCCACCGGCGCTAAGGTTTCGATGTCTACAAGTGGCGAATAGCCGAGGCTTTGGGCATTTTGTGCGACGTTGAACACCGACGGATTCGACGAGGCATTCGCGAGCGGCGGGACTGAGGTGTCGATCAGCTCAACGCCCAGCTTGATCGCTTCGAGAGCGCACAGCGGCCCAAGGCCGGTGGTGCAGTGTACGTGGAGCTCGATGGGAATGCCCGGGGCGTTTTTCTTGATCACTTCGACGAGCATTTTAGTGCGCTCGGGAACCAGCAGCCCGCCGGGATCTTTGAGACAGATGATGTCAGGCTCTAGGGCGGCCGCTTCGCGCGCTTTGCGCGCGTAGTACTCATCGGTGTGCTTGGGCGACACCGAATAGATCTGATTCACAATCGTCGTGAGGCCGACTCTCTTGGCTCGCGCCACGGACTTCCTCCAGCCGGCGGGATCGTTGGCCGGATCGGATATGCGTAGTTGCTTCATTCCATTGGCGACCATGCGCTCGAACCAGAGATCGACGATTGCCTCCGGCGATAGCTCGAAGGCGCCGATGCGCTCGGCGCCGATGGCGCGCAGCGGCGTTTTTCTGATCTTCTGCGCGAGCCGGCGCATGCGCTCGAAGGGATCTTCGCGCAGCTCGCGCACGCATTTTTTGATGTGGCTAGAAGCGATGATCTCGATGGCTTGAAACCCGGCGTTATCGATGCGCTCCGCCACCGCGAGCATCATGCCGGTGCGCATGTTCTCCGCCCACAGGCTCGCCTGCCCGTCGCGCAATGTCGTATCGACGAATTTAACTTCGCTCATGGTTTTGGTTCGGAATTCTTAACCGCAAAGGGCGCAAAGTTCGCAAAGGCTTTTCTATGCGATCTTTGCGTTCTATGCGGTTTCTCAGTCCCTAGCCGCCGTATGCGGTGCCGTAGGCTTCCAGTTTCTTCTCGAGCCAGCGGGTATTGACGCTGCCGCTGCGGTATTCGGGATCGTCGATGACGGTTTGCAAGAACGGGATCCCGGTGTCGATGCCGGCGACGTGAAAAGAAGCCAGGGCTTGCCGGGTTCGATCGGCGGCTGCTTTCCGGTCGGCGCCGTGAACGATCAGCTTCGCCAGCAGGGAATCATAATAGGGCGGCACAAAATAACCTGGGTAGCAGTGCGTGTCGAGCCTGATTCCCGCGCCTTGGGGCGGTTGCCATTCCTCGATCCGGCCCGGACAGGGGCGAAAGCCGTGCTGGGGCGATTCGGCGTTGATGCGGCATTCGATGGCGTGCCCCTGGAGCTTGATGTCCGGCTGTTTGAACGGCAATACCTCGCCGCGCGCAATGCGTAACTGTTGCGCGACCAGATCGACGCCGGTGATCATTTCGGTCACCGGGTGCTCCACCTGGATGCGCGTGTTCATCTCCAGGAAATAAAAATCCGCCGTATCGTTGTCGTAGATGAACTCGATGGTGCCGGCGTTGCGATAGCCGATGCTTCGGCCCAGTGTCGCCGCGGCGTTGCAAATCTTGGCGCGCACTTCTTGGGGAACGGCGTAGGCCGGCGCCTCCTCGATGATTTTCTGATGGCGGCGCTGCAAAGAGCAGTCGCGCTCGCCCAAATGGATGACGTTGCCGTGCTGATCGCCAAGAATCTGCACTTCGATATGGCGGACGTTGCCGACGTAACGTTCCATGTAGAGCGTATCGTTGCCGAAGGCCGCGCGCGCTTCAGCGGCGGCGGTGCGGAACGTTGTTTCGATTTCGTTTTTGTCCCACACGAGCTTGATGCCCCGGCCTCCGCCGCCGGCCGCGGCCTTGATCAGCAGCGGGTAACCGATAGTTTCCGCCATGCGGGTCGCCTCGTGCGGGTTCTTCGCGTGATCCGATCCGGGGACCAGCGGGACGCCGGCGGCACGGGCGATTTTTCGCGCTTCGAGTTTGTCGCCCATCCTCATGATATTTTCCGCGCTGGGGCCGACGAAAGTAATTTTATTGTCGGCGCAGGCCTGCGCCAGCTCGGCCCGTTCGGAGAGAAAACCGTAGCCGGGATGGAGCGCGTCGCAGCCCGTGCCGTGGGCCGCGGCGATCAGCGTGGTCGTTTTTAGATAACTGTCGGTGGAGCGCGGCGGGCCGATGCAGACGGCGCGATTCGCAAGTTTGGCTGCAAGGCTCTCGCGGTCGGCTTCGGAAACGGCGGCGACGGTCTCAATGCCCAGGCTTTGGCAGGCTCTGATGACACGAACGGCGATCTCGCCGCGATTGGCGATCAAAACGCGCGTGACGCTCATGAATAGTCTCGCGCTTAGGAAGGTTTTACCAGGAAGAGCGTCTGGCCGTGCTCGACGAACTGGCCGTTTTGCGCAACCATTTCGGTGACCACGCCTTTGACGCCGGAGCGCACGCTGTTGAAGACCTTCATGACTTCGATCAACCCGACGGTAGTGTCTTCGGTAATCGTGTCGCCCACTTTGACGAAGGGCGGGGCGCCCGGCTCCGGCGCGACGTAGAAAGTTCCTAGAATCGGGGCGGTGATCGGCGCCATACCCGCCGGTATCGCCGCGGCCTTGGGCGCTTCGGGTTTCGGCGCCGGGGCAGTGGCCGGAGCCGGTTTGGGCGCTGGCGCGGCAGCCGATGCCGCAGCTACTTGGGGCGCCGCCGTGAGCGGAATCGGGTCCCCTTTGCTGACCGTGATTTTCAGGTCACCTACTTCGAGCTGAAAGTAATCGAACTGTGACTCGTCGATTAGTTTAAGAATATGCAGCACATCATCTTCGCTGAGTTCCATCGCCACTAGGTTAGTCCCCCCGATGTTCAAAATTTCCGCGCCAAGGCGAGCGCCGATTACTGGCAACTAACATGATTTCGCGGCGCATGGCAAACACCTTGTCGCTGCGCTCCCGTTCCAATCGTTCAAGACGTTCCAGCCGTTCAAGCCGTTCAAACCCCCTCCTTCGTCCCCCGCGACGCGGGGGAGGAGGCGGTGGGGGCATCCGAAAAACGATTTGAACCATTCGAACTGCTTGATCGATTTGAACCTTTCCTAAGTTCTTTACTGTTTCACGGGCCGGACGTGGCGCAGGTCCATGCGCGCCATGGAGTTTAGCTCCAGTCCGGTGAAATGGGGATTGAGCAGCGTGGTCTCGGCCGTCCAGAATAGCGGCATGATCGGCAGGTCGGTCTCGCAGAGAATTTTTTGCGCTTCGTCGTAGAGCTTCACCCGCTTGGCCGGGTCCAACTCCCGCGCCGCTTGTTCCAGCAACTGATCGTAGCGCGGACTTTTCCATCGGGTGTTGTTGTTGCCGCTATTGGCGGTAAAGAGCTTCATAAAATTATCCGGATCGGGATAGTCCGCGCCCCAGCCGAGGCGAAAAATATTCGGCGGATCGTTCTGGAGCTTCTTGAGATAGACTTTCCATTCTTGGTTCTCGATCTTTACCACGACGCCGAGATTGCGCTGCCACATCCCTTGCACCGCCTCGGCGACCATTTTGTGATCCTCTTCGGTATTGTAAGCCAGCACCACCGGTGGAAATCCCTTGCCTTCCGGGTACCCGGCTTCGCGCAGCAAGCGGCGCGCTTCCGGCGCATTGAAAGGCAAGCCGATTTTGGTCTTGTGCGCCAGCATGCCCGGCGGGATCCAGGACGGCGCCGGTATCTCGCCGCCGTGAAGAATCGATGGGAAGACGCTTCGGTCCACCGCCATCATGAACGCCTTGCGCACGCGCGGGTCATTGAACGGTTTGCGGTCGGTGATGAAGCCGTAATAATAGCCCCTGAGCTGGGGCACCCGCTTGAAGCCGCGTTTATTGGCGAGCTTGCTCTTTTCAAAGATCGGAATGCTGTGATTGTCGATGAAGTCCAACTGGCCCCGCTCGTACATCGCCAGCGCGGTGGTTTTTTCGTTCACCATGAACATGGTGACGCGCTCCATCGCCGGTTTGCCGCGGAAAAAGTTGGGGTTGGCGCGCAGCTCGATCTGGTTTTCATGCTTCCACTCGGAGAGGACGAACGGGCCATTGGTGACGATATTGCCGGGCTCGGTCCAACGCGACTCGAACTTTTCGATGATGTCTTGTCTTTGCGGGAAGGTCACTTCGAAGGTCGTGATGGCGAGAAAATAGGACGCCGGATGACGCAGTTGGACGGCAAGAGTGACGTCGTCGAGCGCCTGGACGCCGACGGACGCCGCGTCGTTAATCTTCCCTTCGTTGTATTCCTGGGCATTGACGATATCGAAGAGGATATAGGCGTATTCCGAAGCGGTCTTCGGGCTGAGCAGCCGTTTCCAGGAATATTCGAAATCCTGGGCGCGCACCTTGTTGCCGTCGCTCCAGGCGACGTCATCGCGCAGATGGAAAACCAACTTCTTACCTCCGTCGAGCACATCCCAGGATTTGGCGACGACGGGAGCCGGTTTCAGTTCTTTGTCGAATTCCGTGAGGCCGACCATCAAATTGGCGATGACGTTGAACGAAACGTGATCGGTCGCCAGCGACCAATCCAGGCTCGGCGGTTCGGTGCCGAGATTGACACGGAAGTGGTTGTCCGAGCCGCCTTTGGGAGCCTGCTTGCAGGCCGGGACGAGCGCCAAAAACAGCGATAGAAAGCAGGTCAATGAACGAGCCATTTGTTTGACGCGGCAGTGATAGCTTGCCGCTGTGAGATTTGCTAGATATTAGTAGCCGAAGCCGACGGTTTCTTCAAGAAAGGAACATCATGGACGGAAAAGAAATCCTGCAAAAGCACGTGGTCGTGGAAGGGCATAGGGATGTCTACGAGCAGCTCTACCGCACCTCCGTCGGCGAGAAAGCGCCGATTCGGGACGCCATCGCGCCGCGCCTGATCCGCGACGGCATCAACGTCTGCGTTTACGCGATCAGCGGCGATTCCTATTCCCACAGCCAGAACACCGGACGCTACCTGGAAACCGCGCTCGACCAGATCGACCAGTTTCTCGATGAAGCGCCGCGCTCCGAGGGAATGATCCAGATGATCAAGACCCGCGGCGATCTCCCCGACAAGGTGGAACCGGGGACGGTCAAATTCTTGCTGCACTTCGAAGGCTGCATGCCGCTGCGCGGCAGCATCCATAATCTCAGAAACTTCTACCGGCTAGGGCTGCGCTCGCTCCAACCCGTATGGAATTTTCGCAACGAGCTCGGCGACGGCGTTTGGGAGAACCGCACGGGAGGCGGACTGACGAACTTCGGTGCGGAGGTAATCAAGGAGGCCAACCGGCTTGGCATGGTCGTCGATCTGTCCCACATGAACCGCGAAGGTTTCTTCCAGTCCTTGGAAGCCGCCACCGCGCCGCTGCTCGTGAGCCACGCCAATGCCTGCGGCATGCTGGAAAATCCACGCAATCTCGCCGACGATCAGATCAAAGCGATCGCCGATCAAGGCGGGCTAGTGGGCATCCTCGCTCTGCCCGAGCGAGTAGCGAAAAAGGACGCCGCTCTGGAAGACCTGCTAAAGCACATGGACTACATGATCAAACTCGTCGGCATCGAGCATGCGGCCCTGGGTATGGATTTCGTCAAGTACGACGGCCCGCGCACGCTTAAAGATCGCCACCACCCGCTGCACAAGCCCGAGCTGGTCAAAGGCTTCGAGGAGATCGAAGATCTGCCGAATCTCATCGACGGCCTGCAGAAGCATGGTTACAAAGAAGAGGAGATCGCCCTGATCCTCGGTGGCAACTATCTGCGCGTGTTGAAGACGATACTGCCCGAACAATCGGTCATCTAATATTCTGCGCGAATTTCGCGGCCTGATGGATGAAATGACAGTCGGTTCTCCCACTCCGCGCATCGACGGAATAGCTAAAGTCACCGGCCGTGCGAAGTTTACCGGCGACCTGGATTTTGCCGGCCTGCTCGAAGCCAAGATCCTGCGTAGCCCACTGCCCCATGCCGCCGTCAAATCTATCGACCCCGCCAGAGCCGAAGCGTTGCCCGGCGTTGTCGCCGTGCTCACGCGTGATGATCTCAAAGATATCGATCCCTATTACGGTAACTGTTTGCGCGACCGCGCGGTGGTGGCCATCGACCGGGTGCGCTTCGTGGGCGAGCCCGTAGCGGTAGTCGCCGCGGAAGATGCGCTCACCGCCGAGGCCGCGCTGTCGTTGATCGATGTTGAATATGCGGAGCTGCCCTGTGTGGCGGATATCGATGGGGCGCGCGCGGAAGGCGCGCCCCTGGTTCATGAACAGCAATCCGGAAGCGGCGAGTTTCACGATGTCGCGGGCGTGGGAGAACGGTTCGGCGGCAACGTTTGCCATCGAGAACAATTCATCAAGGGAAACCCCGATAAAGCGTTTCCCGAAGCCGAAGAGATCATCGCGGAAACATTCGAGTTCCCGATGATTTATCAGTACGCCATGGAACCGCATACCGCGGTGGCCCGGGTTACTGCTGATGGCATTACCTTGTGGAGTTCTTCGGCCCATCCCTTCTTAGTGCGCTCCGAGTTGGCGCATATGTTTCATCTCCCGCATTCCAAAGTGGAAGTGATCGTGCCCTTCGTCGGCGGCGCATACGGCAGCAAGTCTTATTTCAAGATCGAGCCGCTGGTCGTGGCGATGGCGCGCAAAACCGCCGGCCGGCCCGTACGCGTCGCCCAAAGCGTTCCCGAGTCGATGTTGACGACGCGGCGCCACTCGGCGCGGATTCGGATCAAAACGGGAGTAAAACGCGGCGGGACATTGGTCGCGCGGGAAGCCGAAGTCTTACTGGATACCGGCGCCTATGCGGATAACGGCCCGCGGGTGGCGAAGCGGGCGATCAGCCGGATGATCGGGCCCTACAAGCTGGATCATTGCAAGGTCGATGTCGTGGCGCTCTACACCAACACGGTTCCCGCGGGGTCGATGCGCTCCATCGGCGGGCCGCAAACGATTTGGGCGCTGGAATCGCATATGGATACGATTGCCGAGCGCCTCGGCTTCGACCCGCTGGAATTTCGTCTGCGCCGTCTCTTGCGGCGCGGCGAGGTGTTGAAGCCGGGCGCGACGCCGATCGATGCCGACCTGTGCGCGGGAACCAAGGCGGCGGTCAAGCCGCTGGATTGGGCCGGTGCGGCAAAGCCGAACGGAAAAGGAGCCGGCGTCGCTGTCGGTGTATCCGATTCCGAAGCGATGCCGGTGTCGGTGGCGCTGGTGCGATTGCTCGCCGATGGCAGCGTGATATTGAGTGCCGGCACCACCGAAGTCGGGCAGGGGGCGCGCACCATTCTTTGCCAAATCGCCGCGCAAGAGTTAGCGCTACCGGTCGAGTCTGTGACCATGGGCGGCACGGACACGCTGGCAACGCCCTTCGACCGTTCCACCGGCGCCAGCCGCTCGACCACCGTCATGGGCAGCGCGGTCAAGGCGGCCGCGCTGGAGCTGCGCAGGCAATTGATCGTTGCCGCGGCGGAAGCGCTCCAGACAAGCAAGAGCGCTATCGCATTGAAAGGTGGCTGCGCCATCGCGGGTGACAAGCGGTTGAGCTATGGCAAGGTCGTGAGCGCGTACTTCGGCATGCCCGGCGGCGAGCTTATCGGCCGCGGCACCATTCGTCCCGGCGACGGCATGGGCGCCCAGTTTCCGCTTTTCTGGGAAACCGGCATGGGCGGGGCGGAAGCGCGCGTTGATTCTGAAACCGGCGAGATCGCGATTGAAAAATATATAACGGTCGCCGACGTGGGCAAGGCGATCAATCCGCCGCAGGTGGAAGGGCAGGACGAGGGCGCGGCGATACAAGGGCTCGGCCACACGCTTTTCGAATCCTTGATATACGAGAACGGCCAGCCGCTCAACGCCAATCTGATCGACTATCGTGTGCCACGGTTCGGCGATCTGCCCAAACATTTTGAGTCCGCCTTGATCGAAAACGAAGATGGTCCAGGCCCCTACGGCGCAAAGGGAATGGGCGAGTCCGGCATCGTCTCGGTCGCCCCCGCTGTGGGCAACGCAATCGCTCGCGCGACCGGCGTGCGCATCCGCGAGCTGCCCTTGACCCCCGAGCGCGTATGGCGCGCGTTGCGGGCGAGGAAAAATGGCGATAATGTGCTATAAACGACCCGGCAGTTAAAGTAAGGAGGTTTTTATGAAACAGTTTCGCTTGCTGCTCCTCGTGACCCTGATCCTATCGGGGTTCGCGCCGCGCTCGAGTTCGGCCAAAATCATCGTCGGTCTTTCCTCGGTGAACGTGGCCTTCTTGCCCGTGTATGTGACTGAAGCCAAGGGCTTTTTCAAAGACGAGGGGCTGGACGTGTTGTTGGTTCTATTCAACGCCGGCGCAACCAATCTCCAGGCGCTCATCGGCGGCGACGTGCAGATCATGGGCAGCGCTTTCGTGGAAACCATCGGCGGGCGCGCCGCCGGGGTCGACATCAAGAATTTTTGGGGTGTGTGCAATATCATGCCCTTTCAGCTTTATTCGCAGCCGGACTTTAAGTCGATGAAGCAAGCCAAAGGCAAACGCTTTGCGATTAGCCGCTTCGGCTCGCTGACGGACTTTCTCACGCGCGCCACGTTGCGTCATTTCGGGCTCGACGCCAAGGACGTCACGATTCTACAAATCGGCAGCACGCCGGCGCGTTTCGCGGCACTGACGGCGAAGGGCGTGGACGCCTCGATCGTCTGGTTCCCGGTGACGGAAATCGCCAAGGCCCAGGGCTACAACAAGCTCCTCGATCTAAAAGAAGTCTTTCCGGAGTGGCCCTATGAGACCTTCGCGGCCAGGGAATCATGGTTGAGCAAGGAAAAGGATCAGGCGAATAGATTCCTGCGCGCCTTTCAAAGAGGCGTGAAATACACCCGCGAAAATAAGAACGAAGCGGTCAAAATCATGATGAAATACGTCAAGATGGATCCCGCCTATGCGCCGGCCGGATACGACGAGTACCGGGATTCTTTTCCGCTCAACGGCCAGATCGCGGAGAAAGTCATCCCCACGGTAATCGAGCAGGAGCTTGAGGCCGGCCGGATCAAGAAGAAAATCACCGTGGAGGACATGATCGACCGGTCGTTTATTAAGCCGGCGGGCAGGTAGACCGTACCGAGTCTAATAAAAACTCCCAGCGACGTTAGCGGCTGAAGTCGCAGTTAAATCCCCCTTCATCCCCCTTTTTCAAAGGGGGAATTCCCTCCGAGGGACTTTACCCCCTCTTTGGAAAAGAGGGGAAGGGGAGATTTTCGGATGGAACGAGGCGGTGGTAATGTGGCGAATTCCCGAGACATGAGATCAGATTTGCGTCATCCGAAGGAGATGCCCATGGCACGCATCAAACATATCGCGATACGGACGAATGAACCGGTCAAGACCGCGGCATTTTATCAGGAAGTCTTTGGTCTCAAGCAAGTCGGCCTGGGGCGCAACGGCATCTATCTTTCCGACGGCCATATCAATCTCGCAATCTTGAAATGTCCGCCGGGAAGCGATGCCGATGTCGGCATCGAGCACCTGGGGTTTCAAGTCGAAGATGTCGACGCCACACTCGCAAAGCTGAACCACCACGGCGGAAAATCCCTGACCGAGCGCGTCAATGTCACGCCGACGGACGCGAGCAATCCCCAATCCTATTATGAGATCAAATGTTTCGGCCCCGACGGCCAGATCTTGGACATCTCGGGAACGGGCTGGATCGGCACGGATTAACGGGTGCTTTAGAGCATTCACGGAATTCCAAAGGGGAGGGGAGGTTCGCTTGTCATGAAAAAAATCGTAGCTGCCGTCCTACGCCATCGCCCGAGCGATACGTCGATCAAAGTTACGTTCGGCAGGCGCAAAAGGAGTTGGGATTGTAACGGACTGTAAGGCGGTTCAAGCCGTTCAAATCGTTCAAGAGGTTCAAGGCGTTCAATTCGATCCGATTCTAAAGAACTGGAAAAGACCAAGACGCCGATCGCCTTTAAAGAGTATTCACCGCAGAGACACTCGCCCTGTGGAATACCGGGCTGCAATTCCACAGGGCAAAAGTACGCAGAGTTCGGAGTATTTTTTAATCCAAAAACACTTTTCTCCGCGGCCTCAGCGCCTCCGCGGTGCAATCTCCGAGCCCTTGCGCAGAAATCGCCTTGGCCAGGTTCGCCACACGGAAGCCTGAAGATCCAATAAATTGAAACCTTAAACATTGAACTCGAAACCGAAACCGGAGGTTTTCCATGTACATCGACGGCGATACCCATTACTGGCCGCTGCGTTTTCTCGATAAGGTCAAGCATCCGGGCAAGGGTTACATCGAGATCGAGAAGGACGACGGCAAGTACGTGCGCTACGGCGAAGTCGTCCCCGGCTGCTCGGCGACTTATTTCAGAGACGGCAACAAGGTTCACTCCTTCAAGGAAGGGCGCTGGAGCTTGCCGCTGCGCGCCGAGTACATGAAAAAGGACGGTTTCGACGTCCAGGTTCTCATTCCCGACAACCGCCCGCTGATCTATGAGCTTGACGCTGAGCTTGGCCGCCAGCTCGCGCGCGCCTACAACGACACCGTCGCCGAAGATATTCAGGGCGATGATCGTTTCATCGGAGTGGCGTGGATTTACTTGCCGGACATCAAGGAGTCGGTGAAAGAGCTTCGGCGCGCTGTCAAAGACTTGGGGCTGAAAGCCGTCAAGTTCAATGGTGGCTGGGGTGACGGCGATCTCGACAACGAAGTGCTCTTTCCGCTCTACGAGGAGATCGCTGATTTGGATATTCCGATCCTGCTCCATCCGGCGGCGCGCGCGTTCGAGTTGCAGCACAGCCATCCCTGGCTCGTCGGCAGCGAGCGCTTCCAGGGTTACCAGCACTTTCCAACGGCGCTCGGTTTTCCGCTTACCTACATGGTCAGCGCCGCGCGGCTGATCTTCAGCGGGGTGTTAGATCGATTCCCGACGTTGAAGTTCGGTCTTTTCGAAGGGGGCATCGGCTGGGTGCCGTGGCTCATGCACACGCTCGACTCGCATATGCCGAGCGAGGCGACCGTTTCCATCGCCGTGCAACAATTCTTCGAAGGCAAAAAGGGCATCAAGAGAAAACCGAGCGAATACTTCGACCAGTTCTACATCGCCGCGGTGTCATGGGAATCTTATCTTGCCGATACGATCAACGGCTGGCCCAACCACAACATCATAATCGGCAGCGACTTCGACCATGGCGACGCCGTGGCGACCTGGCCGAGGACGATCGAAGTGATCAAGACGATGCCCGCGCTATCAGAAGAAGACAAAGAAAAAGTCCTCGGCGGCAACGCGATGCGGCTGTTCGGATTGAACGGGAACGGGGCTGCAGCAAAAATACAGACTTGAATGTTGAACAGATGCAGAGGAGACGATATGGCAATTCGACTCGTCGTAACTATCACCGCGGCGCGGGGAAGGGGCGCAGCTCAACCTCGCGAAAGAATGGCCCGGAAAAAAAGGCACGACTAACTATTCCCTCAATTCGCTTGTAGCAGTTCCACTAGCGTTTCCGCCGGTTCGATTGACAACGCCGGGGGCATTGGATAAATCTTTTTGCATAAAATTTTTCATAACATTTTCAGGAGGGCTCCATGCCGAAGGATCTTCGGATGTTTATTGCAGAGTGCGAAAGGCAATTGCCGGGCGAAGTGATCCACATCACCAAGCAAGTCAATCCGGCGAACTACGATGTCACCGCGATCATCAAACATCTCGGCGCGCAAAAGAAATTTCCGATTATAATATTTGACAACCCTTTGAATCTGAACGGTCGAGTCGGTCCGATCAAGCTGACGATGAATTGCGAAATTTCCCAAGGAAAAGCTCAGGTCGCTCTCGGTCTGCCGCGCACTGCGACCCGCCCCCAGATGGCGGAACGGTGTCTCGAAATGGAAGAGCATCGGGTGCCGCCGGCCATCGTTACGAAGAAGGATGCCCCGGTCAAGGAGAATGTCATGGTCGGCGATAAGGTCGATCTCTACGAGATTCCGATCATGCGCCATCATGAAATGGACGGCGGCCCGTACATCGTTTTGTCCACCGTCACCAAGGACAAAAAATCCGGCATCTACAACTGTTCGTATCACCGCATGGAAGTTAAATCGAAGAAGTCTACCGCGCTCTACGCTTCGCCGCGCCATCTGTGGAAGATCTACCGGGATTATGAATCGCGCAACGAAGAGATGCCGGTGGCGACCGTGCTCGGTCATCATCCGGCGTTCCACATGGGCGCTTGTTACAGCGGGCCGTTCGAAGTGAGTGAGTATGATGTCATCGGCGGTTATCTCGGCGAGCCGCTGCGCCTGGTGCCGTCGGAAACCTTCGGCGACGATCTGCTGATCCCCGCCGACGCTGAAGTCGTTATCGAAGGCGTGCTGATTCCGAACAAGCGCGTGGTCGAAGGACCTTTCGGCGAAGCGCCGGGCTACCTCGGGCCGCAGCGCTACACCACCTGTGCCGAGTATCAGGTGAAGGCGATCAATTATCGCAATGGCGCGATGTATCAGTCGGTGATCACGCCGGAAGGCGACAAGCCCTGGATGGATCTGCCGCGGGAGGGCGCCTACCTGCGCCGTTGCCGCGAAGCGATTCCCGGCGTCACGGCGGTTTGCAAGCAGGGAAGGCACGCGCATTACAATGTTTTCATCTCGATGAAAAAGATGTCCGAAGGCGACCCGGGACGCGCAGCCGCGGCTGCATTGACCTTCGACCATACGAAGAACGTCTTCGTCTTCGACGACGACATCGACGTGTTCAATCCGACGGATATCCTGTGGGCGATCGCGACGCGGGTACAGCCGCACCGGCAGGTGTCGATTCTCCAGCCGCTTTTCCGCGGTAATTTCCTGGATCCGTCACTACTCGATGAGATCAAGACTTCGGGCATGATCGTCGATGCGACTCGACCGCTCGACCGGCCGTTCTCGCCGGTGTCCAAGTGTCCGGACGAGGCAATGGCGCGCATCAAGCTGGAAGAGTATGTACCGGGTGAGGTGCTGCAACATATTCCGATGGACCGGACGACCTACTGGGCGTAAGAAACGGGGACAACACGACAATTGATTTCACTCCGGAATCCAAAATCCAAAACCTGTACTGAGCTTAGTCGAAGTATCGCAAATCCAAAATAATTGAGAGGTAACCATGGGGCAGGCGGTCGAAGTTACATGTCCAAAGTGCACGAAGATTTTCGTCGTCAATCCGCATATGCTGGGGTCGGGGATGAATTTCCATTGCCCGTATTGCGATCTCTACTTTCCGGAAAAAGATAGTCCGAAAATCCGCAAGTAGTTCAGCGCAATTGCGCAGAGCGCAAAGGGCAAAGCGCCGGCTTCTAACCCTTAGCTCCTTGCTCTATGCTCTTTGCTGCTGATTATGCACCGACCCGTCATGATTCAGAGAAAAGCATATACCGTCGCCGGCACCGACGCGCGCCGGGTGGACGGCATCGAGAAGGTGACCGGCAAGGCGCTCTACACCGGCGACTTGCAGTTGCCGGGGATGGCGTACGCGAAGATTCTGCGCAGCCCGCTGGCGCACGCCCGGTTGGTGAAAGTCGACGCGAGCAATGCGATGAGCATGAACGGGGTCATCGCGACGCTGACGCGCGATGACATCAAGGACCTCAACTACAAATACGGCGCAACCTACAAGGACCAATCCATCGTTGCGGTGGACAAAGTGAGATACGCCGGCGATCCGGTGGCCGCGGTGCTGGCCGAAACTCCGGCCATCGCCGAGCATGCGTTGGACCTGATCGAGGTCGAGTACGAAGAATTACCGAAGGTCACTAACATCGAAGAGGCGACCGCGCCGGGCGCCATCCAAGTGCATCCCGGAGATGTCGCGCGGGCGGAGCTGCGCGGTTCGGTTTATGGCGCGCCCGAACGATTCGGCGGAACCAACATCTGCTATTACCTCGGCTTCAGCCGAGGCGATGTCGAGAAAGGTTTCGCCGAAGCGGACCATGTCTTCGAGGACACCTTCCGTTTTCAGAAGGTCCAGCACTGTTCGCTGGAAGCCCATGTCAACATCGCGCATTACGACGGCGATAAGCTCATGGTCTGGGCCTCTTGCCAGGACCCCTTTACATTGCGCGATCATTTGGCGGGAATTTTTCGGTTGCCGCTCAGCCGCGTGCGGGTGATCGTTCCCTGGGTCGGCGGCGCTTACGGCGGCAAACTCTACGTCAAGGCTGAGCCGATCGCTGCGGCATTGTCCTGGCGAACCCGGCGGCCGGTGAAGCTCGCGCTCTCCGTGAGCGAAAGTTTCAAAACCATCACGCGCCATCCGGCGCGCGTGACGGTGAAGACCGGCGTGAACCAGAATGGCAAGCTGGTGGCGCGCGAGTGCCAAGTTTTCATGGACACCGGCGCTTACGCGGACGCGGGGCCGCGGGTCGCCCAGAAGGCAGGATACCGCGCTCTCGGCCCGTATAAGATTCCGTACGCCAAGGTCGAAGCCCATGGCGTCTACACCAACAAGGTTCCCGCCGGCGCTTTTCGCGGCTTCGGCGCGTTGCAGGTGACCTGGGCCTACGAGTCGCAGATGGATATGATCGCCGCCCAATTGGGTTTCGATCCCTTAGAGTTTCGCTTGAAGAACCTGTTGAAGAAGGGCGATCTTTATACCGCCGGCGATACGCCGGTGGACTGCGATCTCAATGAAGGGCTGCTCAAGGTCGCCGACGCGATCAAGTGGAAGCAAAAAAGCAGCAAGCCGAACCGGGGCAAGGGCATCAGTTGTTGTATCAAAGATGCCGGCGGCACTTACAAAGTCGCCGGCGCCGCGGTGAAAATGTCTTCCGACGGCAGCGTGGTCTTGCTCACCGGTACCGTGGAGTTGGGGCAGGGGCCGCGTACGGCGCTGAGCCAGATCGTCGCGGAAGAGCTTGCAGTGAGTCTGGATCAAATCGCCGTCGCGCAACTCGACACCGACGTGAGCCCGTACGATATTTCGACCAGCGCGAGCAGCTCCACGGTGGTCATGGGCACCGCCGTGTTGCGTGCCGCGCAAGACGCCAAGAAACAGTTGCTCCAATGCGCCGCAAAGGTCATGAAGAAAAAAACCGACAGGCTTACGCTCAAAGCGGGCAAAGTCGTCGCCCAGGGCGGCGAGGGCATTTCTTACAGTAAAGTGATTGTTGATTTCTTCGGCAGCAAGGCCGGTGAGATCATTGGCAAAGGCCTGTACAAGGACAAGCGCAGCAAAAAGGCGATCCTCGGCTCGACGACCACCTTCTGGGAAGTGGGCTGGGGCGCCGTTGAAGTCGAAGTGGATACCGAGACGGGTGTCATCCGGCTGCTTAGCTACGTTTCGGCGGCGGATGCCGGTAAAGCGATCAATCCTGATCAGTGCGTCGGCCAGGACGAGGGCGCGGTGATGTTCGGCATCGGCCATACGTTGATGGAAGAAATGGTTTACGAGGACGGCCAATTATTGAATCCAAATTTCGTTGATTATCGCGTACCTACGTTCAAGGATCTACCGGATCACTTGCACACGATCTTGATCGAAAACGGCAATGGCCCCGGGCCCTATGGATCAAAGGGGTTGGGAGAAGGTGGGTTGCTGCCGGTGGCCTCGGCGGTGGCCAATGCGGTTGCGCGGGCGGTAGGGGTGAGAATTCAGGACCTTCCTTTAACCCCGGTCAAAGTTTGGCGGGCGTTGCAGGCGAAACGCGGATCGCACGAATCTCATTAGCAACGAGTTAAGTAAACCTGTTTCGCTTGAAGGTTGCTACTTCACTCTCGCTCGGGGCCGTCCCGAAATATCATCCTCTCCCCCTCGATGGGGGAGAGTAAGAGTGGGGGTGAAGCACGGCGTTCCTTTCGCGAGCTTGTCACCCCTATCCTGGCCTTCCCCCGTCAAAGGGGGAAGGAACCCTTAGTTGAGGAAACGTAATACCTCCGTGCCAAGGAACCAAAAGTATAGCTTCTAGGGTTCAACCCGTTCAAGTCGTTCAAGACGTTCTAAACGTTCAAGCCGTTCCAATCGTTCCAAACGTTTCAATTCGGAGGAGCAGGAGGTTGTGATCCGAATTTTGCGGCGAAAGATTGGCAAACCAGTCAAGGTGATCGGACTAATTTCCGACACTCACGGGCTGGTGCGGCCCGAAGCGTTGGAAGCGCTGCGCGGCGTCGATCTCCTCATCCATGCTGGGGACATCGGCAAACCGGAAGTGCTCGACGCGCTAAAGCCTATCGCGCCGCTGCACGCCATCAAAGGCAACAACGATCGCGGAGCCTGGGCAAAGAAATTTCCCGACGCCAAGACAATTTCCGTCGGCGGAACAAAACTTTTCTTGATTCACGACGTCAATGATCTTGATTTTGATCCTTCCGAGCGCGGCGGCGCCGCCGTCATCAGCGGCCATTCGCACAAACCGTCCGTCATTGAACGGGACGGTGTGCTCTTTGTCAATCCGGGCAGCGCAGGGCCACGGCGTTTCAAGTTGCCGGTGGCGGTGGGAAAGCTTCGATTTGCCGACGGTAATCTCAACGCGGAGATCATCGAATTAGACGTTTGAACATTCCATGTTGACTTTCACTTGCCCAGGAGATAAACAAAATCAATCCTTTTAACCCGATCCTGTGAGATCGGAAAAGGTGTTATGACTGACTTCAAAGCACAAGTTTTTTATTCCATATAACCCTTTCGGCGAGCCGGAAGGGTTTTTTTTTGACATGGCCCAGGAAAAACAGATCCTGTTTGAGCGCGACGAACTCGTTCGAACCGTTAACCGGATGGCGCATGAAATCATCGAGCAGACCGCGAGCCCGTCCGAGCTGGTACTGATCGGCATTCGTTCGCGCGGTGTGCATTTGGCGCGCCGCTTGGCGCGCAAAGTCGAGGAAGTTGCAAAAACAGCCCCGCCTGTGGGTGTCATCGATGTCACCCCCTACCGGGACGATCGTGCGCGCGAGCAGGACCCGCGCGCCGTCGGTGCATTTGAAATTCCCGTCGACGTGGATGAAAAAACCGTGGTGCTGATCGACGATGTCATCTTCCGGGGCCGCACCATTCGGGCGGCGATGGAAGCGGTCGCCCGATTGGGACAAGCAAAAAGGATTTTGGTTGCGGCGTTGGTGGATCGCGGCGCGCGGGAGCTGCCGATTCGGGCCGATATCGTCGGTAAGAATATCGACGCCGGGGCGGGCCGGCGGGTCAACGTTATGCTCGAAGAGTCGGACGGCGTCGACCAAATCACCGTGAGCGACTGGTAGTGGCGCAGCGCCGTTTGCGAAGAGAAAAACTATGTCCCGGCGAAACTTGCTTTCGATTGCCGATTTGACCAACGACGAGATCGAAGAGATCTTCGAATTGGCGGACGCGGCTGAAAAGCTGCGCGCCGACAAACCGGCCGGCGGCCGCATCATGGCCACGCTGTTTTATGAGCCGAGCACGCGCACGCGTCTGTCCTTTGAATCCGCGATGCACCGCTTGGGCGGCTCGGTGATCAGTTGCTCGGACATGAAGTCGTCGTCCACGGCCAAAGGGGAAACCGTGGCCGACACGGCCAAAGTGGTGTCGAGCTACGCCGATGTCCTGGTCGTGCGCCACTACTGGGACGGCGCGGTGCAGGCGATGGCGGAGCACGCCGGCGTCCCGGTCATCAACGCCGGCGACGGCAGCCACGAGCACCCAAGCCAGACCCTTTGCGATCTTTATACCTTGAAACGGGAAAAAGGCCGGCTAAAAGGGTTGACGGTCGTCATCTGCGGCGATCTCAAAAACGGCCGAACCATTCACTCGTTGGTTTACGCTCTGGCGCGCTTTGGCGCCAGCGTGGTCACTCTAGCGGCCAACGGGATGGAGCTGCCGCAATACGTTCTCGAACGATTGGAGCGCGAATACGATTACACCTTGGCCCCGGTTGCGACCGGCGACTTGAAGGCCGTGGTCACCGAGACCGACGCGCTCTACCTGACGCCGAAGCAGCCCCATCAGCTGGCGCTGTTCACCCAGCTCGATCCCGGCCTACAGACCCGCTTGAACACCATGGTTTCGGGTCTGCGTTACGATGCCTTCTATATGACCCGGAAGCAGAAAGAACGCATGAAGGAGGGAGCGGCGGGGAACAGCTACCCGACCATCGGGAGCGAGTTTCTCAGGGAACAACGGTTCAAGAACACCGTGGTCATGCACCCGCTGCCGCGGGTCGATGAGCTTTCACCCGAAGTGGACCAAGACCGCCGGGGCATTTACTTCAAGCAGGCCGCATACGGCGTGCCGGTGCGCATGGCGCTGCTCAAATTTCTCTTCGCGCAAAACGAAGCGAAAAAGGCCGGCGCGAAGAAACCCGCAACCTGGTTCGAAAGCCCGGAACCCCTCGGTCCCCAATGCGCCAATCCCAATTGCATTACCGTGACGGAGCCGGCATCGGCCCGGAGAAAATTCGATTTCCTTGCCGGCGGGCCGGGAGGCGCCTTGATCCTTCGTTGTCTTTACTGCGATCACCGCATCAAGGTCCAACTGGTGGGGCATGTGAAATCCAAGCGTTACTGTGCCTACGACATTGCGCTCAGCGATACGATCAAAAATTGGTTTACGAACAAAGAGCTGGTGATTTTCGATTCCATCAAGGCCGCGGAAGAAATCGGCTACGAGCCCTACAAAAGCGGTCCCCAGCGCAACATCATGGACCAGGCGGCGATTGAAAACGCCGTGCGTGATATCGCGCGGCAGATATTGGGCGACTGCGAGGACCCCGATCGCCTGCTCGTGCTCGGCATTCGCAGCAAAGGTTCCTATCTGGCTCAGCGCATTGCAGCGGAATTGGCCGCCGCCCAGAAGCGCAAAATCGAAATCGGCGAGATCGAAATCTATGGCTCCGGGGACGAAATCCGGCGGCTTTCTCCCGCCGACCCGGAAGCCGGCCCGTTGAATCTCAAGGACCGTGAAATCGTTTTGGTGGATGACGTCATTTACACCGGGCGAACGGTGAAAAACGCGCTGGATATTATTTTCAGATCGGCGCGGCCCAAATCGGTTCGCCTGGCGGTCTTGATCGACCGCGGCCACCGCGAGGTGCCGGTCAAACCCAACTATGTCGGCAAACATATTCCCAGCTCGGAGCGCGAACGTGTGCGCGTGAAGCTGCGCGAAGCGGAGCATGACGAAAAAGATAAAGTGGTCATCTACTCGATCATCAGCCCGGTGGAGCAGCAGGCGCGAGGGCTCGGATGACTGAGCCGAAAGCCATATTGGCGCTCGCCGACGGCCGATACTACGAGGGCATCGCTTTTGGAGCGGCGGGCGAAGCGATCGGTGAAGTTGTCTTCAATACCAGCATGACCGGCTATCAGGAGATTCTCACCGATCCGTCCTACGAAGGGCAGTTGGTGGCGATGACCTATCCGGAAATCGGCAATGTCGGCGTCAATCCCGAAGACATGGAATCTAGACGCCCCTTCATGAAGGGCTTCATCGTCAAGAATTACACCTCCCGGCCGAGCAACTGGCGCGCGGCCGGGCCGCTGCACGAGTCCATGAAACAGCATGGCATCGTCGGTATCCAGGGGATCGATACCCGTTCGCTGGTGCGCCATCTGCGCGACCACGGGTCACAGGAGGGGATCATTTCGACGCTGAGCGATAACCCGGACGATCTCATCGCCAAAGCGAAAGCATCGCCGGGGTTGGTCGGCCTCGACCTGGTGCGCAACGTTACCTGCGCGGCGCCCTACGACTGGGATGAGGGAAGGTGGGAGCTGGGTGAAGGCTACAAGCGCCGCGCCGCGCAAACGGAAACCGCAAGCAAACGCAGGAGCAAGACGGGGTCGTTTCGCGCTCCGGTGTTTTCCGTCGTCGCCTACGACTACGGCATCAAGTACAACATTCTGCGCAACCTAGCCGAGTCGGGCTGTCGCGTAAGGGTGGTCCCGGCGGCGACGCCCGCGGAAGATGTGCTGGCGCTCAATCCCGACGGCGTTTTTCTTTCCAACGGGCCGGGCGATCCCGACGCCGTTCCCTACGCCAAGGAGAACGTGCAAAAATTAATCGGCAAGAAACCGATCTTCGGCATCTGTCTCGGCCACCAGATCATGGGGCTTGCGTTGGGCGGGAAAACTTACAAACTCAAGTTCGGCCACCACGGCGGCAACCAGCCGGTAATGGATCTCACGACCCGCAAAGTCGAGATCACAGCCCAGAACCACGGCTTCGCCGTCGATGCCGATTCATTGAAAGGCGCCGCCGAACTGACGCACGTCAATCTCAACGACAACACCGTGGAAGGGTTGGCGCACCGCGAGCTGCCGATCTTTTCGGTGCAATACCATCCCGAATCGTCGCCCGGGCCCCATGACGCCAATTATCTTTTCAAAAGATTTACCGATCTGATGGCGAAGCATCGAGGCCGATAATCGTCTATGCCCAAGCGCACCGACATAAGGTCGATTCTGCTCATCGGCTCCGGTCCTATCGTCATCGGCCAGGCCTGCGAGTTCGACTACTCCGGCACGCAGGCGCTCAAGGCCCTCAAGGAAGAGGGGTATCGCGTTATTCTGGTGAATTCTAACCCGGCGACGATCATGACCGATCCCGAATTCGCCGATCGAACGTATATCGAGCCGATCACCACCGACATCGTCGAAAAAATTATCGCCAAGGAACGCCCCGACGTGTTGCTGCCGACGCTGGGCGGTCAAACGGCGCTGAACCTCGCCATCGATTTGGCGGAAAAAGGCATCCTGGATCGCTACGGCGTGGAGATGATCGGCGCCAAGCTCGAGTCGATCAAGAAGGCGGAGGATCGGGATCTGTTCAAAGAAGCGATGCGCAAGGCCGGCCTGGATCTGCCGCGCAGCGGCTACGCGCACAACACGCGCGAGGCGATGAAAATTCAGAAGCGGCTCAACTTTCCCGTCATCATTCGCGCGTCGCGCACGCTCGGCGGCAGCGGCGGCAACTTCGCCTACGGCGCTGAGGACTTCAAGGAGGTCGTGCAGCATGGCTTGGACATCTCGCCGGTGCACGAAGTTCTGATCGAGGAGTCGGTCCTCGGCTGGAAAGAGTTCGAGCTGGAGGTGATGCGCGACCACAAAGACAACGTCGTCATCATCTGTTCCATCGAGAACTTCGATCCCATGGGCGTCCACACCGGGGACTCGATTACCGTAGCGCCGGCGCAGACGCTGACCGATAAAGAATATCAAATCATGCGCGATGCCTCGCTCCGCGTCATCCGCGAGATCGGCGTCGATACCGGCGGCTCGAACATCCAGTTTGCGGTGAATCCGAAAAACGGCCGCATGGTGGTCATCGAGATGAATCCGAGGGTGTCGCGCAGCTCCGCCCTGGCGAGCAAGGCCACCGGCTTTCCGATCGCCAAGATCGCGGCAAAATTGGCCGTCGGCTATACTCTGGATGAGATCCGCAACGACATCACCCGGGAGACGCCGGCGTGTTTCGAGCCGACCATCGATTACGTCGTCGTCAAGGTGCCGCGCTTTACCTTCGAGAAATTTCCCCAGGCCGAAGATCTTTTGACGCCGCAAATGAAATCGGTCGGCGAGGCGATGGCCATCGGCCGGACTTTCCAAGAATCGCTGCAAAAGGCGATGCGTTCCTTGGAGATCAACTCCTTCGGATTCGAACCGAAGCTGTTGGTGTCCCCGGAGCGGCGGGAAGAAGCCTTGCGAGTGGTCGGTGAAAAACTGCGCAATCCCAACGCGCAGCGCCTTTGGTACCTGGGGGACGCATTCCGTCTGGGCATGACGATCGACGTGATTCATCAATTATCCAGCTTCGATCCCTGGTTTCTGGAAAAAATTCGAGAGATCGTGGAAATCGAACCGGAAATTCAGACGCATCGCGGCCGGATGAGCGATATTGACGCGGGCAAGCTGCGGTCATGGAAACAGATGGGCTTTGCCGACGCGCGCATCGCGGCGCTCACGGGAGCCAGCGAAGCAGAGATCCGCAGCCTGCGCAAAGGGAAAGGGATCGAAGCGGTTTTCAATTCCGTCGATACCTGCGGCGCCGAATTCGCAGCGTTCACGCCTTATCTCTATTCGACGTACGAGGGCGAGGATGAGTCGAATCCCACGCAACGCAAGAAAATCATGATCCTCGGCGGTGGGCCAAACCGTATCGGCCAAGGGATCGAGTTCGACTATTGCTGCGTGCACGCCGCCTTTGCTTTGAACGAAGAAGGCTACGAAACCATCATGGTCAACTGCAACCCGGAAACCGTGAGCACCGACTACGATACCTCGGACAAGCTCTACTTCGAGCCGCTCACGATGGAAGAGGTGATGAACATCGTCGATCGGGAAAAACCCGACGGCGTGATCGTCCAGTTCGGCGGGCAAACTCCGCTCAAGCTGTCGCTGCCGCTGGAACGCGCCGGAGTGCCGATCATCGGCACTTCCCCTGACAGCATCGATCTCGCCGAAGACCGTGAACGATTCGCCGCGCTACTCAGTCGCCTTGGCATCAAGCAACCGGAAAACGGCATCGCCCGCTCCTACGACGAAGCGTTTCAGATTGCCGGCAGATTGGGATACCCGGTGCTTGTTCGCCCGTCCTATGTATTGGGTGGCCGGGCCATGCAGATCGTCTATGACGACGACGCTCTGAGAAACTATATGACCCGCGCCGTGGCCGCTTCGCCAGAGCATCCGGTGCTCATCGATAAGTTTCTCGACGACGCCATCGAAGTGGACGTCGATGCCCTGGGCGACGGTGACGATGTGGTCATCGGCGGCATCATGGAGCATATCGAGCGCGCCGGCGTCCATTCCGGCGACAGCGCTTGCAGCTTGCCGCCCAAATCGATTCACCCCGACATTCAAGATGAAATCCGCCAGCAGACCATCGTGCTGGCAAAAGCGCTCAACGTGCGGGGGCTGATGAACGTTCAGTTCGCGGTTCAAGAAACCAACGTATTCGTTCTTGAAGTCAACCCACGGGCCTCGCGCACGGTGCCGTTCGTCAGCAAAGCCATCGGGGTGCCGCTCGCGAAGATCGCCGCGCGGATCATGGTGGGAAAGAAACTCAAGGAGCTGGGGCTAACGCGGGAAATCGTGCCGAAGCATGTTTCCGTCAAGGAAGCAGTGTTTCCGTTCAATAAATTTCCCGGCGTCGATACGATTCTTGGGCCGGAAATGAAATCCACCGGCGAAGTCATGGGGATCGACGACTATTTTGGACTCGCCTTCGCCAAGGCGCAGCTCGCCGCCGGCATGCGCTTGCCTAAGACCGGCCAGGTGTTTATCAGTGTCCGGGACGATGACAAGGCGGCGGCGGCATTCATCGCGCGGAGACTTTACCGGATCGGCTTTCAGATCGTCGCCACGCGCGGCACCGCCCGCTGCTTCGAAGAGCGGGGAATCCCCACCGAGATCGTCAAAAAGATTCAAGAAGACAGTCCCCATATCGGCGACCGGATCAAAAACGGCGAGATTGCGGTGGTAATCAACACGCCGGAAGACGCCCGTTCCCACGCGGATTCCTACGCGATCCGGCGCCATGCTCTTGACTACCAGGTGCCTTACTTCACGACCATGGCCGGGGCAGAGGCCGCCGCCGATGCCATCGAGTACCTGATGCAGCGCGATTTCGACGTCAAGCCGCTGCAGGAGTACGGGGCGCCGCGGCTGCCGTAGTGTTACCTTCGGGAATGGTGAAATCCTCTCGCGCTTTCACGGTGCTCAGGGCATGCATCACGCAAAGCATGTTTCGCAATCTCCCCCTCGCCCATTCCGATGGGAGAGGGAAGGGGTGAGGGTCCGGTCCTGGGGCACCCCCTCACCCTAACCCTCTCCCCCACGAAGACGTGGTGGAGAGGGTAGGGTTCTTATCGGCTTCGAACCGACGGTTGTCGAGTGAGATCCATGGACCGACTGCCCCGCAGAAATCAACGATCCTTCACCAAGCGAATCTCCAATAACGAGCCGTCTACGAACGCGGGCTTGCAAACTCCTCTGCGATATTTGCAGGGCATCGGGCCGAAGCGCGCCGAACAGTTGGCGGGCATCGGCCTGCTGACCGTCGAAGATCTGCTCTACCATCTGCCGTTTCGTTACGAGGACCGGCGCCGGGTCAAAAAGATCGCTGCGGCGATAGTTGGACAGGAGGAGAGTTTCGTCGGGCGACTGGTCGCTTTGCAGAAAAGATTTAACCCGCGACGCCGGGCGCAGATGCTCACCGGACGGCTCGCAGACGACAGCGGCGTCATGGGACTGATTTGGTACCGCGCGCCAGGGTTTCTCGCCAACCGTTTAACCGCC
>Ga0214472_10000339_pt1 | contig 59769 bp, 61 predicted proteins | sample RVTome_6_FD_207662 | JGI IMG/M metagenome (GOLD analysis project Ga0214472, IMG submission 207662) | Soil microbial communities from uranium-contaminated site in the Upper Colorado River Basin, Wyoming, United States - RVT140D175 | ecosystem: Environmental > Terrestrial > Soil > Contaminated >...
AACGGCCTGACGCCGCTCTTCTGGATAACGAGGCATGCAAATCTCCGTTCGCCCCTTAAGGATTAAGAGAGTGTAACAAAGGGGACGACATCAATCCTGACAGAGGGGGGTGTCGTCGCTCAAGTATCCCGAAGGGGCGCGCTATATCGTCAAATACCTGCCCACGCCGGATTTCGACCCGGAGGCGCCGACCGGTGAGCCGGAGTATACCGATGCGAGTGTGTTGAAGATCTGGAATATCGGTTTCGGTCATGCCGATCAGCCCGGCCGGCTGTATGCGGGCACGATTCCGGGCGGTCTGTTCGTCAGCGATGACGGCGGCGACAGTTGGGAGCTCAATCGGCCGCTGTGGAACCATGAGACCCGCGGCGGGGATCTGTTCGCCGGCGATGCGACCAGCGAGAACCAGTGGGGCGGCACGCCGGCGAGTATCGATTACGGCGTGTTCGAGCCCGGTATCCACTCCATTGTCGTCGACCCTCGCGATCCGGATCATATATTGGTGGCGGTGTCGTCGGCCGGTGTGCTCGAAACCACCGACGGCGGCCAAACCTGGGCGGGACGCAATCGCGGGATGTTGATGGACTATCTGCCGGACCCCGCCGCGGAGTGGGGGCATGACCCGCATTTCGTGACCGGCTGCACCGGGCAGCCGGAGCATCTCTGGCAGCAGAACCACTGTGGCGTGTTCTACAGCGACGACGGCGCTCAAAACTGGCGCAAGGTCAGTCTGCCGGATGCGGGGGTGCACTTCGGTTTTCCGGTTGCGGCGGACGCGAATGACGGCCGTACCGCCTGGGTGGTGCCGGCGCGAGCGGATTCGGAGCGGATGGCGATCGACGGCGGCCTGTTCGTGGCCCGGACCGAGGATGGCGGGCAATCCTGGCAGACCTTCCGCCAGGGGCTGCCGCAGGACAACGCCTATGACATCGTGCTCAGGCATGGCCTGGATATCGCGGGCGACTGCCTCTGTTTCGGCAGTACCACCGGTAATCTCTATCTCTCGGAAGACCGTGGCGAAACCTGGCAGTGCCTCGGCAACAACCTGCCGCCGGTCTATTCGGTACGTTTTGGCTGAGCATCATGATCACCGTCGAACTGACACCCCATCTGTACCGCTACTTTCCGCAGTTGCAGAACCGAACGATCAGTGTGCCGGCCGGGTCGGTGGCGGAGATTCTGCAGGCGATCGACGTGATGGCGCCGGGGGTTACCGATTATCTGCTCGATGATCAGGGGCGGCTGCGGCGACATGTGAATCTGTCGATCGACGGCACCATCGTGATCGATCGCAAGACGCTCTCCGACCGTGTCCGCGATGGCGGTACTCTATATATCTTCCAGGCGTTGAGCGGCGGTTGAGGCCAGGGATACTCCGTCGGGTAGCTGCATCCGGCTCAGTTGTTCGCGTACGCTCTCCAGCAGTGCCGCCGCGGCAGGGCCGAGAGCACGTCCGCGACGGGTGATGATGCAGATCTCCCGCTCGAGGCGGGGCTGCTGCAGCGGAATGAAGCGCAGCTGTTCGAAGGAGCGGGTGTCGGCCGCCAGCGCGGGCAGCACGGATACACCGAGGTTCTGCGCGATCAGCGCGGCCAGTCCCGCCGGGTTGGTGGCTTCCATCGAGGCGCCGTCCAGCCTTATCGGCAGCTGTCCGTTGTCGGCAAAGCGCTCCAGCTGAGCCCTGATGCCGGTATCCCGGCTCAGCAGCAGGAGTTCATGGCTGGGTACACTGTCCCAGCTCAGCGTCGTCTCGTTCGCCAACGGGTGGTGCCGGGGCACGACCAGACCGTAGCGATCGCGCAGCAGCGGCCGGTAATCCAGGTCCGGCTGTCGGGAGTGGTTGCCGGCGAGGGCGAAGTCCACCTCGTTGTTGAGCACGCGCTGTTCAAGGCTGCCGGCGCTGTCGTCCCGTATATGCACGCTGATGGCGGGGTGTCGGGTGCGGAAGTGCGCCAGTGCGCTGGGCAGCAGGCGGGTAACGACGGAGGGCGAACCGGCCAGGCTGACGTGTCCCTGTTTCAGTTCGGCACGGGACTGCAGGTCGGTCATCGCGGCGGCAAAGTCGGACAGCAGGCGCTCGGCCACCGGCAGGAAACGCTCGCCCTCGGCGGTGAGCAGCACGCGGCGGGTGGTGCGGTCGAACAGCTTGAGGCCAGCTTGCTCCTCCAGTTGCTGGATCTGGGCGGTCAGGGTCGACTGCGTCAGGTGCAGCCCTTCGGCGGCGCGGGTAAAGCTGCCGTTGGCGGCCACCTCGACGAACGCCTGAAGCTGGCGGATCGAAATATTATTCGTAATCATCGATCAATTTATCGAATTTTATCGTTTGAATGATAAATGGCGATTCTGCATCATTCACCCTTCGGATGCTATGTCTTTTAACTTTCGCCTTTTAACCTTAAGAAAGGGTCGACCGGATGATCCCACGCATCGCAGAGACAGATACCATCAAGGCGCTCTACCTTGAATTTATCGAGGCGCTCAAGGGCGCGGGTTTCGAGGGGGACCTGAACCCCGACTACGCCAATCGCGTGGTGCTGGCCACCGACAACAGCATCTATCAGATACTGCCCCAGGCGGTGCTCTACCCGCGCAACACCCAGGATCTGGTGCGCATCGCCGAACTGGCCGAGCTGCCGCGTTTTGCCGACGTGGTGCTCAGTGCCCGCGGCGGCGGTACCGGCACCAACGGCCAGTCGCTGACCGACGGCCTGATCGTCGATATCTCCAAGCATATGAATCGCATCCTGGAGATCAATCCGGACGAGCGCTGGGTGCGGGTGCAGGCGGGTGTGGTGAAGGATCAGCTCAACGCCGCACTCAAGCCCTATGGCCTGTTCTTCGCGCCGGAGCTGTCCACCAGCAACCGCGCCACCGTCGGCGGCATGATCAACACCGACGCCAGCGGCCAGGGCTCGGTGATGTACGGCAAGACCCGCGACCACGTGCTGGAGCTGACCAGCGTCTGGCTGGGCGGGGAGGTGTGGCACTCCAAGCCGGTGGAGGAGGCGGAGCTGGATCGGATCAAGGCACGGGAGGACCGCATCGGCGAGGCGCACCGGGTGGTCGATGCGGTGTTTGCCGAAAACGGCGAGTTGATCGAGAGTACCTTCCCCAAGCTGAACCGCTGTCTGACCGGCTACGACCTGGCCCATATCCGCGACGAGCAGGGGCGGTTCAATCTGAACGCGATCCTCTGCGGCGGCGAAGGTTCGCTGGCGTTCATTGCAGAGGCCAAGCTCAATGTGCTGGCGATCCCGAAACACTCGGCGCTGGTCAACATCAAGTACGACAGTTTCGAAGCGTCGCTGCGCGATGCCCAGACGCTGATGCAGTGGGGGCCCACCTCGATCGAGACGGTGGACTCCAAGGTGCTGAACCTGGCGATGGAGGATATCGTCTGGGACAGCGTGGCCGGTTACTTCCCGCAGAACGAGGGGGAGCCGGATATCCGCGGCATCAATCTGGTGGAGTACACCGGGGATGACGAGGCGAAGCTGCGTGAAGAAGTGGAGGCGCTCTGTCGCCATCTGGACGGCGTCTGCGGCAAGCCCGGTGCAGGCTTCGGCTACACCGTTGCCTACGGGGCGAGCGAGATCAACAAGATCTGGGGCATGCGCAAGAAGTCGGTGGGGCTGCTCGGCAACGCCAAGGGGCAGAAACGGCCGATCCCGTTCGTCGAGGATACCGCGGTGCCGCCGGAGAACCTGGCCGACTACATCATGGAGTTCCGCAAGCTGCTCGACGATCACGGCCTGGCCTACGGCATGTTCGGCCATGTCGACTGCGGCGTGCTGCATGTACGCCCGGCGATCGATATGAAGGACCCGGAGCAGGAGCGGCTGATCCGCACCATCACCGATGGCGTGGCGGCACTGACGCGGAAGTACAAGGGGCTGCTCTGGGGCGAGCACGGCAAGGGGGTGCGCTCGGAGTATGCGCCCGAGTTCTTCGGCCCGCTCTACCCGCAGCTGCAGCGGATCAAGGGCGTGTTCGACCCGCGCAACCAGATGAACCCGGGCAAGATCGCCACCCCGGCGCTCGCGGGGGCCGAACTGCTGAAGATCGACGAGGTCGGCACACGCGGGCAACTCGACCGCGAGATACCGGCAATCGTACGCGAGCAGTACGATTCGGCGATGAACTGCAACGGCAACGGCGCCTGCTACAACTACGACCCCAACGATGCGATGTGCCCGTCGTGGAAGGGCATGCGCGAGCGGATCCACTCGCCGAAGGGGCGTGCGTCGCTGATCCGCGAATGGCTGCGGCTGATGGCGCGCCAGGGCGTCGATCCAGTGGGCGAGGCAAGAGAGTTGCGCCGTTCCAACGGGCTGATGGCGCTGCCGGTGAAGCTGCGCAACACCCTGCGCCGCAACCGCGGCGAGTACGATTTTTCCAACGAGGTGCACGAGGCGATGATGGGCTGTCTGGCCTGCAAGTCCTGCGTCGGCCAGTGTCCGATCAAGGTCAATGTGCCCGACTTCCGCGCCCGCTTCCTCGAGCTTTATTACAGCCGCTACCTGCGTCCGGTGAAGGATTATCTTGTCGGCAGCCTGGAGTTCATGATTCCGACCCTGTCGCGCTTCCCGGCGCCCTATAACTGGGCGATGAAGAACCCGCTGATGCGGGCGGTGATGCGCCGTTTTGCAGGCATGGTCGACAGTCCGGTGATCTGCACCAACGGTCTGCGTCAGGGGATGGAACAGCGCGGCATCGAGTGGGCGACCCCGGAGCAGATCGAATCGTTGAGCGGGAGCCGGCGCGCGCGCGCCGTGGTGATCGTGCAGGACGCGTTTACCAGCTACTTCGAAACCAGACTGGTGCTGGATCTGATCGACCTGCTGGGCCACCTCGGCTACTACGTGCTGGTGGCGCCGTTCATGCCCAACGGCAAGCCGCTGCATGTCCACGGCTTCATGAAGGCGTTTTCCAAGGCCGCGCGGCGCAACGCGAGAATGCTGGGTGAGCTCGAGCAGACCGGGGTACCGCTGATCGGTATCGACCCGTCGATGACGCTGACCTATCGCCAGGAGTACGCCGATGCCGTCGACGGCCCCTTGCCGAAGGTCGCCCTGATTCAGGAGTGGCTCAGCGGCGAACTCGGCCGTATCCAGTTGGAGCGGGATCTGCCCAGCGGCGACTACAAGCTGCTTGCGCACTGCACCGAGAAGACCTCGGTCGCGCCGTCGCTGAAGCAGTGGCAGTCGATCTTTGAGGCCCTGGGGCAGAAGCTGGAGATCGTCTCGTCCGGCTGTTGCGGCATGTCCGGCACCTTCGGCCACGAGACCGACAACTACCGGCGCTCGCGCGATATCTACGATCTCAGCTGGCGCAATATCGTCAATAATCGGGAGTACCGCGGGCAACTGATGGCGACCGGCTACTCCTGCCGTTCTCAGGTCAAGCGTATGGATGAGCAGAGCCTGCCGCATCCGGTTCAGGTCCTGAACGCGCTCGTCGGCGAGCAGGGCTGATTGCGCCACTCGCGGTGGGGTAGGGAAGCGGGGTGGCCTTAAGTTGTAGTGCAATTGCACAACGGCTGGGCCACTATTGCGACTTTCCATTCATCTACCTTTCCATTCATCTATCAAGGAGTCTGCTGTGGAAGACCTGCTCCCTGAACTCTGCGACCGGTTCCCCGAACTGGTGCGCGTGGTCGAACCGATGTTCATCAACTACGGCGGCCGGGAAAACTTCGGTGGCGAGATCGTCACCATCAAGGCGTTCGAGGACAATTCACTGGTACGCGAACAGGTCGCCCAGCCCGGCGCCGGCAAGGTGCTGGTAGTGGACGGCGGTGGCTCCATGCGTCGGGCGATGCTCGGCGACATGCTGGCCGAGAAGGCGAGCGCGAACGGTTGGGAGGGGATTGTCATCTACGGTTGCATCCGCGACGTGAACGCGATCGGCGCGACCGATATCGGCGTCCAGTCGCTGGGCACCCATCCGATGAAGACCGACAAGCGCGGTCTGGGTGACCTGAACGTCGAGGTCACCTTCGGCGGCGTCACCTTCCGTCCCGGCGAATATCTCTACGCCGACAACAACGGCATCCTGGTTTCGGCCACGAAGCTGGAACTCGCCTGACGTTCAGTACAGGAGCGCCGGACCAGGCGCTCCTTCTCCTTCCTCCCCGTTCCATATAAACCCTGCCGCGACCTTGGTGGCAGTACTTCCGGTACTGTCTGTCGGCCTAGTTCCTGTCTTGCTCCTATCGATGGTCATACCCGAGACCCTGTGGGCCAACCGGCTATGTACTACGGGCGTGATACCGCGCTCACTTTTGTCGCAGCCCGATTCAGCCTCTTCCGGGCCGGGTTCAAAACAGGGTGAAAACGGCGCCAATGCACTATGTCGAGACAGGGAACCTATCCCAATAATCACTCCCCATCAGATGGAGGGCGCGTCCATCCACCTGATTGTCATGACACTAAAAACAAAAGGGGATGATATGAAAAAGAACAACCTGACCCGCTCTCTGCTCGCTCTCGCCGTGGCAGCGTCTGCGGCAACCGCTCACGCCGAGATCATGCTGTACGACAAGGAGGGTACAACCTTCTCTGCGGATGGCCTGCTCAACGCCTTCTATACCTACCAGGACCAGGGCGATACCAACGTATCCCGCGTCCGTATGGGCTTCCTGCCGAACTACATCGGCTTCAACGTTTCCAAGCAGCAGGGCGATCTGAAGGTCGGCGGACGTTCATCCTTCTGGGTGACCATCAACGACGTCAACAACGACGACAACAACGGCGACAGCGAAACCGACACCGGTATCGATGTGCGTCAGTTCTACGCCACCGTCGACGGCGACTTCGGTCAGGTGCTGTTCGGTAAGGACTTCGGCCTGTATGCCCGCAGCAACATCTTCAACGACGAACTGCTGCTGGGTGTAGGCTTCGCACCTCAGTCCACTACGCGTACCACCTTCGGCAACATCACCACCGGTTACCCCTACGCCAACCCCAACGCCCAGATCACCTACCGCACGCCGAAGGCGAACGGCTTCCAACTGGCGGTCGGTATGCTCGATCCCAGCTACACCTCTGACCTGAGCACCTACAGCGAAGAGCCGCGCCTCGAAGCCGAGCTGACCTATGCGACCGATTTCGACGGCGTCTCATTCGGTGCCTGGTTGAGCGGCGCCAGCGGCGAAGCCACCACCGGCTCCAACACGGTCGATGCCCAGGGCGTCGCCTACGGTGCGCAGATCGGTGTCGGCGGCTTCAAGCTGACCGCGTCCGGCTTCGATCAGGAGGGCATTCCGACCACCTTCACCAGCGATGTGCTGGCCGACGAAACCGATTCCGATGGATATCTGGTGCAGACCTCCTACACTTATGAAGCGATCCGGGGCGTACTCTCCTACGGCAATGTCGATGCCGGCGGTACAACCAGCGAACTGACGGGAGGAGCCTTGTTTTACACTGTCAACGATAATTTGAAACTTGTCGGCGAATACAGTGTCTATGAACCGGAAGGTGGTACTGATATGGATACCCTTGCACTTGGTGCGGTACTAACCTGGTAAACATCGTCATCCTTTCAGCATGATTGCTGGCCGCAGACCGAACCTTCCCCCCTTCACTCGGTCTGCGGCTTTTATTTTTTCCTCTTTCCTGTCATAAGTCTTACTGCATGCCGCAGAATCAGTACTCAATCAGTACTCAAGTAGCATTACACCCCGCATCGGGCGTGCCTAAAATCAAGATAAACGCTGTATAGGCTTTGACTACGGGAGTGCCCCGGATGAATGCGCCACTGATAAAAGAGCCGGTCGTGACCGCCGTGTCGCGTGAACAGAATCCGGCGCTTGCCGCCCGGGAGCTGGCCGAGGGCCTGCGACACCCCGATCTCGGATTCGTGCTCTTTTTCTGCTCCGCGGAATATCCGCTTGAGCAACTCAGTGTCGAGCTCGACCAGGTCTTCGACGATATCCCGGTCACCGGCTGCACCACGGCGGGCGAAGTGACGCCGCAGGGGTACGAGCGCGGCAGTATCACCGCGATCGGATTCGATCGTAACCTGTTCGCCGTCGATATGGCGCTGATCGAGTCGCTGGAGGGGTTCTCCCTGGCCGACGCCCAGAAGCTCGTGGATGGCCTGGTGCATGGCTGTCGCGAGGACCGCGTGGCGCCGATCAAGGGCCACAGTTTCGCATTGACCCTGCTCGACGGGCTGTCCAGCCAGGAGGAGATGGTGTTGATGACGCTGAACGCGGCGCTTGGCAGTATCCCCCAGTTCGGCGGTTCGGCCGGCGACGATATCCATCTGACCAATACCCATGTCTATTATCGTGGCCGTTTCTACACCCAGGCCGCGGTGGTGATCCTGATCAGCACGCCGCTGGATTTCGAGGTGTTCACCACCCACCACATGCTGTCGCTTGACGAGAAACTGGTGGTGACCGCGGCCGATCCCGGCAGCCGTACGGTGTACGAACTCAATGCGATGCCGGCGGCCGAAGAGTACGCCCGCACCGTGGGAATTCCGGTCGATCAGTTGGATAATCGGGTCTTCGCCTTCAAGCCGCTGGCGGTTCGGATCGGCAATGAGTACTACGTGCGTTCGATCCAGCGAGTAAACGAAGACGGTAGCCTGACCTTCTATTGCGCGGTGGAGAACGGCATCGTGCTGACCGCGATGCAACCCGGCTCGATGATCGACAACCTCAGTGCGCGCTTCAATCATATCGAGAGCGAAATGGGCGAGCCGCTGGTGACCATCGGCTGCGACTGCTTCCTGCGGCGCCTGGAACTGGAGTATTGCGAACAGGCGGAGGAGATGTCCCGCTTCCTGCAGCAACACCGCGTAGTCGGCTTCAATACCTATGGTGAACAGTATGACGGTATGCACATCAACCAGACCTTCACAGGGGTCGTCATCGGCCGAAGCGGTCGCCATGGATGATGCCACGCCCGAGCAACTGCGTGCCCGCATAGATGAGTTGGAAGCCGAGAACGCCCGCCTGCACAAGATCCGCAGCGCGCTGATCGATCGTGTCGAAGCCAGCAGCGCGCTGAGAACCGAGCCCTATGCGGCGTTCGAGCACTCGGTGATTCTGGCCGAACAGGTGCGCGAGCGGACCGAAGCGCTCAATGCGGCACTGCACGACCTCAAGCACTCCAACCAGGCGCTCAAGCGGGCCAACGAGGAGGCCGCTACCGCTCATCAGCGGCTGATCGACGCCATCGAGAGTATCTCCGACGCCTTTGCCCTGTTCGATGCCGACAAGCACCTGGTGCTGTTCAACAAACATTTTCGTGAGATCTGGGCGCTGTGCGGTGTCGATATCCAGCGCGGCACTACCCTGGCGCGCTGTCTGGAGCTGGCGGTAGAACACAAGCTGATCGTCGAGACCCAGGTCGGCAACGAGGAGGCCAATATCTACCGCCTGTGCGATGGTCGCTGGCTGCAGATGAACAGCCGTACCACCGGCGATGGCGGTCTGGTGGCACTCTACACCGATATCACCGAGCTCAAGGCGTCGGAAGCGGCGCAGCGGGAGCAGGCGCTGGAGCAGAAGTCGCGGTTGCTCAAAAGTACGGTGGACAACCTGTCGCAGGGGGTGGTGCTGATCAACGCCGAGGGCCGGGTCGAGATCTGGAACGATCTGCTCCTCAGCCTGACCGGCGTCAAGCGGGAACAGATGAAGGATACGCCGCTCTTTGCCCGCTTGATGGCGGGGCTGGAGGTCGGCTTGCTGACACCGCTTACGGTCGATGACAGCGGCGAGCCGCTGCTCGAAACCACCCAGGAACTCAGCGATGGCCGGGTGATCGAGATCCGCACCCATGCGCTGCCGAGCGGCGGCTACGTCAACACCTATACCGATATTACCGAACACTCCCGTTACGCGGAGACGCTGCGCGAGAGCGAACGCTGGATACGTCTGATCACCGACCATGTACCGGCATTGATCGCCTATGTCGGCGAGGACCTGCGTTACCAGTTCACCAACAAGGTGTATGACGACTGGTACGGCTGGCCGCGTGGCTCGCTGCTCGGTGAAACGATCGGCCGCGTGCACGGCGACGCCCAGTTCGAGCGTCTGAAGCCCTATGCCGAGCGTGCATTGGCGGGGGAGAGCGTGACCTTCGAGATCGAAGAGGCCAACGCCGCCGGCGAGAACCGCTACCTGCTCAAGGCCTACGTGCCCAATATGGGCTCCCAGGGCAGGCCGGTGGGCTTCTTCGTCATGATCCGCGATATCACCGAACGCCGCCGGACGGCGATGGCGCTGCAGCAGGCGTATCAGAATCTGGAGCAGCGGGTACGTGAACGCACCTCGGAGCTGACCGATCTGAACCAGCAGTTGCGCCAGGAGATCGGCGAGCGCAAGGCGATCGAGTTACGCCTGCGTGAAGCCAAGCAGGAGGCGGAGCAGGCCAACCTGTCGAAGACCAAGTTCCTGGCCGCCGTCAGTCACGACCTGCTGCAGCCGCTCAACGCCGCGCGCCTGTTCACCGGTGCGCTGCTCGAGCAGCCGATGCCGGAGCGCATCGGCCATCTGGTCGGCTCGGTCAGCAACTCGCTGGAGGATGTGGAGCGGCTGCTCAGCACGCTGGTCGATATCTCCAAGCTGGATGCCGGGGTGATACAGCCCGACGTGTCGGCGTTCCGCGTCAGGGAGCTGCTCGACAACATCGCACCGGAGTTTACTCATATCGCCAAAAGCGAGGGGATCGCCTTCCGTTCGATCTCATCCGGCGCCGTGGTCAAGAGCGACCCGGCCCTGCTGGCGCGTATCCTGCGCAACCTGCTCTCCAACGCCGTGCGCTATACCAACCCGGGCGGCAACATCCTGCTCGGCTGTCGTCGCCGCACCGACGGGCTGGAGATACAGGTGTGCGATACCGGAAGCGGCATCCCCTCCGATCAGTTGAAGACCATCTTCCAGGAGTTCAAGCGCGGCAACAACGTCAGCCAGGACAAGGGGCTGGGCCTGGGCCTGGCCATCGTCGAGAAGATCGCCAGGATGCTGGGTCATCGCATCGAGGTGCGCTCGGAACCAGGCAGGGGCTCGGTATTCTCGGTGCTGATCCCCTATGGCGAGCTGGCGCCCCAGCATACCGTGCCCCAACTGCAGATCGCCGATATCGGCGAACGTCTGTGTGGGTGCAATATCTGGATGATCGACAACGACCAGTCGATCTGCGACGGCATGGCGACGCTGCTCAACGGTTGGGGCTGCAAGGTGACCACGGCGCTGAGTCTGGAACAGCTGCGAGAGCAGGTTGCCGTGGGTACGGAGCCGCTCGATCTGCTGATCGCCGATTACCATCTGGACAACAACGTGATCGGTGTCGATGTGGTGCGCGAGATCATGCGCCAGCGGCCCGACGAGCCGCCGGTATTGATGATCACGGCGAACTACAGCAGCGAACTGAAGCAGCAGATGAGAGAGCTGGGTTATCAGTTGATGCACAAGCCGATCCGCCCGCTCAAGCTCAAGACCATGCTCAGCCACCTAGTGCAGTGAGCATCGGACGAGAAGAGGGGGCGGTGGTGCCGGTCGTTGTCGTTACCGGCGCAGGTAGTGAGCGAAGTCGATATCGCTGGCGGACAGGATCGCTTGAACGCGGTTGTGTACGCCGAGCTTGCGCAGGATGGCGGAGACGTGGGCCTTGACCGTGGTTTCGGCGATGTTGAGGTTGTAGGCGATCTGCTTGTTGGATTCCCCCTGGGCCATGCGCTCGAGCACCAGCAGTTGCCTGCGGGTCAGTGAGTTGAGCAGCTCGGGTGGGATATTCGGCTCGTTCATGCGACGACTGCGGCGGCTGTCGCCTCCGGCGGAGCGGATGATATCGCTGGGCAGGTAGACGTTGCCGTTCAGGATCTGCTGCAGCGCCTCGGTCATCTGTTGCCGAGGGGCCGACTTGGAGATAAAGCCGACGGCACCGCAGGTGATCGCCTGCAGCACGATCTGCTTGTCGTCCTCGGCGGAGACGATCACCACCGGCACGGTGGGGGATTCGTTGCGCAGCGATATCAGGCCGTTGAGGCCGTGCATCCCCGGCATGTTCAGGTCGAGCAGGACGAGGTCGAGATCCTCGTCTTCGGTTGCCAGCTTGAGGGCGGTTTCCAGATCCTCGGTCTCGATGGTCTCCGTGCCGGGAAAGCCTGACTGGATAACGTTGGTGATCGCCTCACGAAACAGCGGGTGATCATCGGCAATCAAGATTCGATACACGTCTTCATCCCTCTTATGGTGCTTATTATCGGGGTTCTAATCCGTATTACACCTTTATGAGCGTTGCGGCGAAATTGAACCATCGTGGCAGCAATATAGTACCAAAGTACCGATTTTGCTGCAGATCGTTGATATCAGTATGGTATTTATTACTGTTTCACGACAACCTATCTGCCATAATGTCACTATCTATTGATGGCATGTGATGTAGAAGGTGCTCCATAGATGCATGATGACAGACGGCTGTACCCCCGCATAACAACCGACCTGGGTGCCCGGGTCCGGCTGGGGCAGGATACCCTGCCGGTACAGATGGTAAACCTGAGCCTCGGCGGCTTCCTGATCGAGGGTGGAGGCCGGTTGGCGACGCTTGCGTCGTCGCCGGCAACGGGCACGATCGAGTTCAGCGTCAGTTTCGAACTTGAGGAGCAGGAGCTGACCAGCGAGTGCAGGGTGGTGTACAAGCGCCGTCTCTCCGCCGACAAGGCCGCGTTGGGGCTCAAGATCATCGGCATGAACGATGCGGCGCGCGCCGCGATCGAAGCCTACGTGCACAAGAACCTGAACTACTGATCCCTGCACTACCGGTATTTGGTCTATTGATGCTCGGGCTATTGATGCTCGGCCAACTCGACCTGTTGCGCCTGGTACTGTAGACGATACAGCCCGCGATAGATGCCGTGTTCGCGCCGCATCAGTTCGGCGTGAGTGCCCCTTTCGACAATTTCGCCCTGACGCATCGCCAGAATCCGATCGGCCCTGCGGATGGTGGACAGCCGGTGGGCAACCACGATCAGCGTGGTACGCCCATGTAGTCGCTGCAGTGCCTGCTGCACGATCAGTTCCGTCTCGCTGTCCACGTTGGCGGTGGCCTCGTCCAGCAGCAGGATACGGGGCGTACCGGCCAACGCCCGCGCGATGACCAGTTGCTGTCGCTGCCCGGTGGAGAGCCGAGTGCCGCGCTCGCCCAGCTGTGTGTCCAGCCCCTGAGGCAGGGTATCGATAAAGTCGGCGAGCCCCGCGTCGCGCACCGCCGCGTCGATTCGAGTCGGCGCCAATGCACGCCCCATATCGATATTCTCTCTGATCGACGTCGACTTGATGAACGGCTCCTGGGGGATCAGCGCCACCCCCTCCCGCAAGGCTTGTGTGCCGTAGTGCTCGATCGGCTGCTCGTCGATCGACAACCGGCCGTCGCTGACCGCATAGAAGCGCAGCAACAGGTTCAGCAGGGTGCTTTTGCCGCTGCCGGTATGCCCGACGATGCCGACGAAACTGCCGGCCGGTATATCCAGGTCGATCCGTTTCAGCACCGGATGCCCCGCACGATAGGCAAACTGAACGTCGTCGAAGCGCACGGCACCGCGCTCGATTTCGTGCCGGTCGCCGTCGGGCGGGCCGAGCGGCTCCTCCAGCAGTCGCTGCACCCTGGCACCGGCGACCATCGCCTGCTGGTAGAGGTTGAACCTCTGGGTGATCTCGGCCAGCGGCTCGGTGAAACGGCCGAGATAGTTGAGGTAGGCATAGAGCACGCCGATCTCGATCACCCCTTCGACCTGCACCCGGCCGAAGCCCCAGATCACGGCGATCAGCACACTGATGCTCAACAGATCGATGGCCGGACGCAACAGCAGAGCGCTGACCCCGACGGTGCGCATCCGGCTTTGGTAGTAACGCTCGTTGAGCTGCTCGAAATAGGCGTTGAAACGGGCCTGTTGGCTGCCGGCCTGGATCACCGGCATGCCCGCGATCGACTCGCTGATCAGGTTGTTGATCTCCGAGCGGTGCTGGCGGGCCGCGGCCACCGCCGACCCGCTCAAGCGCTGGTAGAGGTAGATCAAGCCGACCACGCCGGGGATCAGCAGCAGCGAGATCGCCATCAGTCTGAGATCGAGCAGCGCCATGGCGACGACGATGCCGACCAACAGCACGGCGTTGGTCAGCACGGTGGAGAGGAACTGGACGTACAGATCCTTGATCGCTTCGGTATCGTTGGTGATCCGGCTGACCAACTGGCCGGTTGCGGCGCGGTCGAACCAGGCGATCGGCAGTTGCAGTACATGGCTGAACACCCGCCGGCGGATCTCCTTGACCGCGGTGAGGGCGATATCGGTAAATCTCAGTGTCTGCCGGTAGCGCAGCCAGGCCGCGCCGATCTGGGTGACCAGGTAGGCAAGCAGAATCAGCACCAGCGGCGCGGGGGCAAAGCGCGACTGCAGCAGGTAGTCGTCGATGAACAGCTTGGCCAGCAGGGGACCCGCCACATCGGCACCGGTGGCCAGCACCAGCAGCACCGACGCACGAACCAGCAGCCGCTTGTCACGGACGATATAGGTGAAAAGCAGGCCGAAGGCACCGGCATTGCCGTCGTTACGCTTCATCGTCGAGATCCGCCTCCAGTTGCTGATAGGTCCACATCCTGGCATACCAACCGTCCCGGGCCATCAGTTCGTCATGGGAGCCGGACTCGAGAGGTTCGCCATGGGCCAGCACCAGGATGTTGTCGCACTGGCGCAGCGTGGAGAGGCGATGGCTGACGATGATGGTGGTGCGGTTGTGCATCTCCCCCTGCAGGCGCTGCAGAATCCGCTGCTCGGTACGGGAGTCGACCGCGGAGAGCGCGTCGTCGAGGATCAGTACCGGTGCGTCTGCCAACAGCGCACGGGCGATCGCCAGCCGCTGGCGCTGGCCGCCGGAGAGCGCGATGCCGCGTTCGCCGACCGGGGTGTCGTAACCCTGCGGAAAACGTTCGATCTCCTCGTCGATGGCGGCCAGGGCCGCCGCCCGGCGGATCGCTTCCGGTTCGGCATCGGGGCGGTACAGCGCGATATTCTCCGCAATACTCAGGCTGAACAGGAAGGGGTCCTGCGGCACGTAGGCGAAGCCCCTGCGCAATGCATCCAACCGGTACGCGTTCAACGGCTCGCCGTCGAGCAGGATCATCCCCGGCGCGCCCGGTTCCCAATAGCGCATCAGCAGCTGTATCAGCGTGGTCTTGCCCGCGCCGGTCGGCCCGGCCAGCCCCAGTCGTTGTCCAGGCGCCAGGTCGAAGCCGATCTGTCGGAGCGTATCGCTCTGCCCCTCCAGGTGGCGAAAGTGCAGGTCGCGTACGCCGATCTGCATCCGCCGCGGCTCCAGGGCGCCGTTATCGGGGACGCTGTCGGGGGTATCGAGCAGATCATCCACGCGCGACAGCGCCGCACCGCCGCGCTCGACGATATTGAGCAGCCAGCCGAAGGCGAACATCGGCCAGATCAGTTGAACCAGATAGAGAGTGAAGCCGGTCAACTCACCGACGCTGAGTTGGTCGTGGACGATGAGCCAGGCGCCGTAGCTCAAGGTCAGCAGCATGGCGGCGCCGAGACTGAGGAACACCACCGGTTCATACATCGCCTCGCTGCGCGCGACCTGGTAGTTGACCTCGGCGGCTCGGTCGGAAAGGGTGTCGAAGCCTTGCGCCTGGGCCTCCTCCAACCCCATCGAGCGGATCAGCCGGATGCCGGTCATCGACTCCTGAGTCAGGTCGTTGAGCTCGGAAAAGGCCACAAGTGCGTCATGGAACTGGTGGTGTATCCGGCTCGAGATGCGATAAAAACAGTAGCCCATGACCGGGAACGGGATCAGCGCGACCAGTGCCAGGCGCCAGTCGATCACGGCGAACATCATCACCAGCACCAGGATGAAGGTCAGTGCACCATCGAAGCCGGACAGTATCCCTTCGCCGGCGGCGATCTCGATGGCATCGATATCGTTGGTGGCGCGCGCCATCAGGTCGCCGGTGTTGTGGCGTGCATAGAAGGCCTGCCCCTGGGCACAAAGGCGGGTGTAGAACGCCAGGCGCAGGCGATGCCCAAGGCGGTAGGAGGTACCGAACAGCATCCGGCGCCAGCCCAGACGCATCAGGTAGATGAGGATCGCGCTCGCGGCCAGTATCGCGAGCAGGGGGTAGGTGTGCTCCGGACGACCGGGGGTGGCCACCAGGCGGTCGACTGCGCGTGCGACCAGCCAGGGGATCAGCATGTTGAGCGCGGCCACCGCCGTCAGCATCAGCAGTGCCGCGCCGTAGGTGCCCTTATGCGCACGGAAGAACCATCCCAGACGTAGAAAAAGTCTCATCGGCGTCGACGTACACAGGCTCTCGTAGCCCGCTGAAAAATGGTCAATGATGCGGATTATGCGGGCGACCGTTTCTGCATCTATCCTTAAGGTGCTGCCCGTATCCTCGAGCGCTTGGGCGTTCGCGGCGATGCGGGAATCCTAGAATGTCATGCAACGATTGCAGGTGCAAAGTGCAACCTTCGACACAAGGGAGTCAATTAACGCCGGATGGAGGACAGTATCATGTCTATTTCATCAACTGTGCAGAGCTATCTTGAACGTCAGCATATCCCCTATCACCTCAAGCATCACCCCTATACCGAGACGGCGATGACCTCGGCATTCGCCGCCAGAGTCCCGGCGCAACGGGTGGCCAAGGGGGTAGTGCTCAAGGACGAGGAGGGGTTTGTCATGGCGCTGGTGCCGTCGGATCGACAGGTCGATCTCGAAGCCGTCAACAAGACCATGGACCGCTTGCTTGAGCCGGCTACACAGCGGGATGTGCGTATCCTGTTCCGCGATTGCGAAGCGGGGGCCGTGCCGTCGCTGGGGGTGGCGTACAACATGCGGATGATCTGGGACGACAGTCTGGCTGAGGAGCAGATCTGTTACATGGAAAGCGGAGACCACTCGGAACTGCTTGAGATCGACAAGCCGACCTTCATTCGCCTGATGGAGCGTGAAGCCCACGGCATGATAAGTCATTGACGGAGTCCAACACCAACGCTCCTATCCGACAGACCGCCGCTGTCGGAGGAGGCATTACTATTTTTCCCCTGTTCGGCATATAGGGCGGCATTTGGGGTTGCAGATTATTCATATCGCGTGATAATCGGATTTACCAGCGAATACTCGCACCCCATTGAATCATTTGGGAAAAACATATGCTGAACATCCTCGCCGCTATCGCTCGCAGCCGCGTCTACTGGTTTCTGGTACTGATCGCTTGTCTGTTGATGGAGGGCACTGCGCTTTACTATCAGTATGTCCTTGATTACGGCCCCTGCGTGTTGTGTGTGCATATTCGTGCCTGGATCGCGGGGCTCGGTGCCGTCGCGCTGCTGATGATGTTGGTGGGGGGGCCATTGGCCCTGCTGGGGCATCTGACCTCTCTGGGGTTGGCGCTGGGCATGCTTCGCAGCAGTTGGATAGCGCTCGGCGTGGAGCGTGGTACGGTGATCGACAGCTGTACCATGGACCCGGGGTTTCCCGAGTGGTTGCCGCTGCATCAATGGATGCCCAGCGTGTTCGAACCCTGGGAGCCTTGCGGCTATACCCCGGTTCTGCCGTTCGGAGTGACCATGGCCGAAGCGCTGGTGGTTATCGCGCTGGCGTGGGCCCTGGTCTCGTTCATCCTGCTATTGGCAAGTTTCAAGTCGCCCAAGCGGCAGCGCAACATGTTTCTTTAAGGTTCCTTCTATACTCACAGTATTGTGCAGAGTCGTACTTGAGCCGTGCTTATAGTCAGGAGGTGCCATGGAGGTCGAACAGGCCCTTAAATCCGATGCGGATGATCTCGCCTATCTGATCGATATCGCCGGCGAAGGGATGCCGCAATACATCTGGAGGCGGATGGCGGAGCCGGGTCAAACCGCGCTGGAGGTCGGCGCGTTGCGGGCGGCCCGCGAGGAGGGTGGTTTCAGCTATCGCAATGCGCTTGTCTGTCGCGATCACGGCAATGTGCTCGGCATGATCATCGCCTACAAACTCGCCGATCCCTATGCCTTGGGTGGTCTGAACGACGCCCTCGATATCGTCCGACCCTTGATCCTGCTGGAAGCCGCTGCGCCGGGCAGTTGGTATATCAACGCGGTGGCGACCTACGAGGCGGCGAGGGGGCAGGGCGTGGCGAGGATGCTGATGCTTGAGGCGCAGGAGAAAGGGCGGTTGCAGGGCTGTACCGAGGCGTCTCTGATCGTGGCCTCGGGCAATAGAAGTGCGCGACATCTCTACCTGCAGCTGGGCTATCGGGATACCGAGTCGCAGCCCATCGTCGAGTACCCGGGCTGCCCTTACGGTGGCGACTGGGTACTGATGACGAAAAGACTCGAGCACTGAGTGCGATCCGGGCAGCAGGTGGATGCTGCCCTCGGAACGGCGAGTTCAGTGCGTTTCCGCGAGCACGATAAGCGTGCCTATGGTTCTTCTCTTGGTCCGGATCGGATAGTGGATGTGGTTGGCCAGCCAAGCCGGTGCCGACGCTTGACCAGTCGGAGTATGCAAGTCCAGAGCCGCGATACGGGTCTGTGGTGTCAGCGGGAAATCGGGATCCAGCTCCCTGAGCCGCCTGAACGCCAACCGGTTGGCCTTGATCAGTCGTCCGCGGTGGTCGAAGGCGAGCAACCCGTCGGCGCGCCATAGATTGAAAATGGAGCGTGTCGCGTCGATCACCGACTGGCGGGTATTGAAGTAGTCTCGGGCCAGGTTCGCTTCGATCAACCGCGCGACCGTGACGGCGAATTCGAGGGCATCGTGCTGGTAGCTTTCGGTCAACCCGGACAGGTCCACCGCACCGATCACGCTGCCGTCATGAGGGTCGCGGACGATATCCGCCGAGCAGGTCCAGTGCTTGATGCCGTAACAGTAGTGCTCGGCGCCGTAGAGTTGAACCGGTTCCATCGCTTCCAGCGCCGTGCCGATGGAGTTGGTGCCCACCGCATCCTCGCCCCACAAGCCACCGGCGATCAGGTTGACCTTGGCGGCGCTGCCGAGCACTTCGGGGTCGGACTCGGTATGCAGAATCAGACCGTCACGGTCGGCCAGCAGGATCAGGCTCTCGCTGTTGTACAGCAGTTCACCCGCGCGTTTCAGCACCGGCCTGGCGGCATCGAGCAGTTCGGCGTTTTCCGACCGCCTGCGTTCGAGCTGTTCGCGTTCGCTTAGCGGGGCGTGGGCGATCAGCGGGTCGACGTTGGACTCCTGGCAGCGGCGCCAGGACTCCTCCACCACCGACCGCATCAGGTTGGCGGGGTAGCTCTGCTCCACCACGAACTGTTCCCAGATATCGAGCAGTTGGTGGTGTTGTTCCGGGTTGCTGAGCAGATCGGCGCGATGGCGCATCCGCTGGGTGGCGCGGGCGGCCTGATCGCGGGTATAGAACTGACCGTGCAGCACGAAACCGGCGATGACGCCCGGTGTTGTCTCGGTTACGCGGCCGTTTTCCTGACGCTGGGCGACAAGCTCGTCGGGCAGGCCGTCAAGCAGGTGCATCGGCGCCTCCTTGCCGTTGGCGAAGCGGGAGAGGTGGGCCTCGCCGGTTTCCAGATCGTAGAACGCGGGACGAAACCCCAGAGCCCGGTTTTCATCGCTGATACCCCCGCTGCCGCGGAAGATGCGGTTCTGCTCTTGCAGTAGCGACAGCGTCAATCTTGGCGCCTGCAACCCCATCTCAACCGGCGTGGGTTTTGTGTGGCGGGGAATCCTGGCATTCATTGAACGCTCCTGGCATCGATGCCTCATCTATCCGGGATCGGTTATCGGTTTCTCTATGTTAAGTATAGTCTCTGCCGGCAGACGATCATGGGGTTGCGGTGGTTGCATGAACAAATCTCGTTTTTGTCGCTATCCGGCGTTGTTTTTTTCGGATTTTCCCATTTTTGGTAATGATGATTACACTTGTCTCTCCCAAGCGTTAGAATGCCAACCCCGTTCAGTTTCGCGCCGGCCACCGGCTCGCTGTTTATCGGTACCTCCTGGACCCGGGGCAAGATGGCTCGCTGATCAACCGCGCACCGGCACGGCACGGGCGCTGCGCTCCGGGTTGAAGCTGAGGATCGCCAGCAGCGTGAACAGCGTGGTTGTCCCCAGCGTGATCGCCAGCGCCTGGAGGTTGAGCTGCTGATACAGGGCGAACCGAACCAGCTCCACGGCATGGGTAAAGGGGTTGTACTGACAGATCCAGTACAGCCATTCGCTTGATTCGCGCATCTTCCACAGCGGGTAGAGCGCGGAGGAGAGAAAGAACATCGGGAATATGACGAAGTTCATCACCCCGGCGAAGTTTTCCAACTGACGGATACGGGCGGACAGGAACAGGCCGATGGCGCCGAGCAGCAGGGCGACCAGCACCAGCGCCGGCAGTACCGTGATCATGCCCAGCAGCGGCGGTTCCACTCCGGCGATCCAGGCGATGCCGAGAAAGGCGTAGACCTGCAGCAGCGAGATCAACGCGATCGCCAGCAGCTTGCTGATCAGCAGCCAACTGCGCGGAACCGGGCTCATCAGCAGCACCTTCATGCTGCCCATCTCGCGGTCGTAGACCATCGACAGCGAACTCTGCATGCCGTTGAACAGCAGGATCATGCAGCACAGGCCCGGCGCTATGTAGGTCTCGTAGGTGATGTAGGTTTCATAGGGCGGAATGATCGCCACTCCCAATGCGGCGCGAAACCCGGCGGCGAACACCACCAGCCAGAGCAGGGGACGCACCAGGGCGCTGAGGAAACGGCTGCGCTGCTGGATGAAACGCCAGAACTCGCGTTTGACGACACCGGTGAAGGCGTGCAGATAGCGGATCGGACTCATGCGCTTGGCTCTCCGGTGGCGGTCAGGCGTTCGAACAGCGCGCCCAGTGAAGGATCCCGCTCCGCTTCGCACAGCGCATGGCCGCTGCCCTGCGCCAACACCTGCCCCCTGTGCAGGATGATCACCGGATCCTCCGGTTGCACCTCCTCCAGCAGGTGGGTGGCCCAGAGCAGGGTCAGACCGCGCTCGCGGCAGAGTGTTCTGACCGCATCGTTGATGGCGCGGCGCGAGGCCACGTCGAGTCCGGCGCTGGCTTCGTCGAGCAGCAGAATCGAGGGGGCGTGGAGCAGGGCGCGGGCGATCTCGACCCGCCGCCGATGGCCGCCGTTCAGCGAGCGTACCCGGTCGCGCAGTCGGTCGGCCAACCCCAGCCACTCAAGCTCTTGCGCCGCGCGTTCGCGAATGGCGCGGGTGGAGAGCCCGTGCAGGGCGCCGTGGTACTCCAGGTTCTGCAGTACGGTCAGGTCCAGGTCCAGCGTGCTCTGCTGGAACACCACGCCGAGCTGGGCCAGCCACTGCCGCGGTCGGTGGTCGATCGAGACGCCGTTGATCAGGATGCGGCCCTGCTGCACCCGGTAGAGGCGGGTGAGCAGGGCAAAGAGTGTGGACTTGCCCGCGCCATTGGGGCCCAACAGGGCGTTGAACCGGCCCGGCTGCAGCCGGATACTGACGTCGCTAAGCGCGATACGGTTGCCGTAGCGGTGCGTAACGGACTCGATCTCCAGGCTGCTTGCTGCCACATCCGCTCCTGTTGTCGGAATTTCGTTTCAGACTAGCCGCTTCAGGGCGTGGTGACCACGCCCCAGGGGTAGCGACCCACCTTGATCGAGCGGATCACCTTCAGGTCATCCACATCGATCACCGACACGTCGCCGCTGACGCCGTTGGTGGTCAGCAGGTGCTTCCTGTCGGGGGTGAACTCCATGTGCCAGACGCGGCGACCCACCAGCAGGTAGTCGAGCACCTCGTAGCTGTTCGCGTCGACCACTGCCACATGGTTGGCCGGGCCCAGTGCGACGAAGGCGTAGCGACCGTCGTCGGTGAGCTTGATCCCCACCGGCTGGATCTTGTCGGGGTGGATCCCCTTGATCTTGAAGGTCAGTTTCTTGACGATCTGCCGAGACTCCACATCGACCACGGAGACGGTTCCGCCGATCTCGGACGAGGCCCAGAGCAGCTTGCCGTCCTTGCGGAACTCGACATGGCGCGGACGCTGATCGACCAGGGTGTTGTCGACCAGTTCATGGGTTTCGGTATCGATCCAGTGCAGCATGTTGGTGGTTTCGCTGGTATTGACGGCCCAGCGCCCGTCGGGGCTGACCGCCATCCCCTCCGGTTCCACGCCCACCTCGATCTGGGCCACCACCTCGTGGGTTTCGGTATCGACCACGGTGACCAGGGCGTCGTCCTCGTTGGAGATGTAGAGCCTGCGGTTGTCCGGGTGCAGCGAGAACTGCTCGGGGTCGGCGCCGGAGGGCAGGTTGGCGATGATCTTGCGTGTGGCAAGGTCCATCACCTGCACGGTGTCGGAGTCGCTGGCGCAGATATAGAGTTTGCTGCCATCCTTCGACAACACGATACCTCGCGGGCGCTCGCCCACGTCGAGGGTGTCGATCACCTCCCAGGTGTCCAGGTCCAGCACCGACAGGGTGTCATCCTTCTCGTTGGAGATATAGGCGGTGGCGGCCTGCACGCTGCCGGCGGCAGCCAGTGCGCTGACCAGGAGGGAGGGGAGCAGTTTAGGATATTTCATGGTGCTGTCCTTCTATTTTTTGTGTTCGGCGGCTATTGGGCGGTGACGCGGCAGCGGCTTTCCGGCGCATCGAAACCAAGGGTGTCGAGATCGGTGACGGGGTGGAGGAACCCCTCCTGGGGTGAGCTGGAGACCAGCGCGCGTGGATGTACCAGGGCGATGGGCTGGCGCAACTGGCCGCTCCAGTGCCTGAAGTTCAGCTTGCGGCCCTTGAATGCCGCCAGCTCGAACCGGTCCGACAGGATGAAGCTGCGCAGGGTGTTCACATCGGCACTGCCGGTGCGGGTGACCGCCTCGGCGAAGGTGCGGACTCCGGCCCAGCTTGCATAATCCTTCTCGCTCATCCAGCGTCCGGCCTGCTTCTCGAAGCGGCTGTGCAACTGTGCCGCGCCCCAGGCTTCGATCATCTTGTGCCAGGCCACCGGCATCAGCCCCTGGGTGCCGACCACCGGGCGCGGCAAGCCGGTGTTGTAGGGCAGGTATTCGCCGAAATCGCCGCGCTCGTCGGCCACCACCAGCACATCGTATTCGGTGCCGGAGGTGAACGGCGGCAGCTCCTTCTGCGCGGTGCGGCGCAGGTCGGTATCGAAGCTCCACGCCTTGTCGGCCACGATCTTGCCGCCGAACCGTTTCGCCGCGCGCCGGATCGCCAGGGCGAACGCCTTGTCGTCTTCGGTACCGCCGCTGACCAGCATCCAGCGGTTCCAGCGCCGCATGATCAGCCACTGCGCCAGGGCATCGGCCAGCATCGCCCGCGACGGCATCGTGTGCAGCAGACCGGGCAGGCACTGCTCGGTGCGCAGGCGGTCATCGCGGCTGCCGCTGTTGATCAGCAGGGCGTCCGGCGGCAGCGCCTCGCTCAGCGCGGAGAGGGTGTCGGCGGCGGTGTTCAGCACGAACAGCCTGACGCCGTCGTCGTAGAGCGCCCGGCTTTCGGCGACCAGGGCAGCGGGATCTTCGTTCTCGATCTCGTCCAGTCGGTACTTGTGCTTGAGGAAGCGGCCGGTGCTGTTGTTGTCGGCGATAGCAAGGCGCGCGCCCTGCAGACCGGCATCGTCCGGTTCGGGTATCAGGTTGGAGAGTACGGGACCATGGTCGATGATCTGGCCGACGTAGGCCACACGGATATCGAGCGGGTCGCCGGCATGGGCGTCGGGCAGCTGCGCCGCGAGCAACAGCCCGAGGATTGAGTGTTTCAGCATAGTGTCCGCTTGCTTTTGTTATTGACCACTTCAGCTTAGATAGGGCGGCAACGGCGGAAAATATGCGAAAGGTCGTAATCAAATAGTACCCAAGTAGCATTTTTCGACCGCGCAGGGGGATTAGCATGAAAAGGGAGTCGAAAATAACAACGCTGATGGAGATAACCCAATGTCTATGAAAAACAAGGTGGCGCTGTCGCTGCTTGTCGCTGCCGTGTCGGTCCCCGTGTTCGCCGAAGGGGATCTCACCACCCGCCCGCAGGCGTTGCCGGACCTGGTGCTGGGCAACGAGCAGAGCGACTACGCCATGTCGCAGAAGAGCTATGAGATGGAGACCGGCAAGGCGTACAGCCTGAAGATCATCTCCAGCGGGCTCAAGGAGTATGCGATCCAGGCGCCGGAGTTCTTCACCTCGATCTACCTGCGCAAGGTGGAAGCGGGGGGCATGGAGATCAAGGCGATGACGCTGACCGAACTCGAGTTCGAGGAGGAGTCGGAAGCCGAGATCTACTTCGTGCCGATCAAGCCGGGCACCTTTGAATTCTATGCCAAAAGGCTGGAAAACAAGGGGATGGTCGGCGAATTTAAGGTGAAGTAATCAAGGTGAAGTAGAACCGTGGAAATAGTCGTTATCGACTACTACCAACGGACCATATTTTGCCTGCCAAGGTGTAATCCAATGCAGCAGGATGCTGGGCCATTATGAAGTCAGTTCTGTGTTTTCGTGTATGGCACCTTTGGTGTGCGGCATGGGGAGCACAACCGGCTTATAACAAAAACGGGTGATCTATTATGGCAAAGCAATTCTCAATTCCCGCACTGGCGCTCTCTGCTCTGATGGCTACCGGCATCAGCACTCAGGTGTTGGCCCACGGTGACGTGACTCCGCAGGGCGTCAACACCGAAGGTCTGACGCCGCTGGGCGAGGAGTGGGCCGATACCAATCCCTACCGCAAGCCGAGCGACGATTTCGAACGCGCTGCCGAAATCGGCGCTTCCGCTTATAACCAGAACTGCGCACGCTGCCACGGCCTTGAGGGGATCTCCGGCGGTATCGCACCCGACCTGCGTCTGCTGACCCCCGATTTCGACGGTGACGAGTGGTACAAGTACCGTGTCATCAACGGCGCGGTGCGCGACGGCAAGGTGTACATGCCGAAGATGGCGGATTACCTGAGCCAGGAAGCGCTCTGGGCGATCAAGACCTACCTGGACGTGCGGCATGATGAGATGGAGTGATCTCCCGGCCCTCCTTGCGCTCTGCCTGCTGCTGGTCGGCGGGCAGGCGCAGGCGCGTCTGTATGACGACGTAGTCGCCTCCGGTTATATCCGCGTCGGTGTCTACCGCGACTTTCCGCCTTACTCCTACCGGCAGGACGGCAAGCCCGTCGGTGTCGATGTCGAACTCGGCAAGGCGATCGCCGACGATCTGGGTGTCGATCTGCAACTGCACTGGATCACCCCCGACGAAACCCTCGAAGACGATCTGCGCAACAGCGTGTGGAAGGGGCACTACCTGGACAAGGACGACGAGAATCCGTTGGCGCTCAAGAACGTCGCCGACGTGATGCTGCGTGTGCCGTACGATCGCGATTATGCCTACAAGCGTGACTCGCTGGGGCTGCTGATCAACGAGCGGGTGGTGATGATGTCGCCCTACCATCAGGAGCGCTGGCAACTCGCGTTCGACAGCGAAAAGCTGGACGCGGTGCGCACCCTGGCCAAGTTTCAGTACCATCCGATCGGCGTCGAGGTGGACAGCCTGCCCGCGTTTTATCTGACCTCGGCGCTGCAGGGGCGGATGCGCGACAACACCCATCACTATAACAACCCTCGTCTGGCCTTCGATGCGATGAAGCAGGGCAGGATAAGTGCGGTGATGGCGATGCGCAGCGAGATCGACTGGCTGCTGCATGAGGAGGGTGGCGAGCGTTATCGTCGCGCCGAAAACGGTTTCCCCGACATGGGTAAGCAGGCCTGGGATATCGGCATCGCCGTGGGTGAGGGTGACCGCGACGTGGGTTACGCGGTGGAAACGGTCTTCGACCGCATGATCCGTGACGGCTCCATGGAAGCGCTCTTTGCGCGCTACGGGCTGACCTACGAGAAGCCCAGCCTGTATGTCTCGACGCCCTGATCCGCTTCCACCTCGACCGGGAGGCTCTGCCATGTACGCCACACTGCTTAGAATCCTGTTCCTGCTCGCGCTCTATGTTCCCGCGCTCGTACAGGCCGAATCCCTGCCTCAAGTGAAGGTCGGCATGCTGCAGTTCGGCACTGCGCACTGGGAGCTGGCGCATATCCAGGCGGCGGGCCTCGACCGGGACGAAGGCTACGAGCTGGTGCTGACGCCGCTGGCCAACTCATCGGCGGGCCTGCTGGCGCTGACCGGCGGCAGCGTCGACTGGATCGTTGCCGACTGGGTCTGGGCCGGGAAGCGCACCCTGGACGGCGACCCGCTGCGCTTCCTTCCGTTCTCCAGCCAGATCGGGCAGGTGATGGTGCCGCTGGACAGCGATATCGATTCCATCGCGGCGCTGTCCGGGAAGCGTATCGGTGTCGCCGGCGGCCCGCAGGGCAAGAGCTGGCAACTGCTTGATGCGGCGGCCAAGCAGCAGGGGGTGGATCTGCAGCGTGATGCTCAGGTCAGCTTCGGTGCGCCGCCGCTGTTGAACCGTGAGCTGGAAGCGGGGCGCCTCGATGCGCTGCTGACCTTCTGGCACTTTGCGGCCCGGCTCGAGGCGGGTGGTGCGTTCAAACCGGCGTTCAGTGCCCGGAGTATCGCCACCGAACTGGGACTCGATCCTCGGCTGCCGACTCTGGGCTACCTGGCTCATGCGTCGTGGGTCGAACAAAATCAAAAGGTTGCAGAGTCTTTTAAACGTTCTGTCTACGCTGCAAAAAAGGCGCTGCGGCATGACGAGCCCTGGCCGGCACTGCGCCCGTTGATGCGGGCCGAGTCCGATGCGGTGTTCGAAGCGCTCAAGCGCGGGTTCCGCGAGGGCGAGCCGCTTCCCGGCCTGGATCCGGCGCTGATCGATTCCGCTCGCCGTGCCTGGCCGCTCCTGGGCGAGCAGGGAGAGCTGCCGACAAGCATCTTCAGCGGCGTGGAGATCAGATGATCGCGCGGTTGCGCGATTACCTGCTGGTGATCGCCATCCTGGGCGGGCTATGGCAGCTGTCGGCTGCCTGGCTGAACGATCCGCTGCTGCCGACACCCTATCAGGTGCTGGCGGCGTTCTGGTCCGAACTTGATCAGGGCGCGCTGCTGCACCACCTGTTGGTCACCCTGCGTCGGGTGGCGATCGCGTTTCTGTTCGCCATGCTGCTGGGCGTGCTGCTCGGCTGGTATATGGGGCGATACCGGCAGGCCAACCGCTGGCTCGACCCGTTGCTGGTGCTGTTCCTGAACCTGCCGGCACTGGTGTTGATCATCCTGCTCTACGTCTGGATGGGGCTGGTCGAGTCGGCGGCGGTGCTGGCGGTGATCCTGAACAAGGTGCCCAACGTGGCGGTCGCGATCCGCGAGGGCGCGCGCAGCCTCGACCCTCAGTTGGAACAGATGGCGCAGGCGTACAACTTCGATCTGCGTCGGCGGGTGCTGGACCTATGGCTGCCGCAGCTCTTTCCCTACCTGATGGGCGCGATGCGCAGCGGTTTGGCGCTGATCTGGAAGATCGTACTGGTGGTCGAACTGCTGGGGCGTTCGGACGGTATAGGCTTTCAGCTTCACCAGGCGTTTCAGATCTTCGATGTGGCGGCGATTCTCGCCTACAGTTTCAGTTTCATCCTGGTGGTGCAACTGATCGAGTGGGCTCTGCTGCAGCCGCTCGAGCGGCGTGCGCGACGTTGGCAGACCCAGGAGGAGCCTCGTCATGCTTGAGCTGAGGCTGGAGTCGAAAGCCTACGGCCGCCGCGTACTCGGGCCGCTTGAACTCGGCATTGAGCCCGGTCAGCGATTGGCGCTGGTCGGACCCTCCGGCTGCGGCAAGACCACGCTGCTCAATATCCTCTCGGGGCTGGATACCGACTTTATCGGTACGCGGGTGCTGCAGCGCCAGGATCTGTTGATCGCCTACATGTTTCAGGAACCGCGTCTGCTGCCCTGGCGCACCGTGGCGCAGAATCTTGTGTTGGCGGGCACGCCAGAGGAGGCGGTCGGTACTGCGCTGGAGGAGGTCGGGCTCGACGACGTTGCGCATCTCTATCCGCGTCAGCTGTCGCTGGGGATGGCCCGACGCGTTGCACTGGCCAGGGCCTTGGCGATCAAGCCGGATCTCCTGCTGCTGGACGAGCCGCTGGTGTCGCTGGATCCGCAGACGGCAGCCCAGTTGAGATTGCTGCTGAAAAAGCTGCTGGCGGAGCGCCCCTGGCTGAGCATGGTGCTGGTCTCACACGACCCTCTCGATGCGGAGGCGCTTGCCGACTCCTGCCTGTACCTGGGCGGCGAAAAAGGGCGGGTATTACTACCAAGTGAGGAGAAAACTGCTTCCGCCGGTTAATTGTCGAAAAACGGGGTGGCAACAAGAATTAGCGTCAGTATCGGGATTATCTCCCGATTACCAGGGGTATTCCCGAAACCAATAAGAATGATTCCGCAAAGGAGACGACAATGAAACGACTCGGGCTCAGTACAGGCTTTGCAGTTACTGCCCTCGTTGCAGCGATGTCCACCGCCGGCGTTGCACAGGCCGGTGTAACCGATGAAGATATCTTGAACGACCACATGACGACCGAAGATGTCGTCTCCAACGGACTTGGCGTACAGGGGCAGCGTTTCAGCCCGCTGACCAAGCTCAACACCAAGAACGTGCAGGAGCTGCGTCCGGTATGGTCCTTCTCCTTCGGTGGCGAGAAGCAGCGCGGCCAGGAGTCTCAGCCGCTGGTGAAGGACGGTGTCATGTACGTCACCGGCTCCTACTCCCGCGTGTTCGCGATCGACGTGAAGACCGGTGATGAGCTCTGGGAGTACAACGCCCGTCTGCCGGACGGCATCATGCCCTGCTGTGACGTGATCAACCGTGGTGTCGCGCTGTACGACGACCTGGTGATCTTCGGTACCCTCGACGCCAAGCTGGTTGCCCTGAACAAGGACACCGGCAAGACCGTCTGGAAAAAGACCGTTTCCGACTATCAGGAAGGTTACTCCCTGACCGCCGCGCCGATGATCGTCAAAGGCAAGGTGATCACCGGCGTATCCGGCGGTGAGTTCGGTGTGGTCGGCAAGGTGGAAGCCTACGACGCCAAGACCGGCGATCTGGTCTGGACCCGTCCGACCGTAGAGGGCCACATGGGCTACATCTACAAGGACGGCAAGAAGGTCGAGAACGGCATCTCCGGCGGCAAGCCGGGCCAGACCTGGCCGGGCGACCTGTGGAAGACCGGCGGCGCGGCCACCTGGCTGGGCGGCTACTACGATCCGGATACCGACAGCATCCTGATCGGTACCGGTAACCCGGCACCGTGGAACTCCCACATGCGTCCGGGCGACAACCTGTTCTCCTCTTCACGCCTGGCGATCGACCCGGACGACGGCAAGATCAAGTGGCACTTCCAGACCACACCGCATGACGGCTGGGACTTCGACGGCGTCAACGAGCTGATCTCCTTCGACTACAAGGACGGCGGCAAGACCGTCAAGGCCGCGGCTACCGCCGACCGTAACGGCTTCTTCTACGTCCTGAACCGCGAGAACGGCGACTTTATCCGCGGCTTCCCGTTCGTCGACAAGGTGAGCTGGGCCAAGGGTCTGGATGACAAGGGCCGTCCGATCTACATCGATGAGAACCGTCCGGGCAACCCCGCTGCGGCCGAGAAGGGCAGCACCGTCGTTGCGCAGCCGTCGTTCCTTGGCGGCAAGAACTGGATGCCGATGGCCTACAGCCAGGACACCGGATACTTCTATGTCCCCTCCAACGAGTGGGCGATGGATATCTGGAACGAGCCGGTCAACTACAAGAAGGGTGCTGCCTACCTGGGTGCGGGCTTCACCATTCACCCGACCAACGACGAGTACATCGGCGTGCTGCGCGCCATCGATCCGAAGAGCGGCAAAGAGGTCTGGCGCTACGAGAACTACGCTCCGCTCTGGGGTGGCGTTCTGGCAACCGCCGGTAACCTGGTCTTCACCGGTAACCCGGAAGGCTACCTGCTGGCGTTCGACGCCAAGACCGGTGAGGAGGTGTACAAGTTCAACACCGGTTCCGGCATCGTCGGTTCACCGATCACCTGGGAGATGGATGGCGAACAGTACGTCTCCGTCGTCTCCGGCTGGGGTGGTGCGGTACCGCTCTGGGGTGGCGAAGTGGCCAAGCGCGTCAAGCACCTGAACCAGGGTGGCTCGGTCTGGACCTTCAAGCTGCCGGCAAGCGCCGAGATGGCGAGCAAGTAAGCTGGATCCTGTCTGACGAAAGGGCCTGCGGGCCCTTTTTATGTACAGGATGTACGGTATGTCGCGGGCGCATGGATGCGCAGGAGCGGCGCTTATTGCTCGCGTGCCTGGTAGCGGTTAAGCAGTATGCCGACACGCTCGACATAGGCGCGGGTTTCGGAGTAGGGCGGGATGCCCGCATACTTGGCGACGGCACCGGGACCTGCGTTGTAGGCGGCCGTCGCCAGCCTCACGTCGCCCTTGTAGCGATCGAGCAGGGCCGATAGATAACGCACCCCGCCGTAGATGTTTTGCCGAGGATCAAGGGCGTCCTTCACTTCGAGATCCTGCGCCGTTCCCGGCATCAACTGCATCAGCCCCATGGCGCCCTTGCTGGAGCGCGCCTGCGGATTGAACGCGGACTCGGCATGGATCACCGCTCTCACCAGTGCCGGATTGACGCCGTATTGCTTGGCCGCGGATGCGACATCGGCCCGGTAGGCATCCCTGTTCAGCGGCGTCTTGTACCAGTCAACGGTTGAGTTGACCCTGCAGGCGTAGCAGTCGAACCTGAGTACCTCGTAGTCGCGGATATGCAGCGGGCGCTGGTCGGTAAAGGCGAGGGTGCCGTCGGGGCGGCGGTACTTGTAGATGGTCTCGACAGAGCCGCTGCCGGAGTGGCGTTTTGCTGTTTGAGAGGGGGCCAGATTGGTGTACTCGACCCGGCCGTCGGGGTGGACGATACGGCGGATCTCGTCGGCACCGGCCGGTGTCGACGAAAACGAGATCGCGCCGGCGATCAGCGCATAGGCCAATGGCCCTGCCGGGCCGAGTCTGGGACGGTGCTTCATGCCGGCAGAATACTACGGGTACCGATGTTTGTAAGCGTTAAATGTCATATTCACGCAACTTCGGGCCGATTAGCCGATTCTGTGCGGCGCGATGTCGAACCCGGTAACGCGATAACCCAGCGTGATTACCTGTCCCGAGTAGCGCTCGTCGCCCGTGGAGGTGAACTCGAAATGGTAGCGGCGCCACAGGTGCAGCCTGCCGCTCTCGTCCCGCTTCAGCCAGATCGCTCTGAGCGCCACGCTCTCGTCGAGCAGTTGGATATCCATCTCGTTGCAACGCTTGCGGACGTGCTTCAGGGCGACTTCGCGGGCCTTCTGCCCACGCCACCAGAGCAGGCACAGGATGCCGGTCAACAGCAGCCAGAACAGATCGTTCAACTCGATCATCAAATTTCCTTGTCAAGAGATCGTAAACAGGCTCTAAGCGCTCGGCGCGATCATACTAACCTTTGCCGATGTAATGCCAGTCTCGGCCGATCTGTTCGGGTATCGGCATGGCGACACCGCCGATCACCGGAATACTCAGGGTCGCGAGCTACACTAGGTACATGATCAATCAACCGGAGGTGGCAAGATGGCGCTGAACGAGAAGAGTTGTGTTCCCTGCCGGGGCGGCGTGGCGCCGCTGGGGATGGAGGAGGCCCGAAAGTTGTCGCTCGAGATTCCGAAATGGTCGCTGTCCGCCGATGCCAAGCGGCTCAGACGTGAGTTCAGGTTCGCCGATTTCGCCGAGGCGCTCGCCTTCGTGAACGGGGTCGGGGCGTTGGCGGAGCAGGAGGCCCACCATCCCGAGATCGGCTTCGGTTGGGGGCATGCCGAGATCGAGCTCTGGACCCACAAGATCGGCGGCTTGCATGAGAACGACTTCATTCTCGCGGCCAAGATCGACGGGTTACTGCCTGATTGAACCTTTCTTATCCGTTACGGGCCGATGACAGCAGCAGGCCGGCGCCGATCAGAGCGCTGCCGGTGACCCGGTTCTGCGTCTTGACCGCACGGGCATTGCGCAGCCAGGGGCGCAGCCGCGACGCCACCGCGCTGTAGCCGGTCATCACCAGCCAGTCGACCGTTATCAGCGTGCTGCAGATGATCAGCAGTTGCGGCGCCTGCGCCTGCTGCGGGTCGAGAAACTGCGGGATCAGCGCCACCAGGAAGACGATCCCTTTCGGGTTGGTGATGTTGATCAGCAGCGCCTGCAGATAGCAACGCCGACCGGAGACCAGAGGCGCACCATCCAGATCCAGCGCGCCATGCTCGCGCCACTTCTGGATACCGAGCCAGATCAAGTAGCCCACCCCGATCCACTTGATCAGGCTGAACAGCAGCACCGAGGTGCTGATCAACGACCCCAGACCGACGCCGACGATCAGCATCTGGATGCCGTAACCGCTGATCAGCCCGGCCACCGCCGGCGCTGCGCCACGTACTCCGTGACGGGCGCCGAAGCTCATCGCGGTCACCGCACCGGCACCGGGCGACAGACTGATCAGAAACGCGGCGCCGAGCAGGGCGAGCCAGAGGGTCAGTTCCATGTTTTAAGCTCTTTTGGGTTGTGGAGGCGAGGGTACCGAAGCGATGCCTCCCGCGAGCACAGGATGCGCCGGTGCGGGAGGTTGGGCATTCAGGCCGTCAGCTATGGTCGCGCAGGTACTCTTCGCTCAGATAGAGTTCGGTATTGCTGTTGACGTCGATACCGCGGTCAAGAATATTGCGCGCGATCGATTTGGCTTCATCCAGCGAGTGCATGCTGTAGGTGCCGCACTGGTACTGGTTCAGCTCCGGAATGTCGCCTTCGCTTGCGACGTTCAACACATCCTCCATCGATGCGCGCCAGGCGTCGACGACATCCTGTTCGCTGGGGGTGCCGATCAGGCTCATGTAGAAACCGGTACGGCAACCCATGGGGGAGATGTCGATGATCTCGACGCTCTCGCCGTTGAGGTGGTCGCGCATGAACCCGGCAAACAGGTGCTCGAGGGTGTGTATCCCCTTTTCGGACAGGATCTCCTGATTGGGCAGGCAGAAGCGCAGATCGAACACGGTGATCGGATCGCCTTTCGGCGTGTTCATCATTTTGGCGATGCGCACGGCCGGCGCGTGCATACGGGTGTGGTCGACTCTAAAACTGTCCAGCAACGGCATGGTTCTTCCTTCCTGACTCGGGTGACATGGGATAGCGGAGACCGAAAGTATATCGCTAATCCGACCGTTTTGCCTGGAATGAAGAGGTAGAGTCTCGATGCGATTTGAGCACTACCAAAGTACCGATTTTTCGCTGCCAAGGGAGCATATCGGGAGTTCGGCTCCCCTTACTAAGATGCCAGTGTTGATAAATAACTGGCTTCGCCTTGCAGCTGAAACCTCAATGGGCTGTAACGGTGTGGTCTCTGGACATAAAAACAAAGAGGCTTACGACAATGATCTACGCACAGCCCGGTACAGAAGGTTCTGTTGTTTCATTCAAGCAGCGCTACGGCAACTACATCGGTGGTGAGTGGGTAGCGCCGGTCAAGGGGCAGTACTTCTCCAATATCTCGCCGTGCACTGGCGAAGCTTTCTGCGAAATCCCCCGTTCTACCGCAGAAGATATCGAACTGGCGCTGGACGCTGCACACAAGGCGAAAGCTGCCTGGGGTCGCACCTCCGTCACCGAGCGCTCCAATCTGCTGTTGAAGATCGCCGATCGCATCGACGCCAATCTGGAGAGGCTGGCGGTCGCGGAAACCTGGGACAACGGTAAGGCCGTTCGTGAAACCCTGGCTGCCGACGTGCCGCTCTCTTCCGATCACTTCCGTTACTTCGCCGGCTGTATCCGTGCTCAGGAAGGCTCCATCGGCGAGATCGATGAGAACACCGTTGCTTACCACTTCCACGAGCCGCTGGGCGTTGTCGGCCAGATCATTCCGTGGAACTTCCCGCTGCTGATGGCCGCCTGGAAGATCGCACCGGCACTGGCTGCAGGTAACTGCATCGTGCTGAAGCCCGCCGAGCAGACTCCGGCGTCCATTCTGGTGCTGATGGAAGTGATCGGCGACCTGCTGCCGCCGGGCACGCTGAACATCGTCAACGGTTTCGGCGCCGAAGCGGGTCAGGCTCTGGCCACCAGCAAGCGTATCGCCAAGATCGCGTTCACCGGTTCCACTCCGGTCGGTTCGCACATCCTCAAGTGCGCTGCCGAAAACATCATCCCGTCCACCGTCGAACTGGGCGGCAAGTCTCCGAACATCTACTTCGAAGATGTCATGGATCATGAAGACAGCTACCTGAGCAAGTGTGTCGAAGGTACCGTGCTGGCGTTCTTCAACCAGGGTGAGGTGTGCACCTGCCCGTCTCGTCTGCTGGTTCAGGAAACCATCTACGACAAGTTCATCGACATGGTGGTCGAGCGTACCCGTCAGATCAAGCGCGGCAACCCGCTGGATACCGACACCATGGTCGGCGCTCAGGCATCTCAGGAGCAGTACGACAAGATCCTGGGCTACCTGGAGATCGGTCGCAACGAAGGTGCCGAGTGCCTGATCGGCGGTGCTGCCGAGCATCTGGCAGGCTTCGACAAGGGCTTCTACATCCAGCCGACGCTGCTGAAGGGCAACAACACCATGCGCGTGTTCCAGGAGGAGATCTTCGGCCCGGTCGTCGCCGTGACCACCTTCAAGGATGAAGCGGAAGCGCTGGCGATCGCCAACGATACCGAGTTCGGTCTGGGTGCCGGTGTATGGTCGCGCGACATGAACCGCGCATACCGCATGGGTCGTGGCATCGAAGCCGGTCGTGTATGGACCAACTGCTACCACGCTTACCCGGCTCACGCCGCCTTCGGTGGTTACAAGAAGTCAGGTGTAGGTCGCGAGACCCACAAGATGATGCTGGATCACTATCAGCAGACCAAGAACCTGCTGGTCAGCTACAGCACCGATCCGCTGGGCTTCTTCTAAACAACTCTCTGTCCGTTGTGCTTGCGCAGGGAGGTGCCCGGGAGAGGACGCGCAGTCCGGCTCCCGGTTTTAAGGCCTCGTCCCCACGAGGCCGCCGTCACTAAGCGCACTCTTCGGCTCCCTCGGGAGCCGATTTTTTATGTACAGGATGTACGGTATGCCGCGGGCGCATGGATGCGCAGGAGCGGCGATCTACAGGATCTACCGAAGGTCATAGATCCCGAAAATCCCGATGGAATCGATAGCGGCTGGAGGTTACGTACCGCTCCATCGATTGCAGGCGCTGATCCAGGGCGTGCATCCGTTCATTCAATTGTCGCAAGCGTGCGGATCGGGGCGTGCCGTAATCGAATGCGGGGCGGCGAGGCGGGATCTTCGCGGCAGCGTCCGGGCGCCGTTCCATCAGTACGACACCGGCGAGGTAGAGGAGTACCGCCAGGCTGCCGCTGAACAGGAACAGCGTGACGAAGATCAGGCGGACCAGCCACACCGGCTGACCATAGCTCTCCGCCAGTCCTGCGCAGACACCGGCGATCCAGCCCTGAGTGGAGCTGCGGTATAGATTGCGGTTGTAGCCGTTGTGTTTGTCGGGTTTGTCCATGTCGGGCTCCTTGGGCTCAGTCTTTCCGGGACGGCTCGTCGTCCCGGGCCGTGCGCCAGCCGGGGTGCTGATCGTCGAGTATCGTCTCCAGGGTTGCCACGCGCTGCTCCAGGCGATCGGCCAGCGCCATGGCCTGTTCGAGGCTGTGGCGTTCGTCGTCCGTCAGTCCTTTGTTGCTTCGGGCGCGGGTCCAGTAGTGCAGGATCAGCCACAGCGGCAGTACGAAGGAGAGGAACACCACCGTGGGCACGAAGAAAAACGCCAGCGTCGACATCAGTTGTCACTCCCTTTTCCTGCCATGCGCGCCTTCAGCGCGGCGAGCGCATCCTCGATCTGCTCGTCCCGCTCCATGTCGGCGAAGGTTTCGTGCAGTGTTCGCGTGCGCCCCAGATCCTGGGATTCCAGTTCCGCCTCCATGCTGTCCATACGGCGCTCGTAGGTCTCGAACTTGCGAAACGCTTCCTCCAGTTTCTCGCGATTGCCGGCGCGGCGCATATCCATGCGTGAACGGCCGGTCTTTTCCCGTACCTGAAGCGACTTCTGTTTCGCCTTGGCATCGTCCAGTTTCTGTTGCAATTGGCCGATCTCCTCGTCCAGTACGGCAAGCTGATCGTTGATCACCTCCAGTTCCCTGGTGGCCTGGCGCAGACACTCGTCGACCGCTTTCTGTTCGGCCAGTGCCGCCCGGGCCAGGTCTTCGCGGTTCTTGCTCAGGGCCAGGCGGGCCTTGCTCTCCCAGCCGTCGGCTTCCTCCTGCAGACGCGCCATGCGACGCTCCAGCTCCTTGCGGTCGGCGATGATGCGGGCGGAGCTGGTGCGCACCTCGATCAGCGTCTCCTCCATCTCCTGGATCATCATCCGGATCATCTTGGCCGGATCTTCGGCGCGGTCGAGCAGGGCGGTCAGGTTGGCGTTAATGATGTCGCCGAAGCGTGAAAAGATTCCCATGGCTCTGTTCTCCATCTGTGGGTGACATCCTGTATAAAGCCAATCTCGTGCCATGTTTTTCAGTCTATTGATATGCAAGGTGTTTAGTGGATCTTGGCTGTTTCAAGTCCGAGATCGGCTTTCAATGACGGGTTTTGTGGGCTAAAAAATAATCAAATAAGCTAATTAGTGGTTCCTATGGCACAGTCGCGTCAGCCGTTGATCGGCAGTTCCGAACTGTTTCACCAGCTCCTCTCCCGCTCATCGCGGCTGGCGCCGCTGAGTCGTCCGGTGCTGATCATCGGCGAGCGGGGAACAGGCAAGGAGTTGATCGCCGAGCGGTTGCATTATCTGTCCGGCCGCTGGCAGCAGCCCTATCTGCAGGTGAACTGCGCGGCGATGAGCGAATCGTTGCTGGAGTCGGAGCTGTTCGGCCATGAAGTGGGGGCCTTTACCGGTGCGACGCGGGCGCGCGAGGGACTGTTCGAGCGGGCCGAGGGCGGCACGCTGTTTCTGGACGAACTCTCCACCGCCTCTTCGCGGGTGCAGGAAAAGCTGTTGCGGATCATCGAGTACGGCCGCTTCGAGCGCCTGGGCGGTAGCCGCACGCTGCAGGTCGATGTTCGCGTGGTCGCGGCAACCAACGAGGATCTTCCGGCGGCGGTGCGTGAAGGGCAGTTTCGCGCCGATCTGTTGGATCGGTTGGCGTTCGATGTGCTCAACCTGCCGCCTCTGCGCTATCGTCGCGAGGATATCGCGGAGTTGGCCGAGCATTTCGCGCAGAGAATGTGTCGCGAGCTTGGATATGACTGGTTTGCCGGTTTTTCGTCCTCCGCTCAGGAGCAACTGCTGGCATACGATTGGCCAGGCAATGTGCGGGAGCTCAAGAATGTGGTCGAGCGCAGTATCTACCGTAATCCGGAGCCGACACGGCCGGTACGGCGGATAGAGCTGGATCCCTTTGCGGCCCCCTGGCGTGCCGAGCCTGCACGGCAGGAGGCGTCAGAGGAGGGGGGGAATTCGGATGACGTCAAGACGGCGCCCTCGCCGGTCCTGAACGGCGATCTGAGAGAGCAGGTAGCCGCCTTCGAGCAGCGATTGATTCGGCATGCGCTGGAGCAGGCGCGGTTCAATCAGCGGCGTGCCGCCGAGGCCTTGGGGCTGACCTATCATCAGCTGCGCGCATCGCTGCGCAAATATCCGCAACTGCTGGATACTGACCTTTCCGAGAGTAACGCCGCCGACGTCTAGTCCCGCACGCTGTTCATCAACTCGGCGTTGGGGCAGAAGCCCGGTACCGGTCGATTCGGGTTGCCCTCGTTGAGCCACTGCGTGCACGCCTCGGTGTTCCTGCAGCCCAGGCAGCGATAGGTCGCGTTGCGAAACTGCTGGTCCATGGCGCCGTAGGGCAGGCGGGTCAGATCGGCACTGGACAGCTCCAGCATCTGCCCCATCATCTTCAGACGGGTGTCGACAAACTGCATAAAGCCCATGATTCGGTCCTCCTCGATCGGTTTCTCAGCCATCATGCGGCAAGTCTTGCAAACGGCACATGACGGCGGTCAAGAGTCGGCATGCAGCGCGCGCCTCGGGAGGGGTACCATTTCCGGTGTGAATTAGTTCCAAAGTACCATATGGATCGGCGCGGGCCGCTCCTAAGATCAAGGAGTATTCAACAACAATACTATAAAGAGGTAACAAACCATGTGGACCAAGCCCGCTTTCACTGATCTGCGCATCGGTTTCGAAGTCACCATGTACTTCGCAAACCGCTAATAGCGCGCTCCGAGTGAAGCTGCCGACGTTGCGTCGGTAGCCTTCCTCCCGGCCCGGAAAGACATTTCCCCTCAATCCACTCTGGGCAACGAAGAATAACAATGAAAATACAGATTCTGGGTTCGGCCGCAGGTGGCGGTTTTCCGCAGTGGAACTGCAACTGCGACAACTGCACGGGCGTACGCAACGGCACCCTCAACGCCAAGCCCCGTACGCAATCCTCTATTGCGGTCTCCAGCAACGGCACCGACTGGGTGCTGTTCAACGCCTCTCCCGATATCCGCGCCCAACTGGCCGATTTCGCGCCGATGCAACCGGCCCGCGCCAAGCGCGATACCGGTATCGGCGCCATCGTGCTGATGGACAGTCAGATCGATCACACCACCGGTTTGCTGTTGCTGCGCGAGGGCTGCCCGCACGATGTCTGGTGTACCGATATGGTGTACCAGGACCTGACCAGCGGTTTTCCGGTGTTCAACATGCTGGAACACTGGAACGGCGGCCTCAATCGCAAGCGGATCCCTGTCGACGAGGCGGTCAACCGCTTCACCATCGATTGCGCGCCGGGGCTGGAGTTTATCGCCGTGCCGCTGATCTCCAGTGCACCGCCGTATTCGCCGCATCGCAATGACCCCCATCCGGGCGACAACATCGGCGTACTGATCCGCGATACCCAGAGCGGCAAATCCCTGTTCTATGCTCCCGGCCTCGGCCGGATCGAACCCCACCTGCCGGCGATGATGGCCGAGGCCGATTGTCTGCTGGTGGACGGCACCCTGTGGCGCGATGACGAGATGGCTCACAACGGCGTCGGCGACAAGCTCGGCGTCCATATGGGTCATCTGGCTCAATCGGGCGAGAACGGCATGATCGCCTTCCTCGATACCTTAAGTAAGCCGCGCAAGGTGCTGATTCATGTCAACAATACCAATCCGATCCTGATCGAGGACTCGCCCGAACGTGCGCAACTGAGCGCACACGGCATCGAAGTCTCGTATGACGGAATGAGCATAGAGCTGTAGGAGATACCGCATGAGCGCACAAGCACCGATGAGCCGCGAAGAGTTCGAACAGGCACTGCGTGCCAAGGGCGAGCTGTACCATATCTACCATCCGTACCATGTCGACATGTACGAGGGGCGCTCCACGCCGGAGCAGATCCGCGGCTGGGTGGCGAACCGTTTCTATTACCAGATCAACATCCCGCTCAAGGATGCCGCGATCCTGGCCAACTGCCCGGACCGCGATGTGCGCCGCAAGTGGGTGCAGCGCATCCTCGACCACGATGGCTACGGCGATGGCTCTCAAGGTACAGGGGGCGGCATCGAGGCCTGGCTGCGCCTCGGCGAGGCGGTGGGGCTGAGCCGCGAGGAGATCCTGTCCCAAGAGCACGTACTGCCCGGCGTACGTTTCGCCGTCGATGCCTATGTCAACTTCGCCCGCCGTGCCGGTTGGGAGGAGGCCGCCAGCTCCTCGCTGACCGAACTGTTCGCGCCGACCATCCACCAGTCGCGCCTGGACACCTGGCCCAGCCACTACCCCTGGATCAAGGCCGAGGGCTATCAGTACTTCCGCAACCGCCTGACCGAAGCGCGCCGCGACGTGAAGCACGGCCTGGAGATCACGCTGGATTTCTACGACACCCGCGAGCAGCAGGAGCGGATGCTGGAGATCCTGCAGTTCAAGCTGGATGTGCTCTGGAGCATGCTCGACGCCATGAGTATGGCCTACGAGCTGGAGCGTCCGCCGTACCACACCGTTACCAGGGACAGGGTTTATCACCGAGGGCTATTCCGATGAACGCCGCCGTCAAAACCGATTTCCGCGTGCCCGTGCTGGGCACGCTGTTCCGCTTCCAGTGGGAACCGGCCCAGCAGGCCTATGTGCTGCTCTATCCGGAGGGGATGGTCAAGCTCAACCAGAGCGCCGGGGAGATTCTGGCGCTGGTGGACGGGCAGCGCAACGTCACGGCGATCACCGCCGACCTGATGGCGAAGTTCCCCGAGGCGGGCGACCTGAGCGGCGATATCCTGGAGTTTCTGGAGGTGGCCCGTGAGCAACGCTGGATCGACTACCGCTAACGCGCTTGCGCGTACAAAGACGCACGGGCAGCCGCTCTGGCTGCTCGCCGAACTGACCTACAAATGCCCGCTGCAGTGCCCCTACTGCAGCAATCCGCTCGATTTTGCCGCGGCCGGTGAGGAGCTGACCACCGAACAGTGGATCGGCGTGTTCCGCCAGGCACGAGAGATGGGCGCGGCCCAACTCGGCTTCTCCGGCGGCGAGCCGCTGGTGCGGCAGGATCTCGAGCTGCTGATTGCCGAGGCGCGCAAGCTCGGTTACTACACCAACCTGATCACCTCCGGTATCGGCCTCGATGCGCAGCGCATCGCCGCGTTTCGCGAAGCGGGGCTGGACCATATTCAGGTCAGCTTTCAGGCCTCCGACGAGGAGGTCAACAACATGCTGGCCGGTTCGAAAAAGGCGTTCCAGCAGAAGTTGAAGATCGCCCGCGAAGTGAAGGCGCAGGGCTACCCGATGGTGCTCAACTTCGTCACCCACAAGCACAACATCGACCGGATCGACCGCATCATCGAGCTGTGCGTGGAGCTGGAGGCGGACTACGTCGAGTTGGCCACCTGTCAGTACTACGGCTGGGCCTACGAGAATCGCGAGCAACTGCTGCCGACCAAGTCACAGCTGGAGCGCGCCGAGCGGATCACCAACGAGTACCGCGACAAGCTGAAGGCCGAAGGCAACCCGATCCGGCTGATCTTCGTGACGCCCGACTACTACGAAGAGCGGCCGAAGAAGTGCATGAACGGCTGGGGCGAGATCTTCCTCACCGTCACGCCGGACGGTACGGCGCTGCCGTGCCACAGCGCACGGATGCTGCCGATCGAGTTTCCGAACGTGAAGGATCGGTCTATATCGCAGATCTGGAACGACTCTCCCGGCTTCAACCACTTCCGTGGCGATGAGTGGATGCAGGAGCCGTGCAGATCCTGCGATGAAAAAGAGCATGACCATGGCGGCTGTCGCTGTCAGGCCTACCTGCTGACCGGCGATATGAACGCCGCCGACCCGGTGTGCGGCAAGTCGCCCGACCACCACAGGATCATCGAGGCGAGGGCTGAGGCGGAACTCGATACTGCGGGGCGGCCGATCACGTTCAGGAACGAGCGGAGCTCTCGATCATTCGCTGAGGGCTCTCGGTCATGCGCTGAGGGCTCTGGATTGTCCACCAAGGACCCTCGTGTCTTCGCCCGCTCAGGTTGAACGACCGATCACGGCTACGGAGGCGGTCAAATCGATCGAGGAATACGCTGCGCTGCGTACCCATTGCGGTCGGGTGTACGGCATCCGCTACGATGCCGTCACCGGTCGCAATCGGCTTTGCCGGTTCGAGCAGGGCAGGGCCGGGTCCATGCTGCCCGACGCATTCAGCGTGCGCAGCCGTGTGCACGAATATGGCGGCGGGGGCTGGTGCCTCTCCGACAGCGATCTCTTCTTCGTCAACGACAGCGACCAGCAGATCTGGTGCTTGCCACTGCAGGGGGGCGAGCCTAGAAGGCTGACCGATCTGCCCGACAGCCGCTTCGCCGACCTGACCTTCGATACCACCCGCCACAGACTGATCGCGATCTGCGAAACCCATCTGTCCGATGCCGTCGAGCCGGTGAATCGTCTGGTCGGTATCGGCCTTGACGGCAAGGTCGACATGTTGGCGGAGGGCGCCGACTTCTACTCCTCACCCGCGTTGAGCCCCGATGGCGTGGAACTGGCCTGGATCGAGTGGGATCATCCCCATCAGCCCTGGATCTGCACACGCCTCTGTCTTGCACGCCTGACCGCCCGGGGGCTCATAAGGAATCGCCGCACCATCTCGGATACCGACGACGCCTGGGCGCAACCGCGATTCTCTCCCGACGGGCAACTGCATGCCGTGGTTGACCGTAACGACTGGTGGCGGATCGAGCGATACAACGGCGAGCGGTTCGAGCCGTTGCCGGGGGAGACGCCGCTCGAGACCGAGTTCACCACCGCGCCCTGGCAGTTCGGCATCGCCACCTACGGTTGGCGCGAGCCGGGCCAGATCCTCGCCGTCGGGCAGCATCGCGGCTACTCCGCTCTTTTCCGTCATGACGGAAAAGGGTGGCAACAGCTGTCGTTGGATACCCCGGCAACCCGCCTGCACTCGCTGGTGGCGGCGGATGGCACGCTCTGCTGTGTCGCCGAATACAGCGATCGCCTGCCGGCCGTGCTCTCGCTTCAAGGTGACGCGAGTTCCACAAGCATGGAGTGCGAAATGCTGTACGGCGGCGCCATACCCGATTATCCGGTCACCGAACCGGAGCCGCACTCCGTACAACTCGGAGAGGGCTGCTGCGTTCCGTACTTTCTCTATCGGCCGGCGGGTGCCGGCGGGGCACGGTTGCCCCTGGTGATCTACAGCCACGGCGGACCGACCTCGGCCACCACGCCCACGTTCAAGCCCGGCATTCAGTTCTGGACCCAGCGCGGCTTCATGATCGCCGACGTCAACTACCGCGGCAGCACCGGCTACGGACGCGATTACCGCATGAAGCTGGCCGGGCAGTGGGGCGTGATCGATGTGGAGGATGTCGAAGCGGTCGTGCGGGATCTGATCGCCCGGCAACTGGTCGATCCGGATGCGATCTTTATTCGCGGCAACAGTGCCGGCGGCTACACGACGTTAAGCGCCTTGGCGCATAGCCGGCTGTTCGCCGCAGGCGCCAGCCTGTATGGCGTCTCCGATCCGGCACGGCTCAACGAGATCACGCACAAGTTCGAATCCCGCTACCTGCACTGGCTGATAGGCGATCCGAACCGCGAACCGCAGTGGTACCGAGAGCGCTCCCCGCTGCTGAATGCCTGCAGGATCAAAAGCCCGGTCATCTTCTTCCAGGGCGAGCGGGACCGCGTGGTGCTTCCGGAGCAGACCCGACGCATGGTCGGCAGCCTGAGATCCAACGCTGTCCCGGTGGAAACCCACTACTTCGACGATGAGGCGCACGGCTTCAAAAAGGCCGAAAACCAAGCCAGGGTGCTCGAGCGCGAACTGGCGTTCTATCGGCGTTGGTTCAAGCGCTGATTTCGGTTCGACATTCTGTAATTCGCCGCACAAAATAGAGGCCAATCAACGACTCAAGGAGACTTGGATATGAAAGGAAGCTGCCTGTGCGGTGCCGTGGCTTACGAAATCGACAGTATCGACATGCCGATCGGGCATTGTCACTGCAACACCTGCCGCAAGGCCCATGCGGCGGCATTCGCGACGACGGCCGGTGTACTGAGGGAGCATTTTCGCTGGCTGAAAGGGGACGAAACACGCTCGTCCTTCGAATCTTCCCCCGGCAAACTTCGCCATTTCTGCTCACGCTGCGGCTCCCATCTGGTAGCGGAGCGGGTGCAGCAGCCGCACGTGATCGTGCGTGTCGCGACCCTGGATGAAGACCCGGGTATGCGGCCGGTCCAACATATCTGGACCAGCCATGATGCGCCCTGGCTGGCCTACGAAGGGCTAGCGGAACACGGCGAGTGGCCCCCGGGGCGTTGACGGGGTGCCACATACTCCTGTCTGTCGATGGCGATCGACCTTTTTTCACATTGTGGAGTCGAACAGGCGGTGTCGATAGTGTAGTTTTGTCGCATACTTCGGAATCCCTGTGACATCAATAATTACAAGAGCGGCCCCAAGAGGGCTGCCTTCTCGAGGTAGGAACCATGTCTCACGAAGTCTCCAGTCTGCGTAAATTCGTTGCGCCCGAAATCATCTTCGGTAGCGGTGCGCGCAAAATGGTCGGTAACTATGCCAAAACCTTCGGCGCCCAGAGAGTAATGCTGGTATCCGATCCCGGCGTGGTAAACGCGGGTTGGGTGCTGGAGATCGAGGCCATGCTGCACGAACAGGGACTGGACGTCGTGCGCTACACCGACGTGTCGCCCAATCCTCGTAGCGAGGAGGTGATGCGCGGTGCGGAGATCTATCGGGAGAAGGGGTGCGACGTCATCGTCGCCGTCGGCGGCGGCAGCCCGATGGATTGTGCCAAGGGGATCGGCATCGTCAGCACTCACGGGGCGCAGATCCGCGTGTTCGAGGGGATCGATCAGACCACCCATCCGATTCCGCCGCTGATCTTTGTTCCGACCACGGCGGGCACGTCGGCGGATGTATCGCAGTTCGCGATCATCACCGACCTTGAGCAGCGGGTGAAGTTCTCCATCGTCAGCAAGTCGGTGGTGCCGGACGTATCGCTGATCGACCCCGATACCACCAGCACCATGTCGCCGTTTCTGACCGCCTGTACCGGCGTCGATGCGCTCGTGCATGCGATCGAGGCGTTCGTCTCCACCGGCAGCGGGCCGCTGACCGACATGCACGCGCTGGATGCGATCCGCCTGATCAACAACCACCTGGCCCTGCTGGTGGAGCAGCCGGACGACCAGTACCTGCGTGAACAGATCATGCTCGGCTCGATGAAGGCGGGACTGGCGTTCTCCAACGCGATCCTGGGTGCCGTACACGCCATGTCGCACAGTCTGGGCGGCTACCTGGATCTGCCGCACGGTCTGTGTAACGCGATGCTGGTTGAGCACGTGATCGACTACAACTACTCCTCGGCCCAGGAGCGTTTCGCCGTCATTGCGCAGACCATGGGGATCGACACACGAGGGTTGACCGCCAAGCAGATCCAGAAGCGTCTACATAATCATGTCACCGCTCTGAAACGCGATGTCGGGCTGAAAAGCACGCTGGGCAAGTACGGCGTCAATGTGACCGATATCCCCTACCTGAGCGCCAATGCGATCAAAGACCCCTGTATCCTGACCAACCCGCGTCGCTCGAACCTGCGCGACGTCGAGATCGTATATGAAGAAGCCCTCTGAACCATCGGTTTCGGTCGATGACCTGATCGGTCTGGGCGGGCAGTCCGCTCGCAAGAGTTACTACCCGGCGCTGCAGCGCAAGATCGAAGAGCTGGAAGCCGAGCGAAACCGTTACAAGTGGTTGTTCGAAAATGCGTTTCACGGCATCTTTCAGGCGACTCTGAACGGCAGGATAGAGCGGTCCAACCCTGCACTGGCCCGCATCTGCGCGGTCGAAGATCAGCCGATGCTTGTACAGGAGCGCGAACTGGCAAGCCTGCTCGAGGGTGGCGCCGCCGAGTTCATCGAGATTCGGCAACGGCTGCTGGATCGTGGCCAGCTGTTTCTCTACCTGACCCGGTTCAAGCGCACCGATGGTGGGTTCATTCCCGTATCGATGAACCTGCTGCTGAGGCGGGAGCAGGAGGGCGCCATTATCGAGGGGTTCGTCGCTGACGTTACCGAACGGGTGCGGATGCAGAACCAGATGCAGGCGATCAACGAAGCGCTGGAGCAGAGGGTCGACGAGCGTACCCGAGAACTGCTGGCGTTGAACGAGCGGTTGCGTGACGAGGTTGCAGAACGGCAGTTGGCCGAACAGCAGATGGCGCTGGCCAAGGAGGCCGCCGAGAACGCGAACCGCAGCAAGGACAAATATCTGGCGGCGGCCAGCCATGACCTGCTCCAGCCCCTCAACGCCGCGCGCTTGCTGGTGTCGGCGTTGCGGGAGCGGCAACTGCAAGCCTATGAGGGCGATCTGGTGGAGCGGGTGCATCGAGCGCTTTCCGGTGCGGAGCACCTGCTTTCGGACCTGCTCGACATCTCCAAACTGGATCAGAACGCGGTTCAGCCCGATATCCAGACCTTCCCGCTGTCGCATCTGTTGCGCAACCTGGAGGCGGAGTTTCAATCCCTGGCCGAAGAGGCGGGACTGGAGTTTCGCATCCGCGCACCCAATCTGTCGGTGCGCTCCGATCTGCGTCTGCTGTCCCGTATCCTGCGCAATCTGATCGGCAACGCCATACGCTATACCGACAGCGGTCGGGTACTGCTGTCGATGCGTCGTCGCGGCGACCGGCTCCTGATTCAGGTGTGGGATACGGGGCCCGGCATTCCGGCCGAGCGGCGAGATGAGATCTTTCTCGAGTTCCGCCAGCTCAAGAGCGGTGCCAAGCGGGGCGGTGTCGGACTTGGGCTGGCGATTGTCGATCGTATTGCCCGGATGCTGGACTATCGCATCCATCTCGATTCCATCGAGGGCAAGGGCTCCCGTTTCGGCCTGATGATTCCGGTCGCCGAGGCGAGCGAGTCGCCTCAACAGTTTGCATCGACGCCGAGCCGGGATGTTACGTTGAACGGTGTTCGTGTCCTGGTTGTCGATAATGAACCCGAAATCCTGGTCAGTATGCGCGCCCTGCTGGAGGGTTGGGGGTGTCGGGTGGATACCGTACAGGGGGCGGACGAGGCACTGCAGCAGACGCTTGAGCCGCCAGCGATGATTCTGGCGGATTATCATCTGGACAACGATGAAACGGGCATCGATGCGATCAGGCTGTTGCGTGAACACTTCGGGCAGCCGCTACCCGCCGCCATGCTGACCGCGGACCGCAGCGGTGAAACCCGGCGGCTGTTTCGGGAGCAGGGGCTGGCGGTGCTGAATAAGCCGCTCAAGCCCGGAAAACTGAGGGCCTTGATGAATCATCTGCTTGCACAATGAGTTAGAGCGCTGTATTCAGGGGTATCGGAATACCGCTGCACAATGTCCGTAGTACGGCTTTAAGGAAGATTCTATGACAGGTACCAATAACCTCTATCAGCACGTCGTCATTGTGGGCGGTGGGGCGGGAGGCTTGGAGCTCGCCACCCGCTTGGGCCGGAAATATGGCCGTAAGGGGTTGAAGGTAACTTTGGTCGATCGTGAAACGACGCATGTCTGGAAGCCGCTTCTGCATGAGGTCGCGACAGGCCGTCTCGACTCCAGTATCGATGAGCTCAGCTATCGAGCCCAGGCACGTCTGGCTGGGTTCCAGTTCCAGATCGGCAATCTGGAAGGTCTGGACCGGGGGCAGCGCTGCATCCACCTGTCGCCCCTGTTGAACAGCGCCGGTGAAGAGTTGGTGCCGGCGAGAACGCTTTATTACGATTACCTGATACTGGCGATCGGCAGCCAGACCAACGATTTCGGTGTGCCGGGCGTGAAGCAGCACTGCTGCTTCCTGGACGACCGTAACCAGGCGGACAACTTTCACAACGAACTGCTCAATACCTGCCTTAAGCTCAGTGCCCAGAGCGATCACAGTGAACTGCGCATCGCCATCGTGGGGGCCGGCGCCACCGGCGTCGAGCTGTCGGCCGAGTTGTACAACTCGGCTCAGGAGCTGGTGTCCTACGGCGTATCCAACATCGATCCCGGTCATATGAAGATCACGCTGATCGAGGCGGCACCGCAGATCCTGGGCGGCTTGCCCAGCCGTATCTCCGCTGCGGTGCGCACCGAATTACGCAAGCTGGGTACCGATGTGCGTGAAAAGACTCAGGTGGTCGAGGTGCGCGAAGGTGAACTCGTCACCAGCGAGGGGGAGGTCATCCCCGCCGATCTGATGGTCTGGGCTGCGGGTGTCAAGGCGCCGGAGTTGCTGCGGACGCTGGACGGGCTGGAGTGCAACAACCGCAATCAGTTGGTCGTCGGATCGGATCTGCGCACCACGCGTGACGAAAGGATCTTCGCCTTGGGCGATTGCGCCGCGTGCGAGCGGCGGGACGAAGAGGGAGGGCTGGTGCCGCCGAGGGCGCAGGCCGCGCACCAGATGGCCAGCCATCTCTACGCCCATTTCATGCGTATCCTCAACGGCGAGGATATCCCCGCCTATGAGTATCGTGACTACGGCTCGCTGGTATCGCTGAGCAAGTATTCCACCGTCGGTAACCTGATGGGCAATCTGACCCGTGGCAGCGTCATGGTCGAGGGGCACCTGGCCCGCCTGGTGTATGTGTCGTTGTATCGGATGCATCAGGTCGCCCTCTACGGCTATTTCAAGACCGCGCTGGTGACCCTGGTTTCCCGGATCAACAAGGTCATTCGACCACGCCTCAAACTGCACTGACTATCAGACACGCAACAGCAAGGAGTCTCTTTTGTATAAACTGCTGATCTTTGATTGGGATGGAACCCTGATTGACTCGCAGGCGCGTATCATCGCCGGCATGCAGGCGGCGGCCGACGAGCTCGGCCATGCCGCGCTCTGCCCCGAGGCGGTACGCAATATCATCGGCCTGGGGTTGCCCGAGGCGATTCGTGCACTCATTCCCGGTATCGACGTCGATGCGCTCGAGCGGATGCGTGAGCGTTATGCGCACCATTTTATGGTTCAGAGCAGGATACCGACCGAACTCTATCCCGGGGTGACCGAAACCCTCACGATTCTGCGCGAAAAAGGCTATCGCCTGGCGGTGGCAACCGGGAAAAGCAGGCGCGGGCTCGATCGTGCATTGGGCGATACCGGATTGGCCGAGCTGTTCGAGGTTACCCGCTGCGCGGACGAGACCCGATCCAAGCCCGATCCCTGCATGCTGATCGAAATTCTGCGCGAGACCGGGCTTTCGGCCGGCGATGCGCTGATGATAGGCGATACTGAATACGATCTGGAGATGGGGCTGAGAATCGGCATGCCGACAGTGGCGGTCAGTTACGGTGCTCATCATCTGGATCGGCTGCGACAGCATCGGCCAAAAACCGAGATTCACCATTTTCCGGAACTGGAGATCTGGCTCGAAAGTCTCACGGATGAACTGCAACAGAGGACGGTATCGTGACACAGAACCCCTGGGGAGAAGAAGAGCGTGGCGGCAACGGCAATGCGCCGGCGAGCATGCCGGAAAATCGGGGCGATAGCCGCGAGTGGCGCCTGATCGAAAAGCTCGTCAACGGCCTGCATGTCGAACACCGGCGAACCCGGCGCTGGGGTATCTTCTTTAAGCTGCTGACCTTTGCTTACCTGTTTACGTTGCTGGGGCTCTACCTCTACAACGATACGCCGGAGATGGCTTCGCCCTCATCCGGCGCACATGTGGCGGTCGTGCGTGTGGACGGGCCTATTGCCGACGGAGAGAAGGCCAATGCTGACTCGCTGATATGGTCCCTGCGCCGCGCGTTCGAGAACAAGCACAGCACAGCGGTTCTTCTGCGCATCAACAGTCCCGGCGGCAGTCCGGTTCAGGCGGGTTACGTCTACGACGAGATCAAGCGTCTGCGCGGCAAGTACCCGGAGAAGAAAGCCTACGCCGTGATCAGCGATATCGGCGCCTCGGGGGCATATTATATCGCCGCCGCGGCCGACGAGATCTATGCCGACAAGGCGAGTCTCGTCGGTTCCATCGGCGTGGTGTCGGCCAGCTTCGGCTTTGTCGACCTGATGGACAAGCTGGGCGTCGAGCGGCGTATGCTGACCGCAGGCGAACACAAGGGGTTGCTCGACCCCTTCCAGCCGTTGCAGAGCGTGGAGCGGGAGTTCTGGCAGCAGATTCTCGATACCACCCATCAGCAGTTTATCGATCAGGTACAGGCGGGACGGGGCGATCGCTTGAAAGAGAGCGACGAGCTGTTCTCCGGCCTGGTCTGGACCGGTGAGCAGGCGCTGGGCCTGGGCTTGGTCGACGGGCTGGGCAGTGCAAGCTACGTCGCGCGAGAGGTGGTCGGGGTGGATTCGTTGGTCGATTACAGTGCCAAGGGCAGCCCGCTCGAGCAATTGATCGAGCGTCTCGGTGTCAGCATGGCCGACCATCTTGCCAATGTGGTCGGCCTGGGCGGCGGTGTGCAACTGCGCTGATCAAAGGTGTTGACGAGAAGTGGGGCGATCATTCGCCCCGCAACACATCGATGCCTACCCGCTCCAGCATCCCGATCAGACAGATCAGCGGTAATCCCACCAGTGCGTTCGGATCATCCCCGTGCAGGCGCTCGAACAGCGCAATCCCCAGCCCTTCGGATTTAAAGCTGCCGGCGCAGTCGTAGGGTTGTTCGCGCCGCAGGTAGTTTTCGATCTGGCTGTATCGCAGTCGACGGAACTCGACGTCAAAGGGGACGACCTCCAGTTGAAACTGCTCGCTTGAGGCGTCGAACAGACAGAGGCCGGTCAGGAAGCGCACGCGCTGCCCGGACGCAAGACCGAGTTGCTCGACGGCGCGCTCGTGGGTCAGCGGCTTGCCCAGGATGTGATCGTCGAGCGTGGCGACCTGATCCGAACCGATGATCAACGCATCCGGATGTCGGGGGGCAACCGCCCGGGCCTTCTCCAGGGCCAGTCTGGCGACAAGTTCCTCCGCATTTTCGTCGTCGCGGCGGCTTTCATCGATATCCGGTGAATCGCAGCTATACTCGAGTCCGAGCTTGTCCAGTAGCGCTTGCCGATAGGTTGAGCCGGAAGCCAGAACGAGGGGGCGGGGCATACTGCTTCTCCGTCTTGTGGGCTGGTTTGGGGAACAGCCGCATATTAGCGCTATTTTTATGAATTAAAACGCCCGCTTTTCTTTGACAGGCATCTGTTTGGCACCTAGAATTGCGCGCTTATGTCGTACGGTCCTTTACCGAAAAGAGTTGACCCGCGCAAATTGGCTGAGCGGGAAGTAAAAATCGAGGGTGTTGCTGCTGTTTCCGCAATGCCGCGATTGTGTTCGCTTCTTGCCAACGATACTGGAAATATCCAGGTATCCCTGTCATTTGCGGTGGATGAGCAGCGTTTAAGAACCGTCTCCGGATCGGCGGGCGGCAGCGTCATGCAGACCTGTCAGCGTTGCCTGGAACCGGTGTCGGTAGATGTTGAAGCCGAAGTCAATCTGGCGATGGTGCTCAACGAAGAACAGGCTAAAAATCTGCCCCGGTATTACGATCCGCTGATCGTCGAGGCTGAGGATGTCGAGCTGCTGTCTCTGATCGAGGATGAACTGATTCTGAGCCTTCCTCTGGTCGCGTACCATGAAGATTGCTCGATTCAGACCTCTTTTGGCGACGCTGATGAGGCGGCCCGGACGCAGGAAAACAAACCCAACCCATTCAGTGTATTGGCCGAACTTAAAAAAGGCCGATAAGAGTTGAACCAGGAGCTACATAACCATGGCAGTACAGCAGAACAAAAAGTCTCGTTCCCGTCGCGATATGCGTCGTTCACATGATGCGCTGAGCGGCCCGACTCTGTCTGTCGACGCGACTACCGGTGAAACTCACCGTCGTCATCACGTCAGCGCTGACGGTTTCTATCGCGGTCGTCAGGTCATCGAGCCGAAGGGCGACGAATAAGCTTGACCGGATCGTATTGCATCAGCGTTGATGCAATGGGCGGGGACTTCGGTCCCCGCGTTACTGTTGCTGCAGCCAGTGACGCCCTCAAACGCCATCCCCAGTTGCAGATTCTGCTGGTTGGTCGGTCCGATACGATCGACACCCATCTACGCCGTCATCGCGGCAAACACCTTCAACGGCTTGAAATAGTACATGCCGACGACATCGTCGCGATGGATGAAAAGCCCTCGCTCGCGTTGCGCAATCGTCGAGAATCCTCGATGTGGAAGGCGCTTGAACTGGTTTCTCAAGGACGTGCGCAGGCCTGCATAAGTGCCGGAAACACCGGCGCGCTGATGGCAATGAGCCGTCTGGTGCTCGGTATGCTGCCGGGTATAGAGCGACCTGCCATCGTTGCCGCCATTCCCACCCTGAAAGGATACAGCTATATGCTGGATCTCGGTGCCAATATCGACTCCAGTGCACGGCAGTTGCTGCAGTTCGCCATCATGGGTTCGGTCATGGCGGAGGCGATCGACAGGCGAGAGCGGCCGCAGGTGGGGTTGCTCAATGTCGGCTCCGAAGACAACAAGGGTACGGAGTGTGTGCGCGAAGCCAGCCGCTTGATCCAGGCGCATGGCGGCCTGAATTTTATCGGCTATCTTGAGGGGGATGACCTGTTCTCCGGGCGTGCCGATCTTGTCGTATGCGATGGTTTTGTCGGCAATATAGCGCTGAAAAGCTGCGAAGGGCTGTCCAAGCTGCTGGTGCGCAAGGTGCAGGGCGGCTTTCGACGCAACCTGTACCGCCGGTTCGTGGCGCTGCTGGCAACGCCGATACTGCGCGAGCTTAAGCAGCAGTTGGACCCCGGGCGGCGCAACGGCGCTACACTGCTTGGCCTGAAGGGTGTTGTGGTGAAAAGTCACGGCGGGGCGAATCGCATCTACTTCGGCCACGCCATCGATCAGGCTTTTGAGGAGGCTCGACTCAACGTGCCGGCGCGGATCGCGGATCGCGTCACCCTCGAAATGGCCAAGTGCCGGGGCGGGGAGTCGCAGGGTGTCGAGGGTCGTTTTAAAAACTGACGAATATTGTAAACTACGCCACCCGATACCTGTTGGCCGCGATGCGCGCGCCGCAGGCTGACAGAAACACGGTTAAATGAGGATGTCATGTCGCAGTCGCTTGCTTTTGTTTTTCCCGGTCAGGGTTCCCAGCATCTAGGGATGCTCTCGGAGCTGGCCGAGCAGCATCCGATCATTGAGCAGACTTTCCGGGAAGCCTCCGATGCGCTGGGGCAGGATCTATGGGCGCTGGCGCAGTCCGGCCCGGAAGAGGCGCTGAACAGTACCGAAAATACCCAGCCGGTACTGCTGACCTCGGGAGTGGCGCTGTGGCGCCTCTGGGATCAGCTGGACGGCGCCGCGCCGTCCGTCATGGCGGGGCACAGCCTGGGCGAGTATACGGCTCTGGTCTGCGCCGGCGCGATCGATTTCGCCGACGGCGTGCGACTGGTTCGTGCGCGAGGCGAGTTCATGCAGCAGGCGGTTCCCGCCGGGGTCGGCGGCATGGCCGCGATCCTGGGGCTTGATGACGCGGCGGTTGCGGATGCCTGTGTCGGTGCGGCCGAGGGGGCTGTGGTCTCCGCAGTCAATTTCAACTGCCCCGGGCAGGTGGTGATCGCGGGCGAGAAGGCCGCTGTCGAGCGGGCGATCGAGGCGTGCAAGGCCGCAGGCGCCAAGCGTGCCATTCCGCTGCCGGTCAGCGTGCCTTCGCACTGCGCGCTGATGAAGCCGGCGGCCGAGCGTTTGGGTGAGGTGCTCTCCGGTATCGACCTGCGTATGCCGATCATCAAGGTGATCCAGAACGTTACCGCGGAAGCGCCAAACGATATCGAAGAACTCAAGAACAACCTGCTGACGCAGTTGTATAGCCCGGTGCTCTGGACCGGCAGCGTACGGAACATGGTAACCTGTGGCGTCACAACGACGGTTGAGTGCGGTCCGGGCAAGGTGCTTGCCGGGTTGAACAAAAAGATCGATCGCGCTCTGGAGGTCGTCGCCATCAACGATGCGGCGGGCCTGGCGAAGGCGTTGGCGCTTTGATCGAAAGGTCGTGGTCGGCTTGCGAAGGCCGCGGCAATAATAAGGAACGGGTGAATGAGTATTGAAGGCAAGATTGCACTGGTCACGGGTGCGACCCGCGGTATAGGCAAGGCGATTGCGGAGAACCTGGCGGCTCAGGGCGCGGTCGTGATCGGTACGGCAACCAGCGAGGGCGGTGCCGCCGCCATTGGCGAGTATCTCCGGGCGGCGGGCAACGGCGGCAAGGGCGTCGTGTTGAATGTCGCCGATCCGGAGTCGATCGACGGCGTGATAAAGGCGATCCAGACCGAGTTCGGCGCGATCGAGATTCTGGTCAACAACGCCGGTATCACGCGCGACAACCTGATGATGCGGATGAAGGACGAGGAGTGGGAGTCGGTAATCGATACAAACCTGACCTCGATCTATCGTTTGGCAAAAGGTTGCCTGCGTGGCATGACCAAGGCACGTTGGGGGCGTATTGTGAGTGTAAGCTCCGTGGTGGCCTCGATGGGCAACGCGGGCCAGGCGAACTATGCTGCCGCCAAGTCGGGCATGGAAGGTTTTACGCGCGCTCTGGCGCGTGAGCTGGGCTCGCGCAATGTGACGGTCAACTGCGTCGCACCCGGGTTTATCGATACCGATATGACCTCGGGGCTGCCGGAAGAGCACAAGGCCAACCTGCAGGCGCAGATCCCGATGAATCGTCTCGGCAAGCCGGAAGAGATCGCGTCGGTGGTGGGTTTCCTGTGCAGTGAGGGTGGTGCATACATCACCGGCGAGACCATTCAGGTCAACGGTGGGATGTACATGGGGTGATCGGGTCGAACCCGATGATCCCGCAAGTCGTCATGACTGATGTAGAAAGAATTGTTTTTTTCGCCGATTTGAGGATAATTGGCCGTCAGCTTGACGAGAAAAAATCCAAGCCGTCACGCTTGCGAGGGCGTTGCGGGTTTTACTAAAATTCCGTCACGCATCTTGGGATGTGATGGTGTTGAGAAGACAATAGGAAGAGATATGAGCAACATTGAAGAGCGCGTTAAGAAAATCATCGCTGAGCAGCTGGGCGTCAAAGAGGAAGAAGTCACCAAGGAAGCTTCCTTCGTTGAGGATCTGGGCGCCGACTCTCTGGACACTGTTGAGCTGGTAATGGCGCTGGAAGAGGAATTCGAAACCGAAATTCCCGATGAAGAAGCTGAGAAAATCACCACTGTTCAGCTGGCGATCGATTACATCAACGCACACCAGTAATCTATCCCACAAGGTTTGATCGAAAAGCCGCATCTATATGCCTGTATAGTGCGGCTTTTCTTTTGTCAGCTTGCAGTGCTGGAGGATAAACATGTCTCGCAGAAGAGTGGTGGTGACCGGAATAGGGTTGCTGACGCCGGTCGGTAACACCGTCAAAGCGACATGGGACAACATTCTTGACGGTAAAAGCGGTGCCGCGAACATCGAGCATTTCGATGCCGCCCAGTATGGGACCCGCTTTTCCGCTTCAGTCAAAGGGTTCGACATCGAGCCGTACATCAGCGCCAAGGAAGCGCGCAAGATGGATCTGTTCATCCAGTACGGTATGGTCGCCGCAATCCAGGCGGTCGAGGATGCCGGTCTCGATGTCACCGAAGAGAGTGCGCCGCGAATCGGTTGTGCATTGGGCTCGGGGATCGGCGGATTGCCGATGATCGAGAAAACCCACGACGTATTGAATGCATCCGGTCCGCGTCGTGTGTCGCCGTTCTTTGTGCCCGGAAGCATCATCAACATGATCGCCGGCAATCTGGCGATCAAATACGGCTTCCGTGGCCCGAATATCGCGATCACCACGGCTTGTACTACCGGTACTCACAATATCGGTCATGCCATGCGTATGATCCAGTACGGTGATGCCGATGTTATGGTTGCCGGCGGCGCGGAGATGGCGACCACCCCGTTGGGCGTTGCGGGCTTTTCCGCCGCACGAGCCCTGTCCACGCGCAATGACGACCCTGAAGCGGCCAGCCGCCCCTGGGACAGGGATCGCGACGGTTTCGTGCTGGGCGACGGTGCCGGAGTGCTGGTGCTGGAAGAGTACGAGTACGCGAAAGCGCGTGGTGCCAGGATCTATTGCGAGCTTTCCGGCTTCGGTATGAGCGACGATGCCTTCCACATGACGGCACCGCCGGAGGATGGCGCCGGCGCTGCACTGGCGATGGGCAATGCGATCAAGGATTCCGGGCTCAACGCCGATGAGATTCACTATATCAATGCCCACGGCACCTCGACGCCGGCCGGTGATATAGCGGAATCCAATGCCGCCAAGCGCGTGCTGGGCAGTGCTGCGGCCACCGTGCGCATGAGTTCGACCAAGTCGATGACCGGTCATCTGCTCGGCGCGGCCGGTGCGGTCGAGGCAGCATTCTGTGTACTGGCGCTACGCGATCAGGTGGCACCGCCGACCATCAACCTGGACAACCCGTCCGACGGCTGTGATCTCAACTACGTCGCCCATACGGCTCAGCAGTGCAGAATAGACGCTGCGATGTCGAACTCTTTCGGGTTCGGCGGAACCAATGGTACGTTGGTCTTCAACAAGCTGTAAAAAAACGGGAGGCTTGGCCTCCCGTTTATGTACAGGACGTACGGTATGCCGCGGGCGCATGGATGCGCAGGAGCGGCGATATCTTCTTTTCTTGAAACGATGACTCCTATTACTCTGATCAACGGCACGCCCAGGGAAAGTATCGATGTAGGCGACCGCGGCCTGGCCTATGGTCAAGGTGTGTTTGAAACCATCCTGATTCTGCAGCGGCAACCCCGGTTTTGGGCGTGGCATCTCGAGCGTCTCGTCGAGGGGTGTCGGCGGTTGGGTATTCCGACAGGCGCCCTTGCCGATCGGTTGAAGCAGGAATTGCCCGAACTGCCGGAGCAGGGGGTGCTCAAACTGACGGTTACCCGTGGCGTGGGTGGGCGAGGCTATGCCGTGTCCGGCGAGATCGAGCCTACCCGCATTATCCAGGTGCTGGAGATGCCGACGTGGCCGGACAGGCCGGCAGAGAGTGGGGTCAGAGTTCGGCAATGCCACACCCGTTTGGCGCAGCAGCCCGCATTGGCCGGTATCAAGCATCTCAACCGGCTGGAGCAGGTGCTGGCCAGGGCGGAGTGGAATACGGTCGACATTCGGGAGGGTCTGGTGTGCGATACCGCCGGTCACCTGATCGAAGGTACCATGAGTAATCTTTTCTTTGTTCTCGATGGCGTTCTGTGCACGCCCGACCTGAGCGGGAGCGGTGTTGCCGGGATTCTGCGGCGTTGGGTGCTGGAAACCTCGGTTCATCAGGGTAAACCGGTAAGGATCGGGAGCTTTGCTCCGGATCGGATCAGGGATGCGGAGGAGGTTTTTCTCTGCAACAGTCTCATCGGCATCTGGCCGGTGGTCGAGTACGATGGCATGGCTTTTTCGATAGGGGATAGGGCGCGCATGCTGCAGTCCCTGCTGGAACGGGAGTATCAAGGGTGCTGATCAAGCGTGTAGTGTCCGTACTGGTTCTGTTGCCGGTGGTTGCCGGCGGTGCGCTGCTTTGGCTCTGGAACGATTATCGGGGCTATATCAACAGCGCCGCGAATATTCAGGAAACCCGTATCTACAATGTAGAAAAAGGTATGTATTACAATTCGTTGGTAGAGGATCTTGAACAGGAATCTATCATCGACAACGCGTTGTACATGCGTGTAATGGCGCGTATCGAACCGCAATTTACCCACATCAAGGCCGGTGAATATCGGCTTGAACCCGGTATGACGCCGAGGGAGATCGTGCAGAAGATGGTGAGCGGAGACACCCTGCGCTATCGGTTTACCATCATCGAAGGTACTCGCTGGTCCGAGCTGCGTTCTGCATTGGCGCGCGAGGAGATGCTCGAGCAGCGCATCGGCGACATGGACGACAAGCAGGTGGTCGAAGCGCTTGGCCTGGAGGCCGCCGACCCCGAAGGGATGTTTCTGGCCGAGACCTACCAGTTCGAGCGTGGCATGTCGGATCTGGACCTGCTCTCCCGTGCCCATCAGGCATTGACCAAGACACTTGAGACCGCCTGGTCCGAGCGGGCCGAGAAACTGCCGCTCAAGACGCCCTACGAAGCGCTGATTCTGGCGTCGATCGTGGAGAAGGAGACCGGTGTGGCCGAGGAGCGGCCACGGATCGCGGGGGTGTTTGCGCGTCGCCTCGATCGTGGCATGCGCCTGCAGACCGATCCGACCGTCATCTACGGCATGGGCGACGCCTACAAAGGCAATATCCGCCGTTCCGATCTGCGCAAAGCGACCCCTTACAACACCTACCTGATCGATGGCCTGCCGCCTACGCCGATCGCCATGGTCGGGTCCGAGGCGATACGAGCGGCCGTCGATCCCACGCCGGGCAAGGCGCTCTACTTCGTTGCGCGGGGGGATGGCAGCCACCATTTTTCTGATACGCTGACGGAGCACAACAGGGCGGTTGCGCGCTATCAGTTGAAACGAGCGAAAAACTACCGCTCCAGCCCGGAAAACTGACCATGTCTGGCTATTTCATCACCCTGGAAGGGATCGAGGGGGTCGGCAAGACCACCAACCTCAATTATGTGCGCGATTGTCTCGAGCGAAGAGGGCTTGAGGTTGTCGTCACGCGCGAGCCGGGCGGTACGCCGCTTGGCGAGCAGATTAGAGAGCTCCTGCTGACGCCGCGCACCGAGCCTGTTTCCGATATGGCCGAACTTCTGATGATGTTCGCTGCGCGCGCTCAGCATCTGTTCGCCGTGATCGAGCCCGCGCTTGCACGTGGCGCCTGGGTACTGTGCGATCGATTTACCGATGCGACCTTTGCCTATCAGGGGGGCGGTAGAGGCCTGGCCTCGGAACCTGTGGCACTGCTGGAGCGACTGGTGCAAAAGGAGCGCAGGCCGGATCTTACGCTGCTGCTCGATTTGCCGGTCGAGATCGGCCTCGCCCGTGCGCACGCCCGTGGCACGCCGGACCGGTTCGAAGAGGAGCGCGTCGAGTTCTTTCAGCGGGTGCGCGAGGCGTATCTCGAGCGAGCCGCCCGGGATCCGCAGCGGATCAAGATTATCGATGCCGAGCCCGCTCTGGAGCAGGTGCAGCGACAGATCGATGTCGCGTTGGCAGTATTGGAGCGGTCATGAGTATCGACGAGCAGATCTACCCCTGGTTGGCCGAGCAGTGGGCGCATCTGGTGCAGCAGCATGCGCGGGGGCGGTTGCCCCACGCGCTGTTGCTCAGTGGCCCGGCGGGGGTCGGCAAGGCTGCGTTCGGTGCGGCCCTTGCTCATCTCTTGCTGTGCCACCAGCCGAGGGATGGGCAGCCCTGCGGCCATTGCCGAAGCTGCGAGCTGATCGCCTCGGGCCATCACCCCGATCGCCTGTTCCTCCACCCCGAGGAGCCGGGCAAGCCGATCCGGGTGGATCAGGTGCGCGAACTGACCAACGTGCTGCACAGCACGGCGCAGCAGGGCGGGTACCGGATCATGATCATGGATCCGGCGGAGGCGATGAACGTGGCCGCCGCCAATGCGCTGCTGAAAACGCTGGAGGAGCCGGGGCAGGACACCCTGTTGATCCTGGTGTGTCATCAACTCGGGCAGTTGATGCCGACCATCCGCAGTCGCTGTCAGCGTATCGAGTTCAATCTGCCCACCGCCGAACGGAGCCGGGGCTGGTTGGCTCAAAAGCTGACGATGGCCGAGGAGGAGGCCGAGAAGCTGCTGGCCATCGCCCAGGGCGCGCCGCTGGGCGCCGTGGCGCTCAAGCAGGGTGAGTTGCTTGAGTTGAGGCGCACATTCATGGGCGGGCTGGCGGACCTGCTGCGCGATCGCACCGATGCGATCAGCCTGGCGCAGAAGCTGCACAAGGAGGATCTGATCCATCTGCTCGACTGGTGGCTCAGTCTGTTGGCGGACCTGGTACGCCTGCAGTCGGGCGCGCAGAACCCCGAGTTGAACAACGTCGACATGACAAAAATGCTTTCGGCAGTTGCGAATCGAGCCGACAGGGTTAGAATCTTCACTTTGGTTGATCGCGTTCAGGGTGAGCGTAAAAGTCTCATGCTGCGACATAACCCGAATCGTCAGTTGCTCCTGGAGACACTACTGTTCGACTGGAGAGCGCTGATTCGTTAAGCCGGAGAGCAACTGTTCATGTCGATCGTGCCCAGAATCAGTCACGGCATCCTCTCGCTGGTGATCGGAACCAAGGATGAGCTCCTCAAGGCGTACATGCCGTTCGTCAACAATGGAGGGCTGTTCATTCCGACCA
>Ga0214472_10000340_pt1 | contig 59734 bp, 53 predicted proteins | sample RVTome_6_FD_207662 | JGI IMG/M metagenome (GOLD analysis project Ga0214472, IMG submission 207662) | Soil microbial communities from uranium-contaminated site in the Upper Colorado River Basin, Wyoming, United States - RVT140D175 | ecosystem: Environmental > Terrestrial > Soil > Contaminated >...
TGCTCGGTGGGGGGGAGGGGGTCGACGAGGGGGGCGGGCTCGGCGTCGGGGGGGACGATGTCGACGGTGTGGCCGTGTTGGCGGAGGAGCTCGGCTCGGCGCGGGCTGGCTGAGGCGAGGATGAGGCGGGGGGGTTGGTTCGAGCGAGTCATGCCAGGAGTTTAGCGGATCATTGGGGACGGGGCGCGGGGGTTGGTGGGAAGGGATTCCCGCGGGGCGGGTGCGGCGTCGGAATCTCGCCGGCCGGTGGGGTCTCGCAGGGGTGGGTGCGAGATGGGAATCTCGCGCCGGCGGTCGTTACCGCGGACGCGCGGTGCGGCGCGTGCGATGACGAAGGGCGTCACCCCGAGGGGGTGGCGCTGCGTCGGATGCCGGGCGGGGCGGGGGTCAGAAGCCCGGCAGGGTGTAAGTCACGGTCGGGCCGTTGCCGACCTTGACGTCGACGGTTCCGTCGATGGGGGATCGGCGGTCGAAGGTGATGAGGACAGTGAGCATATCGGGCGGCGGGTCCTCGTTGGGGATCTCGAAGCTGATGGTGCCGTCTTCGGGGATGAAGTTTCCGTTGTCGACGGGTTTGACGACGACGTCGTTGATGGAGACGGTGAACGACTCGGACGCGTCGGCGAGGGTCAGGGTGGCTTCCTGGACGGTGAAGGTCGCGGTCGTGAAGCGGAGGTCCATGTCGAGCGTGCCCTCGGTCGAGCCTACGCCGGAGATGGTGATGTCGATAGTGCCGCTGATGAGGCGGGCGAGGTCCTGACGGGTGATCTGAAGGTCGAAGAGGCCGTTGATGGATTGCCCGTCGATCGTGAAATCATCCCACTGGACCGATCCGGTGCGGGTGGCGGCGATGATCAGCGACATGAGGACCCTGCCGCTGACGGTGGATTCGGGGTAGAACTGGTTGGTGCAGCCATTGCCGAAGTCCAGCTCGACGGAGAAGCTGCCGTTCTGGCGGTCGGCGACGACCATCGGGCATCCTGCGTAGCTCATGTCCTGCTCGTCGTCGAGGCGTGGGTCGAAGCCGTCGGCGAAGCCGGCCAGGGCCTGGAAGGTCGCCTGGCTCTTTTCCATTACGTCGTCGACCGCCGCCTGCACCTCGGGTGAGAGGGACCCGCCGTCGCCGTTGGGGCGCGGGAATCCGGGGCAGCCGGAGAGCGTCAACATCATGGGTGTGAGCACGAAGACAGCCGGACGATGTATGGATCGCATGTCAGACCTCCCTTTCCTGGAGCGGTATTGCCAAGTGACGCCGGCGCGCCGAGCGCGGACCGATCGTGCAAGGACGGGGAAGCTTACGTCGGTACGAGTGTCCAGGCAAGCGTCTTGCGAAGCGGGGTTGCGCGGGGAGCGGGGCAGAGTCGCGGCACGCGGCGCTGGGAAGTCGGCGGGAGCGTCTGCGGACGTGTCTTACAAGCCTCTTGCGAGCCGAGGGCGTCGGCCGGCGCTTCAGCATTTTCTGGGCAAAACCGCTTCCTTACGGTCGCGGCTCTGATCCGACACGCACGTTTGGGACACGCTCTGAGGTTATGGCGTGAGCGTTGTGGTGGGCGCGGGACCGAGGGTGGTCCCGCCGGAGGCTTGGCGAGGTTGCGGGTCGGGTCGGGTTCGTCGCGTCACGGTGTCGAGGGCGTTGATGAGGTCCGTGGCCCGAAAGGGCTTGGGGAGGAAGTAGCGGGCGCCGAGGTCGAACGCTTGGCGTCGGGTGTGATCCTCGACGCTGGCGGAGATGACGACGACCGGGATTCGGTTGGTGGCCTGGCACTCGCGGAGGTGTGTGAGCATGGTGAGGCCATTGGTTCCCGGCATTCGGACGTCGAGGAGGATGGCATCGGGGCGGTTCTTCTTTGCGGCGTCGAAACCGAGGGCGCCGTCGTGTGCGGTGAGCACGCGGTAGCCGCCGGCGGTGAGCCTGATCGTCATTCCGTGCCTCAGTTCCCGATCATCGTCGACGATCAGGATGCAGGGGGCATCAGGCACGGACGGACTCCTTGGCGATGAGTGCGGCGTGGAAGGCGGCGAGAAACTCGTCCATTCGGTCGTCCACCCGCCAGGTTCCTTCGACGTGCATGTCGAGCACCGGGAGCTGGCCGCTGGGGCGGTTGCGGTTCGCCTCGTCTCGGGCCTTCTGTATTCGTTGCATGAGGCTGCCGAGGTCTCGGGTGTTGGTGGGAACGACGAGAAGCCAGCTCGTGCGGCTGACGGGGAAGATCAGATCGGTTCGGCGGATCTGGTGCTGGAGGAAGGGCTCGACGTCATCGACGGTCTCGCTGCGGCTCGGGGAGGACACGGCGACGAGCGAGATGAAAAAGTTTTCGCCGCGGTACAACTGGACGTGAGCCAGGTAACGCGGCATGAACCTGGCGACCTCGGCGACGGGTAGCGTGAAGGAGAAGGTGCTGCCCTTTCCCAGCTCGCTGCGGACGTTCATGTCACCGAAGTTGAGTCGGACGAGCTCGCGTGCGATGTTGAGGCCGAGCCCGAACCCCTTGGTGCTGGAGCGGACGGTGCTACCGAGCTGGCGGAAGCGTTCGAAGATCTGCTTGAGGTTCTCGGTGCCGATTCCGGGTCCTTCGTCGGTGACACCGATGGTGACCTGCGAGGCATCCGGATCGGGCTCGGCCCAGATTCGCACGTTCTGACCCTCACTCGAGAACTTGATGGCGTTGACCACGAGGTTGATGACGACGCGACCGATCTTGTCGGGGTCGCCGTAGACGCGGGGCAGCGAGGGATCGACGCTGATTTCGAGCCCGACCTTGGCGCCGGCGGCCTTCCGCTGAAGCCCCGGGCGCACTTCGTCGACGATGTCGGCCAGCGCGCAGGGTCGGCGGTAGAATCCGAGCAGGCCCGATTCGAGCTTGCTGATGTCGAGCATGTCGTTGACCATCGTTTCGAGGTCGTCGACGCGGTTACCGATGATGTTGAGGTATTCCTGCTGCTCGCCGGTGACGGGCCCGGCGAGGCCGTCATTGATGATGGAGGCGAACTCCTTGATGACGGCCAGCGGCGTGCGGAACTCATGGGAAACGTTGTCGACGAACTGGTGTGCGGTTTCGTAGAGTTCGGCGAGGCGGCGGTTCTGGGTTTCGAGGGATTCAGTGGCCCGCTTCAGCCTCGCCTTTAGGTTGACGCGTTCGATGGCCCCGTGGATCGCGTGGGCGAGGACACGGGCGGAAATGCCATCTTTGACGAGGTAGTCCTGGGCACCGCGTTTCATGGCTTCGACGGCCACGGACTCGCTGCCTCCGCCGGTGAGGAACACGACGGGGATGGCGTCTCCGGCGGCGGGTTCGCGGAGATGTCGGAGCAGCTCGAGGCCGTCGGAGTCGGGGAGGTTGTAGTCGAGGAGCAGGCAGTCGGGTCGTTCGCAGGCCACGCGGCGGAGCGCGTCGGCTGCGGTGGCGGCATCGAGGACGTCGTATCGGCCGTTGGACTCCCTTTCCAGCAGGCGCCGGAAGGTCGCGCGGTCCGTTTCGTTGTCGTCGACTACGAGGACCCGGATGGGCGGCCCTAGAGGGGTCATGACCGAGTCATCTCCGGGTTCGGCAGCAGCACGGTGTCGAACCAGTAGTCCTTGAGCCTGGCGATGGCGCGGGCGAACCCGTCGAGATCAAGGGGCTTCTGGATGTAACTGTTAGCGCCCACCTGGTAACAGGATTCGATATCCCGGTGGTCCGAGGAAGTGGTAAAGACCACGACGGGGATTGTCCTTAATCTGGGATCGCGCTTGATGTCGGCGAGCACGGTCCATCCGTCGGTTCCGGGAAGGTTGAGGTCCAGGAGGATGAATCCGGGGGTGGGGGCCTCGGCGGCGTCGAGATATCGGCCGCGGCGATGGAGGAAGTCCAGGGCGGCGTCGCCGTCTTCGCAGCGGCAGAGGGGGTTGGCGACGCCGCAGCGGCGTAGAGACCGGACCGTGGCCTCATAGTCTTCCGGGTTGTCTTCAATGAGCAACACGGGCCGTTTCGCGATTTGCGCGCGACTGAGCATGCCGATGACCTCCGCGAAGGGTGAAGTAGAATGTGGTTCCGTGGCCGGTCCGGGACTCGAGCCAGATTCGGCCGCCGTGGCGGGCGACGATCTTCTGGACGATGGTCAGCCCGGCGCCGCTTCCACCGCCGTATTCATCCCGGCCGTGAAGCCGTTTGAAGATTCGAAACACCGCCTGGTGGTGCTTCGGCGGGATGCCGATTCCGTTGTCACGTACATACAGTGCAATGGGCTGCGGGTCTCGATCGGTCGGCGGGGATCCTTCGGAATCCGGGTCGTAGTCATGCTGCGCGCCGATTTCGATCCAGGGGTCGGGTTTATCGTTGTACTTCATGGCGTTGGTAATGAGGTTGCGGAAGAGCTCGGTGACCCAGACGCGGTCACAGTCGACGGTGGGCAGCGATCGGGGCATACGGATCTCGACGCCCTTCTCGTTCAGCGCCACGTGGACGGTGTCAATAACGTCGTCGACGACCTCATTGAGATTCGTGGGCTGTATGGCGAGCTCCGTGCGCCCGAGGCGCGAGTAGTTCAACAGGGCATCGATGAGGGCGTTGAGCCTGTGTGAGAGTCGGATCAGGGTTTCGAGCTTCTGGCGGCCGTCGTCGTCGACGCGATCGGCGTAGTCCTCGAGGAGGAAGGCGGCGTAGTTGTGGATTCCACGGAGGGGCTCTTTCAGGTCGTGTGACGCGATATAGGCGAAATCGTCGAGCTCGCGGTTGGAGCTGGCCAGTTGGTCGACGGCCTGCTCCAGAGCGCTCTTGGATGCGAGCAACTGGGCATTGAGCTCTTCCATATTCCGGGCGTGTTCCTCGAGGACGGCCTCCTGCCGTTTGCGGTCATCAATATCCGTGAGCGTTGCGACCCATTCGCGGATCAGACCGTCGGCGCCGATCAGCGGAACACCGCGCGATGCGAAGTGGCGGTATCGCTGGCTGGCGGCGTGCCAGACGCGGCCCTCGGAGGTGCAGGCTTGTCCCTCGGCGGCGGCGCGTTGCCAGAGCGTGCGGATTCGGTCGCGGTCGTCGGGGTGGACGGCCTCGAGCCACCCGAAGCCCTGTTGTTCGTCCCAGGACTGGCCTGTGAAGCGCTGCCAGGAGACCTGGTGCTCGATGAATCCGGCGTCCGGCGCGGCGGTCCAGATGACGGAGGCGGATGCGGACATGAGGGACCGATAGCGTTCCTCGCTTTCGCGGACGGCGCGCTCGGCGGCGTGGCGGCGGGTGACGTCGGCGGCGACGATGAGGACGACGGGGCCGGCCTCGGTGTGCATGGGGTTGAGGGCGATCTCGACGGGGAACTCGCTGCCGTTTTTTCGTCGGGCGGTGAGACAATCGGTCAGGCCCATGGTTCGTATCTGCGGGTCGTTGAAGAAGGAGTTGCGGTAGGTGGGGTGGATGCTTCGGATTCGATCGGGGACGAGGGCGTCGACCGAACTGCCGATGAGTTCCTGTCGGGCGTAGCCGAAGACGCGTTCGGACTCGCGGTTCGCCAGGAGAATCGTGCCGTCTCTGGCGACCATGAGGACGGGGTTGGGCAGTGCCTCGACCGTCGTTTGGAAGCGGTGCTCGGCGAACTTGCGTTCGGTGATGTCGGCAATGAAACCCTCGAGGGCCCGCACCTTGCCGTCGGGGCCGAGGAGCCCGCAACCCTGCTCCCAAACCCATCGCGTGTCACCCGTTTTGGTCGTGATCCGGTATTCGAGCTGAAATCGGCGTCGCTCGTGGAGTGCGTGCTGGACTTCGTCCCAGACCGCCTGGCGGTCGTCGGGATGGATGAGCCGGCCGTACTTGATCGGCCCGGTGTCAACTAGTTCGGCGGGCTGATAACCGGTAAGCGCGGTACAACCGTCGCTGACGAACTCCAAGGTCCAGTCCCAGTCATTCCGGCCGCGGTAGGCCATGCCGGGGAGGTTGCTGAGGAGTGTCCTCTGTCGGCGTTCGCTCTCCCGCAGGTCGTTCTCGACGCGGCGTGTTTCCTCCCGCTGGCGCCTCTGTTCGAGCGCGTGGCGCACGGCGGGTCCGAGTCGGGCGAGCCGGTCCTTAAGCAGGTAGTCGGCCGCGCCGTGCTTCATGCACTCGGAGACCGCTTCGTCATCGACGGCGCCGGTCACCACGATGCAGGGGATGTCCCACGCTCGCTCGCGCACGCATTGCAGCGCTTGGCGAGCGTTGCACCCGACGACGGACTCGTCCAGCAGGATCACGTCGAGTTCCGGCCGCAGCGCGTTGCGGAAGGCGGGCTCGGCGTCGACCTGCGAGGCGTTGGGGGCGAACCCGGCGCGACGGAGCTCGTGGACGAGCAGCTCGGCCGCCGAAGCGTCATCCTCGAGGATCAGAATGTTGATCGGTTGCGGTTCCATCGACCATGCGTACCCCTACGCTCCGGCCGTCACGGCGGCCGCATCGGGTCGTTCATTGAGCAGGAGCCAGTAGAGGCCGAGTTGCCGGACGGCATCGACAAAAGCGTGGAAACCGACCGGCTTGACGATGTAGCTGTTGACACCCAGGCTGTAGGCCTCGGCCAGGTCGCGATCCTCTCGAGATGAACTGAGCACGGTGACGGGTATCGACCGCGTTCGCGGGTCCTTCTTGATCCGCCGCAGCACTTCAAGCCCATCGACCTTGGGGAGCTTCAAGTCGAGCAGGATGATCTTCGGCGTTTTCGGGAGTCGCGTAGCGGAGCCGTCCTTTCCAAAGAGGAACTCGAGGGCTTCGGCTCCATCGCGGGCGACCTGGATTCGGTTGGCCAGCTTGTGCTTCTTCAACGCATGAAGCGCCAGTTCGAGGTCATTGGGATTGTCCTCGACCAACAAGATCTCGATCGGCGGACTGGAAGTCGATGGCTCGCTCATGCTCGTGTGCTCCTTCGAGGGTGAATGAGAAGACGGCTCCCTGGTCCACGGCGCCCGAGGCCCACACGCGGCCGCCGTGTCGTCGGACGATGCGTTGCACCAGTGCGAGCCCGACGCCCGTGCCTTCGAAGTCCTCGGCGCGGTGCAGGCGCTGGAATACCCCGAACAGTTTATCGGCGTACTGCTGGTCGAAGCCCACGCCGTTGTCGCGGACGCCATAGGTGGTGCGTCCGTTATCGGTAGTTGCGGTGACCTGGATGAGGGCACGATCCCGGGGGCGGGTGAACTTGAGGGCGTTGGACAAGAGATTCTGGAACACCTGTTTCAGGAGTGTGGGCTCGGCGGCGCAGAGCGGGAGGTCGTTGACCTGAAGGTCGACGTTGCGTCCCTCGCGTTCGGGGAGCAGGTCGTCCCAGGCGCGGCGGACGACGTCGGCGGGATCCACGGTGGTCTTGGCGAGGGATACGCGGTTGAGGCGCGAGAGGGCGAGGAGATGGTCGATGAGCAGACCCATGTTCTTGGCGTTGGTGCGGACCAGGTCCAGAATCCGGCGTCCCTCGGGGTCGAGCTGATCGGCGTGTTCCTCCATGACGATCCGGGAGAATCCGTCGACGGCCCGCAGGGGCGCTCGGAGGTCGTGCGACACCGAGTAGGAGAATGCCTCCAGCTCGCTCACGGCCGCCTCGAGTTGCGTGGTTCGCTCGTGAACCCGTGCGTCCAGATCCTCGTTCAGGCCGTGGAGCCGGTGCTCAGCCTCCCGCCGCCGTGCATCCGCCCGGTTCAAGAACCGTGCGTTCAGCCAGATCAGGACGCCGAAGGCCGCCATGTTGAGCACCGTCCCGATCGCCAGCCCGTACTCCTCGTCGTAGTGACCCGTTCGCTGCCCGGCCCATCGGACCCAGCCCAGCAGCGGCGGGATGATGATGGCGGCGGGCAGCAGAGTCCGGGCCATCGCGCCACCGATTCCGCAGCTCGTGATCGAGGCCATCAATCCCCGGTCCGGGCGGGCGCAGAGGATGCCGGCGACGAGGATCAGGAACCCGGCCGCAGTATGCACGGCCATCTGGGTGTAGGCGTGCATGGCGGTCGGGTTTCGGGCGTGGTACACGTACCCGAGGGCATTCAACATCGCCATGGCCCCGGCGAGCACGGGGAGGAGCCACACCCAACCGAATCCGGCGCGGATATTCAAGAGCAGCAAGGACGCGCCCGTCAAAACGAAGGCCGCGGCTGTCGCCATCGCCATGCGGCCGGGGAAAAGGGTCCCCGGTGCACCCGGCGGTTCCGCAAAGAGCGCCGTGTCGATGCCCAGGTTGAGACCCGACGCGTACTGGAGGAGCGTGACACCGCCGATGAGCGTGGTCAGGCCCGCAAAGGCGTAACCGGTGGCACGGGCACGTGACGAGGTCGTGGGGGGGCGTAAGCTCCAGAGTGCTAGCCCGGCCGCAGTGAACGCAAGGGCCGTGTTCGGCTTCATGGAGACCACGCCGGGCACGACGCTCTTGAGGATGGATATATCGAGGGCCCACCCCATGAGCACGATCAGACCCAACAGGCAAGTGATCGAAGTGAACAGAGTGCTGACGGACGCGAGCCGCCGGAGGCGGCGCGCCGCGGGGTCTGGACGTGGGGGTACACGATGTTGGGGTGGGATCTGTGCGCACTGCGACATTCGGCACTCCGACGATCGTTCCAGCCACCCCCGACCGCGTTCGTTAAGTAATGCTTGTCTTATCGGCATGGGCGCGGCGGCCCTTCAGGGTGGGCCTTGCGGCGTGGCCCAGGAACAGGTTTCCCTACGTTCGGTCGGGTCGGGTGAGTTTCATCGGGGCGGGAGGGCGGTCTGCCGCGTGCATTCTCGGTCTACGGGTTGTTGACAGGGTGGGGGCGAGTCGGTAGGATGACCGGGGTCATGAATGCGCTGATCCAGTCCCGCACGGTGTATCGTTGGTGGTGGCAGGCACCTATTGTGCCGGGGGCAGGGGTCCGCATGTAGCTTGACCTTACCGAACTGAACGTCGTGCAAAGCCCTCGGTGATGAGCCGGGGGCTTTTTTTGTGGCTATTTCTTGTGGGTCTGATGGTGCAAACGACCACAACGACCGCGAGCATGCAGGAGGCCATTCGCCGGGTGGTCGGCGGAGGCGACCTGAGCGCGGACGACGCGCATTGCGTGGCCTCGGCGTTCCTGGAGCAGGAGGTTACGCCCGCGCAGCTCGGCGCGCTGCTCGTGGCCCTGCGAATGAAGGGCGAGTCGGACGACGAAATCCTGGGCTTCACGCGGGCGATGCGCGAGCACATGGTCCGCGTACCTATCGGCGCTAACGGCGTCATCGACACGTGCGGCACGGGCGGGGACGGCGCGGGTACGTTCAACATCTCGACGGTCAGCGCGTTCGTGGCGGCCGGGGCCGGCTGTCGGGTGGCCAAGCACGGCAACCGGGCCGTGTCGGGCCGGTGCGGCAGCGCGGACCTTCTCGATACCCTCGGCGTGCCCTTCGATATGTCGGCGGAGCAGGCGGCCGCGTCGATCCGGCGGACCGGAATCGCGTTTCTCTTTGCGCCGAGGTTCCACCCGTCGCTGAAGCACGCGGCCGAAGCGCGACGGGAGATCGGCGTTCGGAGCATCCTGAACATCGTCGGGCCGCTGGCCAACCCGGCCGGGGCGCACCGGCAATTGATCGGTGTGTTCGACGGCCGCCTTACCGAGCCGATGGCCCGGACCCTCGCTCGGCTGGGGTCGGAGCACAGCCTTGTGGTGCACGGGCACGAGGGGCTTGACGAGATCAGCCTGAGCGGCCCGACGCGCGTCACGGAGCTTCGGGGCGGCTCGATCCACACGAGCGTGGTCACCCCGGAACAATTCGGGGTGACACGCGCCCCGTTGAGCGTGCTTTGCGGTGATGACACGGCGGGCAACGCGGAGGTCGCGTTGTCGGTGCTGGACGGCCGTACCGGGCCGGCGCGCGATGTCGTGGCGCTGAACGCGGGGGCGGCGGTGTACGTGTCGGGCCTGGCGGCAACGCTGGCGCAGGGCGTGGGGATGGCGTTGGAATCGATCGGATCGGGGAGAGCGCGGCGGAAGCTCGATGAACTTCGGCAAACGGGGGGATCGGCCGAACGATGAGCGTTCTCGATCGCATCGTGGAGCACAAGCGCGGCGAGGTGGCAAGACGCAAGCGCGGTCCCGCTGTCGCGGAGGCTGGGGGCGAACTGAATCAGCCGGCGCTCGATTTCAGGGGGGCCGTTCGGCGTCCGGGGCTCTCGTTGATCGCGGAGATCAAACGGAGATCGCCCAGCCGGGGGTGGATTGGACCGGACGTGGATGTCGAGACGCAGGCTGCGCGGTATCGGCAGGGCGGAGCGGCCGCCCTGTCGGTGCTGACGGACGAGGCGTTCTTCGGGGCGCGGCCCGACGATCTGGCTCGGGCCAAGGCGGCAAGCGGGCTGCCGACGCTGCGGAAGGACTTCATCGTCGACCCCTGGCAGGTTTGCGAGTCGAAGGGGATGGGGGCGGACGCGGTGCTGCTGATCGTTGCGGCGCTGCCGGATGCTGCGATGCGCGAGTGCCTTCATGTGGCATCGGCGTTGGGTCTGGTGGTGCTCGTTGAAGTACATAACGACAGCGAGCTCGATCGGGCCGTCGATGCCGGGGCGGAGCTCGTCGGGGTCAACAACCGGGATTTGCGGACGTTCGCCGTCGATCTCGAGCGCGGGTTGAGAATGCGGGAACGTATTCCGGCTCATTGCCTGGCGGTCGCGGAGAGCGGCATTCGCACGCCTGCGGACGTGCAGGCGGTCCGACGTGCCGGATTCGACGCCGTCCTCATCGGCGAGGCGCTCATGGAATCACCTGATCCGGCCCGGCTGATCCGGGAGCTGCTCACCGATGACTCTGCGAGCTCCAAGCGCGCCGCGAGGGCATACGGACATTCACCATGACGCGAATCAAGATCTGCGGGATCACCAATGCTGACGATGCCCTGGCGGCGGTCGAGGCCGGGGCGGACGCGTTGGGCTTCGTCTTCGCGGATTCGCCGCGGCGGGTTTCGCCGGTGATTGCCCGCGAGATCGTCCGCTCACTGCCGCCGTTCGTGGTGACGGTGGGTGTTTTCATGGATCACAGAGCGGCGGACGTGGAGCACACTGTCTCAGTCGCGGGCGTCTCGGTCGTGCAGTTCCACGGGCGAGAGACGCCGGATTACTGCCGGTCGGCATCGCGACCGGTGATCAAACGCATTGACATCGCGGAGAATGGGACGCTTGAAGCACTGTCCGCTGTTGTACGGGGGTATCCGGTGTCCGGGCTGCTGCTCGATCCTGGGACCGGTTCCGGACGTGCATTCGACTGGCGCGCGGTGGGCGGTCTGACTGCCGGCTTGCGGGCGGAGGGGATTCGGCGCAAGCCGAGCATCGTGATCGCCGGGGGCCTGACGCCGGAGAACGTCGGCGACGCCATCCGCGACGTGCGCCCCGGCGCCGTCGACGTCTGCACGGGGGTCGAGCGATCACGAGGCAGGAAGGAAGGACAGAAGATGATCGACTTTGTTCATGCCGTGAGGGAGGCCGATGCGGTCCACGTTGCCTGATCATCGTGGGTACTTCGGACGCTTCGGGGGGCGCTTCGTGCCCGAGACGCTGATGGCCGCGCTCGAGGCGCTGGAGGCGGCGTATCGCGACGCCCGTTGCGACGCCGCGTTCCGCAGCCGATTCGACCGATGCCTGGCGACGTTCGTCGGGCGCCCGACACCGCTCTACTTTGCGGCGCGGCTGAGTGACCGCATCGGCGGCGCGCGCATCCACCTCAAACGTGAGGACCTCTGCCACACCGGGGCGCACAAGATCAACAACGCCGTGGGGCAGGTTCTGCTCGCGGGGAGGATGGGCAAGCGGCGGATCATCGCCGAGACCGGCGCGGGCCAACACGGCGTCGCCGCCGCGACCGTAGCGGCCATGCTGGGCACAGAATGCGTCGTCTACATGGGCGCCGCGGACATCCGGCGACAGCACATGAATGTGTTGCGCATGAACCTGCTCGGAGCCGAGGTGCGCCCCGTGGACGCCGGGTCGCGGACACTGAAGGACGCCATCAACGAGGCCATCCGCGACTGGGTCACGAACGTCGGTTCGACGCATTACGTGATCGGCTCGGCCGTCGGGCCGCACCCCTATCCCATGATGGTGCGCGACTTCCAGTCGGTCATCGGCGTGGAGTCACGGGCCCAGGCGTTGGATCAGTGGGGCCTGCTTCCGGACGTGATCGTCGCCTGTGTCGGCGGGGGATCGAACGCGATTGGTATGTTCCACGCGTTTCTGGATGATCCCGTTCGACTGATCGGGGTCGAAGGCGGGGGGATGGGCAGCGACGAAGGCCGGCACGCGGCCACGCTCTGCTTCGGCAGCCTCGGCGTGTTGCATGGCACGCGGAGCCTCGTCCTGCAAGACGCCGACGGACAGATCCTCGGCACACACTCGGTGTCCGCGGGGCTGGATTACCCCGGCGTCGGCCCCGAGCATGCGTTTCTGAAGGACTCGGGGCGGGTTCAGTACGCCGCCGTGGACGACGAGGGCGCGGTCGCGGCGCTGCGGCTGCTCAGCGAAACGGAGGGGATCATCCCCGCCCTGGAAAGTGCGCATGCCGTCGCGCACGCGGTCGAGGTCGCGCGGCAGATGTCGCCGGACGAGATCGTCCTGGTCAACCTTTCGGGGCGGGGCGACAAGGACCTGGAGATCGTGAAGGAGGCGGTGTGAGCATTCGATCGACATTCGCGCGGCTCGCCGATCGACGGGAGATGGCGCTGATCCCCTACATCACGGGTGGGTTTCCCACGTTGCCGGAGTCCGTGCGTTTGATCGAGTGCCTTGCCGACAATGGAGCCGACCTGATCGAAGTCGGGATACCCTTCTCGGATCCGATCGCCGACGGCCCGAGCATTCAGTATTCGTCGGAGATCGCCCTTGGGGGCGGCGCGAGCCTCGCGGGCGTTCTCGATGGATTGGGTTCGCTCGACCTGCGTTGCCCGGTCGTGTTGATGTCGTACCTGAATCCGTTTCTCGCCTATGGGATGGCGAGACTGTTAGGGGACTGCCGACGCATCGGCACGACCGGGCTGATTATTCCCGACCTTCCGGCGGAGGAGGCCGACGACTGGTTCGGCGCCTGCCGCGCGTCGGGCATCGATCTGATTCACCTTGTCGCACCGACCAGCACCGATGCCCGCATCGAGCGGATCGTCGAACGGTCCTCGGGGTTCGTCTACTGCGTCAGCCTGGCGGGGACGACGGGTGTTCGAGCCGAGCTGAGCGTTGGGCTCGACGAACTCCTGCCCAGAACAAGACGTTTTACGCCGCTGCCGATTGTGGTGGGCTTCGGCATTTCGACGCCGGAACACGTCCGTGCCTTGTACGGCCGTGCCGACGGCGTCGTCGTCGGCAGCCGCATCATTGAAGCCATCCGTGAACAGGATGACCTGCCGCGACTGATCCGCGAACTGAAGGCCGCGACCCTGGAGAATACAGATGTTGATTGTCATGCGCAGTGATGCCAAGGACCCCGAGATCGACGAGGTGTGCCGCGTTGTCGCCGGTACGGGGCTGAAGGCCCACCCCATCCCGGGCCGGCTGCGGACCGCGATCGGGGTCACCGGGAACACCGGGGCGGAAAGCACGGAGCAGTTCGCGGCGCTGCCCGGCGTCGTCGAGGTGATCCGGGTCACCAAACCCTTCAAGCTCACCAGCCGCGAGATGCAGCCCGAGGACACCGTGGTTCGGGTCGGGGGCGTGGAGGTCGGCGGTGCGGCGCCGGTCGTGATCGCCGGCCCGTGCTCGGTCGAGTCGCGCGAGCAGACCGTCGAGACCGCGAGCGTGCTGAAGGAACTCGGCGCCGATCTGCTGCGGGGCGGGGCGTTCAAGCCGCGCACGTCGCCGTACGCCTTTCAGGGCCTGGGCGAATTGGGGCTGTCGATTCTGGCAGAGGCCCGCGAGGTGTCGGGGCTGCCGGTGGTGTCCGAGGCGCTGATGACGGAGAGCTTCGACGCCGTCGAGGCGGCGGTCGATGTCATACAGATCGGGGCCCGGAACATGCACAACGTGTCGCTGCTCAAGCGGGCGGGCGGATCGCCGCGCCCGATCCTGCTGAAGCGGGCGATGTCGGCCACGCTCGAGGAGTTTCTCCTCGCCGCCGAGTACATCATCAGTGAGGGCAACCGCAACGTCATTCTCTGCGAGCGGGGCATCCGGACGTTCAACGATCATTCCCGGTTCACGCTCGACATCGGCGTGGTACCCGTCTTGAAACAACTGACGCACCTTCCCGTCATTGTCGACCCGAGCCACGCCGCGGGCCGGCGGGACATCGTCATCCCGCTGGCCCGGGCCGCCATCGCCGCCGGCGCCGACGGCATCATCGTCGAGGTGCATCCCGACCCCGACCGGGCCAAGTCCGACGGGCCCCAGGCGCTGACGCTCTCGATGTTCGAGGCATTGATGAACGAACTGCGGATCATCATTCCGGCAGTCCGCCGCACCGCGGAGGTCGCTCTCTGATGCTGCGCCCGGTCTTTACCCAGCCGCCGACGTGCCACTCACTGACATCGCACGCCGCACCGCTGGAAGTTCATCAACGGGTCTATGGGAGTGACCCCCATTCCTTTCTTTATGAGTCACTCGAAAGTGCGGGCGGGCGCGGGCGATACTCGTTTCTCGGCGGACGGCCGCGGTTGGTGTTCCGGACGAAGGGCGATGTCATTGAGCTGGCCACCTCGGGCTGCGTTCGTCGCGTCACCGGCGATCCGCTGGAGGCCCTGGGGAAGCTGATGGGGCCGTCACGGGGCACTTCTCAGAGGGTTCCGTTTCCCGGTGGGGCGGTCGGGTATCTGGGGTATGACATGGTCCGCTTCTGCGAACGACTGCCCGACACGAAAGCTGACGACCTGAACCATCCCGACAGCGCCCTGATCTTCCCCGACGAAGTCATCGCGTTCGACCATCAGACCGGCGAGATCCACCTTTTTGTCTTTGAGCACCGTCGCGCCGGCGCGCGACTCAGGGAGTTGGCAGACCTCATTTCGTCCTGTCCTTCCCACGGTTTACCAAGGCATCGGGCGGACTCCGGCGGCAGCGAGCGGGGCGCTGCGGCCTGCTCCGGTTCCTCCTGTGAGCCTCTCGAACCCATGCGCTCCAACACGACGAAGGACGAGTTCAAGGCCGCCGTGGAGCGGGCGAGGGAATACATCCGCGCCGGCGACATCTTTCAGGTCGTCCTCTCCCAACGATTCGATTTCGCGCTTCGGCAGAGCCCACTCGACGTCTACACCGCGCTGCGCCGATCCAACCCCTCGCCCTACATGTACTTCCTCCACCTCGACGGCCTGAACGTGCTCGGATCATCGCCCGAGATTCTCGTCAAGGTCGAAGACGGCGTCGTCAGCACCCGCCCACTGGCCGGCACCCGGCCGCGCGGCAAGGATCGCGCCACCGACCGCGCCCTCGCCGCTGAGCTGCTGGCCGACGAAAAGGAGCGGGCCGAGCACGCGATGCTCGTCGACCTGGCCCGCAACGACATCGGCCGGGTCTGCGACCTCGGCACCGTCGCGCCGACCGAGCTGTACAACATCGAGCGCTACGCCCACGTCATGCACCTGGTCTCGCACGTTCAGGGCCGGCTCGCGCCGGGGCGGGACGCCGTGGACGTGATCCGGGCGACGTTCCCGGCCGGAACGGTTTCCGGCGCTCCGAAGGTACGGGCGATGGAGATCATCGAGGAGCTCGAACCGGTCAAACGTGGCATTTACGGCGGAGCCATCGGGTATCTCAGCCTGAGCGGCGAGATGGACCTTTGCATTGCGATACGGACGATCGTGCTCGACGGGTCCCGCGGGTACATCCAGGTCGGGGCGGGGGTCGTGGCCGACTCCGTGCCCGAGCGCGAGTACAGCGAGACGCTGCACAAGGCCGCGGGCATGATGCGGGCGGTCGGCGCCCACTCCGACTTCTCACAACGATCCGCCTCCACGCTGTTCGCCTCCTGAACATTCCGTTATAATCACGCATGAGGTGTTTCGTCAGCGCTGGCGGGTGACGAACCGGCGATCGTGCCGGCGGATTCGGAGCTACTGACGACGCGGCCCAGGGCCGATCGCCGCCGCCCATGAAGCGCGGCGGTACAGTCTTGTGCCGAGTCCACTGCGCGGAGAATGACCTTGTCCACACGGATTCAGCGGATTCACGAGCTGGGCCAGTCGATCTGGTGCGACAACCTCAGCCGCAAGATGATCGAATCGGGCGAGCTTCAGCGGCTCATCGACCTCGGCATCGTCGGCGTCACCTCCAACCCGACGATCTTCATGAAGGCCATCACCGGGGGAAGCGACTACGACGATGCCTTCCAGAAGCTGATTGATGCGGGCAGCGAAGACATGGCCCTCTACGAGGGGCTGGTGCTGCCCGACATCCGCGACGCCGCCGACCTGCTGCGGCCCGTCTACGACCGCACCGGCGGCGTCGACGGCTACGTCAGCCTGGAGGTCAACCCCAAGCTGGCCTTCGATACCGAGGCCACGATCGACGAGGCCCGGCGGCTCTTCGCTGAGCTCGACCGGCCCAACGTGTTCATCAAGGTCCCCGCGACGGACCCCGGCATTCCTGCCATCGCGACGCTGATCGGCGAGGGCGTCAACGTCAACGTCACGCTCATCTTCGCGATCAGCATGTACCGCAAGGTGATGGACGCTTACATCGCCGGACTGGCCAAGCTTGACGCGGGCGGGGGTGATGTTACGAACGTCGCGTCCGTAGCCTCCTTTTTCGTGAGCCGCGTCGATACGCTGGTGGACAAGAAGCTTCAGGAAGAACAGGCCGGCGGCGCCAACGTCGATCACCTCTTCGGCAAGGCCGCCAACGCCAACGCCAAGCTCGCCTACCGGCGCTTTCAGGAGACCTTTGAGGCGAACGCGGTCTTCAACGAACTGGCGATCCGAGGAGCGCGAGTTCAGCGCCCACTCTGGGCCAGCACCAGCACCAAGAACCCCGACTATCCCGACACGCTCTACGTGGACCCGCTGATCGGGCCACATACCGTCAACACGCTCCCACCCAACACGATCGAGGTAGTGCTCGATCACGGCAGGGCCGAAGTTACCCTGACTGAAGGTGTGGAAGACGCGCGCCGCGTGCTGGCGGAGCTCGGCGAAATCGGCATTGACATGAAGGCGGTCACCGATCGACTGACGCAAGAGGGCGTCCAGTCGTTCACCCAGTCGTTCGACGACCTCCTCGCCGACCTGACCCGCAAACGCACCGAGCTTCGTTCAGAGCCCCGAGCGCCAGCGACGGGCCAGCCCGTCACGTCCGACAACGCTTGAAAGGGCGTGGCCTTCCGGATCGCGGAATACGGCCCAAACGGACAGGCCGCGGGCCCCGGATCCAGCCTCACTTTTCGAGAACGTGCCATTCCGACGCTGATTGTCGGCTTGAGCCGCGATGGGAACTGTGATACGCTGATGTTCCAGTCGCGTGCGAAACCGGGTGGTCGCAGGCCGCTCGCGTCATGGCCAAACGGTGCGTACCAGTCGGAACAAGGAGCGCAGGATGGCAACTCGGTCTTGTCATGCGGCATTCTCGTTACCTGTCATCGGCGTCGTCAGCATTTCAATCGTCGCGTTCGCAGGGGATCCCGATGATGCGCCGACGGCTCGCGCCCAGCGGCTGCTGAGCGGTCCGACGGCCAACCTGCGGGGAGCCGCCGAAAGCGACGGCGGCGTAGCGTCCGCGGTGATCATCGAGTTCCGCTGGCTAAGCCCGGACGAGGTGCCGGGGACGACGGTAACCTATCCGCCGGGAACGACGGGAACGGGCACGAATGACCTGGTGCTCCCCGGCGTCCCGCCCGCGGGCCAGCCGCTGTTGATCGCGGCTTTCATTTCCGGATGGGGATTATCTCAAGACGGTACACTGTCGGCAGCCCAGGCCGAGTTGGATTCAGACTCGTTACCGGCGGGGGTCTCAGTCTGGCGGCCCGCCTGCCCCGGCGACGACGACGGGCTCTGCGAGTCGTTGATCGGCACGGCGTTGGGCTCCGGTTGCAACGTCGCGCCGATCGCCGACGACACCTGTGCGCCAGCCGTACACGACGACACCCGGCCGGATACCGACGACTTCGTCCCAGGCGGGTGTAGCGTCGCCACGAATGATCTTGGGTGCTACATCCTCACATTCTTTGATCCGCCTCATCCCGATCCCGGATTCTCTGTTTACATAGGCACGTTCGCGTTGTTCGTCGATCCGTCGCTTGGCACGGGGCCGGCGAACATTCAGTTCCTCCCGGAGCTCACCTATGCGGCCGCGGGGAATGAGCAACCGCACCCCGTGAAGCTCGTCCCGGCCACGATCGCCGCCCCGCCCCCGTGTTGCACTGCGAGCGGCTCGTGTTTACCGGCTACCGAATCGGGCTGTGCTGCCGGCGAGACCGCCGTACAGGCCTGTCTTGGCGACTGTGACGGCAACGGTAGGGACGACGGCTGCGAGTTCGTCGACTGCAACGGAAACGACCGGCTCGACACCTGCGACCTCGCCGACGGGAGCGCTCTGGACTGCAACCTGAACAGGATTCCGGACGAATGTGACATTACCGGCGGTGCGATCCCCGACCACAACGGCAACACGGTCCCGGACGACTGCGAAACCAAGAACCGGTTCATCTCCTTCGTCCCCGCCGATCAGGCCGTTGCCGGCGGCGCCGTTCAGCAGGCCTACCGGGTTACGCTGGTGGATCTGCACGGCTTTGCCGGCTTCAACGGTGAGATGCGCTGGATCGGTCCGGTCGATGAGTATTCCGAGGACGCCACGCCGCCGATGATCAACTTCCTCGCCGCGCCTGTGCAGTGCTGCCCCCACTTCCAGGACCGGAGTCCGTCGGCGCTAAGAGCCACGTTCGACGGCGATGGCGGCATCCCGGGTGACGCCGACGCCTCCAAGATCCACGCGTTCGGCCCGTCGATCGTGCCGGATTCGGAGTACATCATCCAGGCCGTCGATGAATCCTGCCCGGACCTGTCCGACGAAGGGTGTTATTCCGCGCCGCTGACGGTCCAAACGTCGCCTTTCGGAAGCATCTGGCCGCCGTATCCGGCGCTGGGCGCCGATGACATCAGCAGCGTGGTTCGCAAATACAAGGGTATCGCCTATGATCCGGGGCCCCCACCATCCGGCGCACCACCGAAGGTCCACGCTTGGCTCCGGTCTAACATGCCTGACCTGCACGAGAAGATCGGATTCTTGGACGTCGGGATGTGGGTCAACGCGTACAAAACCATACCCTACGACCTGCCGGGTCCAATGGCCTGCCCACCATGCGAATAAACGCCTGATCCCCGATCTTGACGTGCTTGGTAGGCGCGGGCGCCTGTTGCAACCCGGTCGCCGGGCCGCTCGGGCCTAACGGCATCAGCACGAACAGCGTCGCCTACGGCGATTGCCGGTGCGCCGACTGCACGTGGTTCGAGAGCCGGCCCTGCCAGGACGTCATCGCCGCCGGGGCGTGCGAGGCCGACCTCGTCGCCGTCCCCGCCATATCCGAATGGGGCGCGGTCATCATCACCCTCGCCCTGCTGATCGGCGCCTGCTGGGCGACGGCATCTGGCTGCGCAGGCAACCGGACTTCGTGCCGGGGGCGTTCCAGAGCCGGGTGAACCGGTTGAACGCCCGGGTGGCCGAACTGGCGGCGGGTCAGTACGCCGACGGGCGACGGCCTCACGGCCCTTCGCGACTACGCCGCTCTCCAGGACTGCTTCGCCTCCCAGCGGACCGACAGCCGCATCTCCCGTACCGGTCCCCGCTGGTGCGTCCCCCGACGCTCAACCGACCTCACCGCCCCAGCGACCGGGTGGCATGCCCGGCCCCAAGCCGGGCATGTCGAACTTCGCGCCCGCTGCAACCCCGCCTGCGGCCTCAGCGACGTGGACTCCGACGGCATTGTGAACTTCCCCGACTTCCCGGGCCTTCACCGCGTCCTCACCGGCCCGTGGCCGCGGGCCTTGTTTCGTCGTCGGCCGCACAACGCACTGTCGGATCCATATCCCAGCCAGCGGCGTTCCCAATTGTGGGACATCGTTTTTCGGGATGAGAACTTCTGCCCACGCGGATCGCCTATTCACGGTACTCGGTGTCCGCTGCGTGCCGACACCGGACAAGGCCCGGAAGGTGCTCCTGAACCGCCTGGGCCTGATCCTGCCCTGGCGGTTACGGTACATTGAGGAAGTGGAGAAATGTAGTCACGACAGCCCGTGAAAAACCGCCTTGGCAATGCCGCGAAGGTCGCTTACGCATTCCAACTGCGTAACTTGGGCTAGTCGCTTGCGGGTTCTTGGGGTTTGGAAATCGAGGCGATCTGCGGCGATTCGAAAGCCACATAGGCGTCGTACGACAACTGGATCGATTCGCTGTGGCTTCCGGCGTTGAAGTTGATGGTTTCGTTGTCCGCCAGGCGCTGGTCGCAGATGGTCCGCAGGCCGAACAGGCTGCCGAACGGCGGGATCGAGCCCGGTGTGAGGCCGGTCAGTTCCAGGAGCTCGTCGCGGTTGGCGAACCGCAGCCGTTTCGTCCCGAGCAGTTTCCGCAACGCATTGTTGTCGAGCGCCAGGTCGGCCGGCGTAATGACCATTACGAACTCGTCTTCGTGCTTGACGATCAGCGCCTTCGCCCCACTGTGCAGGCTCGTCCCCCGCACCGCCGCGGCTTGCGCACTCGTATAGACCGGCTCGTGCTGCATTCGGCGATACGAGATGCCCGCCCCCTCCAGCGCCGCGGTTAATCGCTCAATGACGGATGCTTCCCCCACAGCATTCGCAGCGCAACACCGGTCCATCTGCCACACCCCTGTCGCACGTCCCGCTCGCCTCCTGCCTCTTGCCTGTTCCCTGTTGCCTGTTCCCTGTTGCCGCTTGCCTGTTGCCGGTTGCCGGTTGCCTGTTGCCGGTTGCCGGTTGCCTGTTGCCGGTTGCCGGTTGCCTGTTCCCTGTTGCCGGTTGCCTGTTGCCGGTTGCCTGTTGCCTGTTGCCTGTTGCCTGTTGCCTGTTGCCTGTTGCCTGTTGCCTATTGAAACAGATCCTGCTGCGACGGACTCTCCTGTGCGGCCCGCGTGCGCACGTCGGTGATCTCATCGATGAACTCATCCACGGAGCCGTACTTGCGATGAACGCTCATAAAGCGCACGTACGCCACCGGATGCAGCTTGCGAAGCTGCCGGCCGACGTAGGCCCCGATCTGTTCCGTCGTCACCTCGCGGTCATGGCGGGCGAAGATGTCCTCCTCGACGCGATCGACGAGTTGCTGCACCACCGCTTCCGTGACGTTCAGCTTCACGCACGCCCGGTCGATGCCCCGCAGGACCTTCTCCCGGCTGTACGGCACCCGCTGCCCGTCCGCCTTGACGACCGTCAGCCGGATGTCGTCCTCGACCCGTTCCTTCGTGGTGAAGCGCCGCCCGCAGCTCTGGCAGACACGGCGCCGCCGAATCGCCGCCCCGCTCTCCGTCAGCCGGGAGTCAATGACCTTGTTATCATTCTCCTTGCACGACGGACAGAGCATGGGTCTTCGCTCGCCACCCGGCCGGGCGCGACGCGGAGCGGCCGCGCCCTGGATGCGGACTGACACATTTAGACGCATACCAGCGTAATGCCTCTAGATGTTGGGTGTCAAATCGCCTAACTTAACGAGCAGGAGCCGGAAGTTGCCCTGGGGCCAGCCGGCCGGGCCCGTTTGCGCACGGCGGTTACACCCGGGCCCACAACGTAACACGGCCTTACGGACCTATGGGACGACTGGTCGAGAAGAACGTCGCGGGCATCCGCCTGCTCGGGTTTTCCCTCGCGGGCGAGGAGACGGTGGTCGCCGCGCCCGAGCTCAACGTCTGCTTCGACGTCGGCCGCGCCCCGCGCGAGATCATTTCGATCGACACGGTCTGCGTCAGCCACGGGCACATGGACCACGCCGCCGGCGTTGCGTACTACTTCTCCCAACGCGGCTTCGTCGGCGCACCGGCCGGACGGGTGGTGGTTCATCGAGCGCTCGCTCAGCATTTCCAGCAACTCATGGCGGTCTGGGCCGACATCGAAGGCCACCCCTCACCCGGCGAAGTGATCGGCGTGCACCCGCTCGCGGACGTGCCCATTCGGCGCGGATTGGCCGTCCGACCGTTTGCCGTCGAGCACGGCGCGTATGCCCTCGGGTACTCGTTGATCGAGTCGCGGCATAAGCTCAAGCCCGAGCACGCCGGCAAGACGGGTCCTCAACTCGTCGAACTGAAGAAGCGGGGCGTGGAAATCGAAGACCGCATCGAGGTCCCGCTCATCACCTACACCGGCGACACGGCGGTCGGCCGTTTCCTGGATCTGCCCTTCGTCCGCCAGACCCGCGTGTTGATTTTGGAATGCACCTTCTTCGAGCGTGACCATGTGTCACGGGCGCGGGCGGGCTACCACATTCACATCGTCGATCTGCCCGAGGTCCTGGCCGCCGTACCCGACGCCCACATCCTCATCACCCACGTCACCCGTCGCACCGACCTCCGCCAAGCCATGCGAATCTTCGAACGCGCGGTCCCCGCCCGTGAACAGGAACGCATTTCGTTTCTGATGGATCGCCCTTCGAAACGGGCGTTCACGGGCCAGGCGCCGCCGCGCAACGAATCGCCGATGCCGGACAAGCAGGCGAATGCCGGAAAGCCTCGCTAGCCGCGCCGCAGCAGGTCAAGAACGGCCCATTCGTGCAAGCTGCGTCTGCGCCCACCCGCTCCAGCGCCCGCCGCGCGGATCGGCAGCCAGCTTCATGAGCAGGGCCTGCGCGATACCGTCGCGCCGCCCGGTACTCACGTAGACCCCGGCCAAGCGCTGGATGGTCGACCAACGACGCGGCTCCCGGGCGAGTGCCGATTCGTAGAGCACGATCGCACGATCCGCCCGGCCGATCCGCTCGTACAGCCGCCCCAGGTTCTCCCGCGGCTCTGCCCACTGCGGGGCAAGCCGGATCGCCAGCTCGAAGTGCCGTACGGCCTCGTGATAGTGACCGTCGCGGAGCCGGGTCAGCCCGGCCCGGTTGTGGACGGACGCCGTGTGAACGCCGCGTTCGGAGCCCGCATGCGCCGCCGTCTCATCGGGCCGCATCAGCCCGATCAGCCCGCGTTCCCAGACCCGAGGCAGACTCTCTTTGCGAAGCAGGTTGAACTGGCCCGCGCATCCGCCGGCGGCGGCGACGGCCGCCACGACCCCAAGGGTCCCGGCGAGCGTCCAGCCCGGATGTTGAGACGTTCGCATTCGACCGCATCCTTCCCCGGCGTCAGGGGCAGCGGGTGAAAGCTCATCGTCGAACGCGAGGCAGGTCCTGAAGCCGGACGCGAGGCAAGCTATCGGGATAGGGAGCGGCTCCAGACAACGATGGGCGGCAAGGGCCGAAGCTATCGGGCATTGGGCTCGCCCGGCGCCGCGATAGTGGCCGACGGCCTGTCTTACTCTCCAAGCAACTCGTCGGCGAGGTGATCGGCGTCGTAGATTTTCCGAAGGCTCTCGATGATGACCCGCGAATCCACGGCCACCGCCCGGGCCTGCTTGTCCGTGTAGATCGTGTTCCAGACGAGGGTCTCGAGGTTCCCGTCAAAGATCAGCCCGACCACCTCACCCTTGCGGTTGACGACTGGGCTGCCCGAGTTGCCGCCAACGATGTCCGCGGTACACACGAAGTTGACCGGCGTGCCGGGGTCCAGCTTGTCCTTGCGGTCCAGCCAGCTCCTGGGAAGCTTGAACGGGTCTGCACCCTCACGCTCCTTGTACCGATCGTACAGTCCTGCAACCGTGGTGAACGCCGGCACCTTGCGCGCGTCCTGCTCGTATCCCCTCACCGCCCCGTATGCCAGCCGCAACGAGCCGGTCGCGTCGGGATAGACGTTGTCGCCGAGGACCGCGAACCGCGCTGCCCCGATCTTCGCGTACGCCTCCTCCTCGACTCCCTCCAACTCGTCCTCGTCGCGCTTTCGAAGCGCCCGTGCCTCGGGGTCCAAGTCGTACGTGAGCCGTATCATCGGGTCGGTCGACGCCGCGATCGCCGCCGTCCCGCCTTCCGCCAGTTCCTTTCGCACCGCGACGTCCGCGAGTTTCGTCCCGCGGACCAACTCGACCGCCCGGTCCCGCGGCGACTTGCCGGCGAGGATCTTCGTCGTCAACGGGTCGTCGGCCCCGAAGGTCTCCGCGACGTGCGAAAAGGCGCTTTCGAGCCGGTTGATCTCCAGATCGTCATAGATCGGGGCCGATGAGTACAACCTCCGGTACAGCGAATCCAGCGACGAGTCACGGTACTCGCGCAACCGATCGCCGTTGGGCTTGGGAAGCTCCGCCGCCAGGCGCACGAGTTGCCGGCCGATCGAGAACAGCCGCGATCCACCCGACGCCATCCGTCCCTCCAGCGCCGCATACCGCCGGTGCCAACCTCGGTAGGAATTCAACGCCGACGCCAGCTCGTCCCACGCGCCGCCCCACTTCGCCCGATAGTCCGGATTCGCCGCAACGGCCGCGCGCAGCTTCTTCTCGTCGGCCACCTTCGCATCAAGGACGGCCGGATCCAGCAGGCCGGCAAGCATCCCGGTCCGGGCCTTGCGCCCGTTTTGCACGCCCATCAGGTCGCCCGCGGCGATCCGGGCGTTCTCCAGACCGCGGGCCGTGAAGGACAGGAGCTGGACCTCCCGCCGCCACAGCGAGGCCAGCCCGTCGGGATGGGACACGTCGCGCAGGAACTTGAGGTGGTCCACGGTGTACAGCCGCTGTGTCCGCCCCGGGTTGCCGGCCGCGAAGATGAGTTCGCCGTCCGACGCCCCCTTCGGACTCCAGCGCAGATAGTCGTCCGTTATAAGCGGCTTGCCGTTCTCGTAGATACGGAAGAAGCACATATCCAGACAGAACCGCGGGTATTCGAAGTTGTCCGTATCCCCGCCGAAATGGGCGATGTCTCCCTCCGGGGCCATGACCAGGCGGACCTCGGTGTACTGCTTGTAGCAGTACAGGTGATGCTGCCCGCCGTGATAGAGCGTCACCACGCGGCAGTTCAGCCCGGTTGACTCCTCCGCCTCCTTCGTGATCGCGGCGATCGCCTTTTGCCGCGCGGTGTTGGCCGCCGCGGCATCCATGTCTGGCGGGGCGGAGGACATCACCCGTTCGGTTACGTCCGTGATCTCCCACAGGACGTTGACCTCCATGTCCGGACATTCGAGTTCCTCCGCGCGCGTCCGGGCCACGAAGCCGGTCTCGAGCAGGTTGCGCTCGGCGGTGCTGAGCTTCTCGAGTTGCCGCCGGCCCACGTGATGGTTGGTCATCACCAGCCCGTCCCGCGACACCAGCGACGCCGACGCCCCCATGCTCACGCACGACCGCCGGATGTGCTCGAGCCACTCCTTCGACGGTTTGAACCCGTACCTGGCCTCGAGCTGCTCGACGGGCGGCCTGGTCAGCAGCCACATGCCCTCGTCCGCGGCGGCATGGCCGGCGCCGAAACCAAGCCCCATCAGCGATACGACGATTCCGCGCGACGCTCTGGCGCTCATGACGATCCTCCAACCGGGGTGTGGAAACCGGAGGTGATTATGCACAACCCGCACCGCCACGCCAGCGGCACCGGACGGTCGTTCCCGACGCCCTGAGCCGCGCCGGACGCGGCGCGACGCCGAATCGGTACGGGATGTGGGGCAGGATCGAAGACGGCTAATGCCTCGGAAGGCACTCGATGAGCTGGTCGATTTCCTGCTCGGTGTTGTAGACGTGGGGGCTGGCCCGCAGCCGGCCCCGACGCACCGCGATCACGATCCGGTGCTCGGCCTGCAAATGTTGCTGGACCTCGTTCGGTTCGTGAAGGTCCGAAAAGAACGCGACGATCCCGCTCGCCTCGTGTGGCTCGCGCGAGCTTACGACCCGATAGCCCTTGTCGCGAACGCCGTGTGCCAAGCGGTCGGTCAGATAGAGCAGACGGTGCGATAGCTGCTCGATGCCGATCTCCTGCACCAGATCGACGGCCCCACCCAGCGCGTACAGCCCCGCCAGATTGTAACACCCGCTGTCGTAGCGTTTCGCCGAGTCGGCGAACTCGAACTGGTACTTGTCGAAATGCGTCGGCTCCTTCATCGACATCCAGCCGATCGTCGTCGGCCGCAGGTGGCCCTGCAACTCGCGGCGCACGTAGAAGATGCCGGCGCCCTCCGGCGCGCAGAGCCACTTGTGCCCGTCCGCCGCCAGAAAGTCGATCTTCATCGCCCGGACGTTGATCGGAAGGACGCCCAGCGACTGGATCGCGTCGACGCACAACAGCACGCCCTTGCTCTGGCAGTACTCCCCCAGCGTGGCCAAGTCGGTCCGGAACCCGCTTGCGTACTGCACGGAGGACACCGCGACCAGGCGCGTCCGGTTGTCGATGGACTCGAGGAGCCGTTCGATCGGAATGCGGCCATCCTCCTCGAACACCATCCTCACCTGCACGCCGCGCGGCCGCAGCGCTTGCCACGGGTAGATGTTGGCCGGAAACTCGGCGTTGGTCGTCACCACGTTGTCGCCGGTCTGCCAGCTCAGGCCGTTGGCGACCATGCTCAGACCCTCGCTGGTGTTCTTGCAGAATGTGACCTCGTCCGGGTGGGCCGCAATCAGGCTCGCGAACTTCGCCCGCACCCGGTCGGCGTGCTTGTAGAACGCACCGCGAAGGTATGCGTACTCCTCGGCCTGCTGAAGATACTCCCGCGCCGCCGCCGCCGCACGCCGGCTTACCGGCGACACCGCCGCGTGGTTCTGGAAGTTGAAGTTCCGCGTAATCGGGAACTCGTCTCGCAGTACGTCCCAGTCCATGACATCATCACCGGGTCACCGACCCGGGCGGCTTGCTCGAGCCGGAGGAAGACAAGAAAACCGTGCGTGCGGTTCCCACGTTTGCAGCCCCGACGCGGTCCTCGGCGGCATGAAGCAGTCCGTCGCCAGCCACCACACCGACCGGGCACCCGATACTTATGTTAGCGGACCGAGTACCCCCTTTCTATAATTATACGAAACATGCCCCGTCGCACCGCGACGTTTCCCGGGCCTTCCTCGCTCCGTGTCATATTCGGACGCAACCTGAAGGCCGCTTACGCTCCCTGACGGCCCATTTGTCCGCCGCTGTGTGCCCCATTATCATGTCTGCCCTTGTACGACGGAGCCATGTGACCGGCGGGCCATGCGAATCAAGATCATCAGCACCGGCGGAACGATCGCCAAAACGTACGACGAAACCGACGGCTCCATGCGGATCGAACGTCCCATCATCAACGCCATCCTGTCCAGCCTGCGCCTTCCCGATCTCAAGCTCAGTTTCCAGAACCTGCTCTCCAAGGACTCCCTCGACCTTACCGAGCTCGACCGCCAGCTCATCGTCCGGACCGTGCAGGAAGCCCTGGCCGAGGCCGATGCCATCCTCATCCTCCACGGTACCGACACCCTTGAGGTCACCGGCGAGCGGCTCTGCCGCGAGATCGACCACGCCCCGATCCCCGTGATCCTGACGGGGGCCATGCGACCGTTCGAGTTCCGCAACACCGACGCCGCGCAGAACGTCACCGAGGCGCTGCTCGCCTGCCGCCTGTCCCCACCGGGGGTTTACGTGGCCATGCACAACCGCGTACTTCGCTTCCCCGGCGTGGTCAAGGACCGCGAGCGGCTCTCGTTTGTCCAAAAGGGCGACGCGACCTGACGATGGCGACCGACCGCCCACCCGGATGACCGCCATGTCGCCGACCCAACCCGCAATTAGCCTGCCCTGGGCCGAGCGCCTTTGCCCGACCCTGTACGAGGACGAGCTGATCCTGGCGGTCGCAAAGCCGTCCGGGGTCCCGGCCGGAGGTGGCGAAGAGGGAGCCTCCGGCGGCCTGGCGGAGCTCATTGCCGCACTGCGCGCGATTGGCGAGATACTCCAACCTGCCAACCGCCTCGGCCACTACGAGTCCGGCGTGCTGGTCCTCAGCAAGCGCCCGGAGTTCATCGCGACGTTCAGACACGCCCTGCGGGCCGGCCGGGTGAAGCAGCGGTATGTGGCCGTGCTCTCCCGCCCCATGCCCGCCCGCACCATCCCTCTCGACCCGGCCTCCGGCGCGTCGCGCGGCCGCCGCAGCCGCCGCCAAGGCAAAGGCCCGAAGTCCCCTGCGCAGCCAGCCGGCCCCCACCGCGCGGTTGTCCGGACCATCCGGAACGAGGGGCAGCGGAGCATAGTTGAATGCCAAACGACCGCGCCAACGACCCACGCGCTGCGTGCCCAGCTCCGAGCCGCCGGGTTGCGGGTCCTCGGTGATTCCGTGAACGCCGCCCGATCCCGCGGCCCGGCGCCGAGCCAGACCTGCCTGCACCTGACGAGCCTCGAGCTTCCCCACCCGCAGCGCGGCAGGCTGATCCTCAAGTGCCCGGTACCACGGGACGACTTTGAGGCCGGCTTGGCCGACGCCCCGAACGTGATCGGCCCGATCCGCGCCGCACTCGTTCGGCGACTCCCGCTCCTGGGCCGGCCTGACACCGACTCCTACCGGCTGATCGGCCCCACCGGGGAGGGTCTCAACGGCCTGGCCGCCGAAAAATACGGTCCCTTGGTGGTGTTGCAGGTCTACGACGATCGCGACGAGCTGCGCCGAGCGCTGAAGCCTGTCGCCAGTTGGTACCGTACGCTGTTTCACACCGAGGCCGTTTTGGTCCGGAGCTTCGTCGCGCGCCGCGGGCGATCGCATCCCGCCGTTTCCGCGACGCCGGCGCCGGCAAGCCCGCTTCTCGGACAGGTCAGATCCGACCCGGTCGTCGCCACTGAAAACGGCTTGAGGTTCCTGATCGGCCCCGAGGAACAGGTCTCCGTTGGACTCTACCTCGATCAACGCGACAACCGCGGCCGCATCCGCGACATTTCCCCCGGCAAGGACGTGCTCAACCTGTTCGCGTACACGTGCGGCTTCTCCGTCGCCGCTGCCGCGGGTGGGGCCCGGTCCACTACCAGCGTCGATCTCTCAGTCAAGTACCTCGACTGGGGGCGAGGGAACTTCGAACTGAACGGACTGAACCTCGCCGATCACGAGTTCCTCCCGTCCGACGCCATCGAGTTCCTCAAGTTCGCCCGCCGAAAGCAGCGCCGTTTCGATCTGATCCTGCTCGACCCGCCGAGCTTCTCCCACGGGCGCAAGCGTGGCAAGGACTTCTCAATCGACCGGGACCTCCCCGCGCTCGTCCGGGCCGCCGCAGACGTGCTCCGCGAGAACGGTGTGATAATGGTGTCATCCAACCTCCGCCGAATGTCGGAGAAGGCCCTGACCGAGCGGGTGCGCGCCGGCGCCGCGGGCCGCCGCCACCGCATCAGCGCCCGGCCGAGGCTGCCGATCGACTTCGCCGCCGATCCCGCCCACGCCAAGACCCTCTTCGTCGCGTTCGATTAAGAGCGACGTGGTGGCCCGGATCGCGAGGCCTGGGGAAGCGATTCTGAAATGTCCATGCGCTGAGTGGCGCGGCGTTGATGACCGCCTTACCGCGTTTCCACCGGCACGAACACTCGCGTCGTTCGCCGCTCCGCCTCGGCGTCGGCCATGTCCACCGTAACGGTGACATCGTAGCCGCCCGCTACGCCATAGACGTGCACCGGCTCGAGCACGTTCGACGTGGCCCCGTCGCCGAACTCCCAATGAACGCGCTGCGGCGCAAACGAACAGCGCAGCTTGAACTGCACCTCCAGCGGCTTGTCCGTCGACGGTGAGTAGGCCCCGATTCGGACCCAGGGCGCCGTGCGGATGACGACCTCGTAGAAGTCCACCGCCCTGTCCGTATCCGTCCGCCGTGCGGGGCCGTACGGGTCTTCGTAGACGTTGCCGCCGTGCTCCCGCAGCCACGCCGCGCACTCTCTGGCATCCTGCCGCGCGAGTGATCCGCCCGAGCTGTAGTACACCCAGATCGGCTGGTGAGGGTCCAGCCGCTTCGTCGCCGGCGACAGGTAACCGGGATCGAAGCGCGGCTCGATCAGGCTGACCGCGCGGAACACATCCGGATGCCGCGCCCCGACGTACAGCGCCGGATAGGCCCCGCCGGACCAGCCGTGAATGAAGATCCGGTCCTGCGAGATGCTGTACCCGCCCTGAACGTGTCGAACCACGGCCAGGATGTGGCGCTCATCTTCGTCCAGGAGCGGAAGTTCCTTCTCGACCTTCGGCGGCAGAAGCTCCGCGCTCGAGGCCAGCGTCGGGGCGGCCACCAGGAATCCGCGAGACTCCGCCAGGATCGTCCAGTCGCGAAGTGCCTTGTTCGGTGAGTCGCCGATCGACGTATGGCAGACCACGACCAGCGGCCAGCCCGAACGCCGATCGTAGTTCGACGGGCGGTACAACAGATAGTCGCGCCCCAACTGCGGCTCGACCATCGGCCTGATCGGCTCCGGCACGTTCGGATCGATGAGCTGCGAGCACCCGCCCGCCGCCAGCGCCGCAACGACCACCACCCAACCGCTACGACGTCCGTATCGCATAACCGCAGTCTTGGATATGGGCCTCGAACGCACCGCGAAACGCGCTGACGTCTTCATCCACCAACGTGCGCGAATCATCGCCGACAACCGCGCGGAACGTCAGGCTGCGGACATCCGCCGGCACCGCGTCACCCTCGTAATGGCCGACGTAATGCACCCGCTTCAGAAGTGCATGCTCGAACCGACCCACGCGCTCCGCGACCGCGTTGTACCGCACCGCCTTGGGCACCAGCAGCGAGAAGTCCAGATCCACCACCGGATACGCCGGGATCGATCCGAGCGCTTCGACCCGCGGCGCAAGCTCCGCCAGCCCGTCCAGACGCAACTCCGCCCAGGCAATGCCCCAGGAGCCCAGGTGCTCGTCCATCGCCCGTCGCAGTGCCGCGTCGATGACACTGATCCGCCCCAGCGTCAGCCCGTTCACCAGCACGCTCGCCGTCCGCTGCGGATGTTCCCACAAGCGGCCCCTCCGCTCGACCGGCTCGAAGCGCACGCCCCGCGACAAGACCTCCCACAACCACGTCTCGACGGCGCCCTTGAGCCGCTCAAACAGCTCCGCGTCCGCGTTCTTCCCGCGCCGCGCCATCGCGAAGGCCGCATGCCGGTGCTCGCGGTCACCGTCACCGCCGGCCCCCGTCTCGAACACGCTTCCGACTTCCAAGAGCGAGAAGCCCGGAAAATGGAATCGGTTCCGCTCCACGGCCGCCAGCACCCCCGGCATGAGCGTCGTCCGCATCCGGTGCATGCCTTCGGCTGCGGGATTCCTCAGTTCCACGCACGGGCCAGGATCGAACCCGATCTTCGACAGCCATGCCGAGTCGAACCAGACATACCCCTGAATCTCGCAGAACCCGTGCAGCCCCGTGAGATGCGCGATCGCCGTTCGCTCGATCTCGCGCAGCGCATGCACGGGAAACCGCCGCATCGCCACCCGGGGCATAGCCGGCTCGATCCTCTCATACCCGATGCGCCGGGCCACCTCCTCGATAATGTCGTCTTCGATCGTCACGTCCGCCGTCGACCGGTACGATGGCACGTGCACATCCCAGAAGCCCCGCCGCTCATCGAGTGAGAAACCCAGCGGCGTGAGCAGCGTGGACGCCTCGGCGAAGCTGACCTCCCGCCCGACGGTTCGCGCCACGTGCTTCGTCCTCACTCGAATCGCCGCCGCCTTCCGGCGCCGCGGGTAGCCGTCGCTCAGCCGGCTCGCCGCGCGCATCTGTGGATACATGTCCCGCGCAAGCTGGAAGAACCGCTGAATCGCCAGGACCGTGTGGTTGGGATCCAGCGACTTTTCGAACCGGGCGCTGGCGTCGGTCCGCAGCCCGAGCCGGGTCGCCGTCCGGCGAATCACCGCCGGATGGAAGTTTGCGGACTCCAGCAGCAGCGACTTCGTCCCCTCCGAAACCTCCGTCTCCAGGCCGCCCATCACCCCGGCCAGGGCGATCGACTGCCGCCTGCACTGGATCGTCAGCGTCTCACTCGTCAGCGTCCGGTCGATCCCGTCCAGCGTCCGAAAGACTTCCCCCTCCCTGGCCCAACCCACCTCGATCCGGTTCACCTTCGCCGCGTCGAAAGCGTGCATCGGCTGCCCCAGGTCGGCCATCACGTAGTTCGTCAGATCCACCAGCCCGGTAATCGGCCTCATCCCCACGTGCCCGAGCCGAAGCTGCATCCACAGGGGTGCGGGCCGCGTCGGCACGCCCTCCAGCACGATGCCCGTGTACCGCGGGCTGGCCTCGGCATCGTCAATCTCGATGGGCACTTCCGGCCGCGACCGGTCCGACATCTCCTCGAGCCGCGCCACCGGGTACTCCCGCAGCGGCTCCCCGACGATCGCCGCGATCTCCCGCGCCATCCCGTAATGCCCCCACAAGTCGGGGCGGTGCGTGATCGACTTGTTGTCCACCTCCAAGAGCCAGTCGTCGAACAGTTCGGGCCGAAGCTCCTCCCCAACCGCCACATCATCCGCGAGAAAGACCGCCTCCTGCACCGCCATGGCGATGCCGATCGCCTCCCCGGGCATGATCATGCCTACGCTCGTCCGACCGGCCGCCTGCGTCTCCCTCACCACGTTCCCGTTGACGCTCGCTCCCGGCGGCGCGTAGACCACGCCCAACCCGCGATGCAGGACCGGCGCCGCCGTCACCGTCTCCACCGTCTTGCCCCCGCCGACCTCCAGATGAACGTGCCGCTGATGGTGTGACCCCGGAATCGGTTCCGCCTCGAGCACGCGCGCCGCGATCAGCCCGCGCGCCCCTGCCCGCACGGGCCGGACGTCGTCCACTTCCGCCGTCGTGCGCGTAAACCGCTCCCCCAGCTCCCGCGGATCCAGATCCGGCGGCAACTCCACGAAATCCCGAATCCAATTCAACGAAATCAGCATGACCGGATCGCGCCACCTTCCACCGGCCTTCACCCTCCGGGTGCCCGGGGCAGGCGACCACTTGCCCGTGCGGCCGCTCGCGGAACCCAGGCTATCATTCGGGTGCGGCTCGCCACGCGCTACTCACCAGTTTCCGGTCTCGGGCCCGAACCCGCAACCCGGACCGAGAACCGGCCGCGCCCCCGCGACGTCTGCGGTGCGACCGACCGGCGGCGGTCGCCCGAGGAGGCGTTTCGGCGGCGGAACCCGCGCCGGACGGTGCAGGCCGTTCCCCCGCCCTCCGCGACGACAAGCCGGCGCGCAAAAAAGCGGCGACGGCGGTGGCACCGTCACCGGGCCACCGCCGTCGCGCGTTCGTTGCCTGAAGGTCTACGCCGCGAGTCCGGGCTACTCGTTGAATCTGGTCAGCTTGAACTCGTTGTTGTCGAAGTCCATGGTAATGACTTCCGCGTCGTACTTCGTCATCGCGCCGGTCACGGCGTCCACGATGAAGCCGGGCCACAGCGGCGGAATCAGGTTCAGCCACGTCGCCGGATCGACCTTCCGCTCGAGGTAGACGAGACGACGGTCGTTTCCGCGGATCAGCTCCACCGGCCCCTTGTCCCCCTTGTCGACCATCATCGTCACCGGCGTCGTCCCCGACCGCTCGGCGAACTTCACGTACGCGCCGCTCGGGGCCGACCGAAACGCGAGCTTCTGCTGCGTGCCCGACAACAGCGTCGCGCAGCCCGTGCCCGACAGCAGCATTGCGGCGGACACGCTCAAAACACCGATACTTCGCTTGCTCATCAATCGCTCCTTGTAAACTCGGCTTTCCTGCCGAACACGGTTTTCCCGGCCGATCCCGAGACGCGCCGCCCGCGCGTACACGCACCCGGCCACGGCACAATTCCCGATACGCGTTCAGACGCGCTGAAGCGCCGCCGCCCGGGCCCGTCGACCCGTGCCGACCGCACTCAAGAGTTGCTGTCGGACGATCCGCACCCGACCTTGCGAATCCGCGCGCAATCCTACGGACCGCCCGGAGACCCTCAATATTACCGGAGGCTAACCCCGCCCCCACGCCATGCTCCCGATGTGATACGCCCGGCGCGGGGCCCGCCGGGTCACCCTCTGCCTGCGCCGACTGGCCGGGTCAGGTTCATGTCCGCGCGCTGCGCCCATGCGGCGTGGGCGTCGGTGCGTCGCCGGACTCAGACCGTGTTTCGGAACCCCGCTCGGAGCCGGGGGCGTGAGCAAGCGGTCCAGCGTGTGCCGTGGAAAAGCACCCCCGGCCGTCGCGGTTCGGATCAGGCACGGCGTTTGGGCGACGCGTTCCGAGAGCCGAACCGGTTTGCGCTCGCGGCGTTGGACTCGACCCGCATGCGCCACACGGCGTGCCGTCGCGCGCCACGCGCTCCGTCGCCTTTGCAGGTTCACACGCACTTCGGTATTATGGCCTGATCCACGGTGGATCCTGTTCGGGTTCGGGGCCCGTCCGTCACACACAACGCCACGTTCGTGGCAAAGGAGCGGGGACACATGGCACGGGAATCACGCGCTCATGCTCGGCTGACGGTCGTTGTCGCGTGGGGCGTTCATGCAGCGGCATTCGGGGGCGGTCAGACTGCGCCGCCCCTGGCCTACCAGGGGCAACTCAAGCACCAGGGGCAACCGGCGAACCTGAACGTCGATCTGCGGTTCGCGTTGCACTCGACGGCCGAAGGTGAGTCGCCCGTGGGAACGCCGATCGAGTTCGCCAACCAGCCGGTGACGCACGGTCTCTTCTCGGTGGAGCTGGCGTTTCCGACCGGCGCGTTCGACGGCGGCCCACGCTGGCTGCAAGTGGACGTCCGGACGACGGGTTCGCTGACCGGCTTTACGACACTCACGCCGCGGCAGCCGATGCTGTCGGTACCGTACGCGTATTATGCGTTCGGGGGCCCCGGCGGCAGCGGACCGTGGGAGGCGAACGGTGACGACATCTTCAACACGAACACAGGCGGCGTCGGTGTCGGCGAGTCGAGCCCCGCGGGCCTACTTCACATCACCACCGCGGACGTGGGCCTCGTGGCCGTTGCGCTCCACCAGGAGGACGCGATTGTCGAGGACGCGGACGCGGTACTGGGCCTCTACAGTGACCCGGCGGGTACACGCGGTTCGGCGATCAGCCTCGGCGAGATCGACCAGGGCGCACTGGTGGACAAGTGGTCGATCGTGCGCAACACGTCGCCGGTCGGCAGTCAACTGCTCTACAAGTACGGTTCGAATCCGGACTATGGCTCGAACGCCACGCGGATGGTGATCAATCCAACCGGAGAGGTGGGCATCGGCACCTCGAACCCGGCGGCACTGCTGGACGTGACCCGGACGACCTCCGGCTTCACCGGCTCATTCAAGGGTGGTAACGGCGTTCGCGTGGAGACGAACTTCAGCGGCGGCCCGGACCTGGACCTGAAGAGCACCGCGAACAGCGGCTTCAACTTCGGGCTGGGCTCGCTCAACTTCGTCGACGGCACGGACACGAACTACGGCGGGATGCTCTATCGGCGTACGTTGCTCGGTGACCGCCTGGTGCTGCGGGCGGGCCAGCAGGAACAGGTCTACGTCGACCAGGACGGCCGCGTCGGTATCGGCGAAACGACTCCCGCTGCGCCGTTGCACGTGGTAGGCACGACGAAGAGCCGGCCCGCCGAGGGCGACGCGGTCATCATCGGGGCGCGGGACGGCGAGCAACTGGCGTTAAACGAAAACGAGATCGTGGTCCGCGACGTGCGCGGCGGCGGCGCACTGTACATCAACCGCACGGGCGGGAGTGTGTTCATCAGCAGCGAGGGGCCCGGGGCGCTCGGTGTCGGGACGTCGGCGCCGGCGGCAACGCTCGACGTGAACGGGAGCGCTCACATCAGCGGGGACCTCGATGTCGACGGCAACCTCAACGTCGGCGGGGCGGCGTCGATTTCGATCGGTTATGAAGTCGTGACCAACAGCCGGGATGGCGACGGCGGGTCGGAGAACATCAGCGTGGGCTGCCCGCCGGGCAAGAAGGTGCTGGGTGGGGGCTGCTTCCACTCCGGCAACAGCGGCACGTTGACCGCCTCGCATCCGGCCGGCGACGACGGCTGGGCGTGCTTCTGGGATGACACGCAGGGCGCTGGCCACACCGTGCAGGCGGAGGCGATCTGCGCAAATATCGATTAGCGGCAACGACGCGCAGAATCGGTGGACCCGACAAAGGAGACTGTCTTGGCGGACCAGGTTGTGCTGCGGGACGTGATCGACAGCGACCTTCCGGTGTTCTTCGAGCAGCAGCGCGATCCGGATGCGGTTCGGATGGCCGCCTTTCCAGCTCGCGAGGAAGTTGCGTTCCACGCGCATTGGGCCAAAGTCCGGGCCGACGAGTCGGTGTGCATCCGGACGATCCTGTTTGACGGGAACGTCGCGGGCAACATCGGGTGCTGGGACGGTGAGGATGAGCGTCTCGTAGGATACTGGATCGGCAAGGCGTACTGGGGCCATGGCGTGGCGACGGCGGCGCTGTCGCAGTTCCTGGAACAGATGCCGGCCCGCCCGCTTGCGGCCCGGGTGGTGCCGCACAATGTGGGCTCGATCCGGGTGCTCGAGAAATGCGGCTTCACCTTGACCGGTCGGGGGCGGGGCGCAGCCGCCATCGGCGGTGAAGAGGTCGAGGAGTTGATCTACAGGGTGACGTGAGCCGTCGGGTGCGCGGAGCAGGATGAACGCTGAAGGCCAGCGGCGAACCGCCGACACGGGCGGCTCGACTTTCGGCTCCGCGGGGGAGCTACCCTTCAGGTATCGGACGCTTCAGGTATCGGACGCTCGCAGGCCGGTCGGGGGTGGGGACCGGGGAGCGTCGGTCTTTCGGAGCCGCTCGTGCAGGCACACCCGAACGTCATTTCGCCGTTTTCCCGAACTTCTGCCCGCCGGATTCAGGGCCGGCGTCTCGTTGTGGATAGGGCGCGGCGGCCCGGGGCGGCGAAACACGTCGGGTTCGTTTCTGCTCGTCCCATGAGCGGCCCGGCACGCGGGTTGCTGGGCACACAGGTAGGGATGTTCGCATGAACAAGGCAACTGCTTGCGCCAACGCTGCGATTTTCGCGGCATTGCTTTCGATTCGGCCGGCTTCGGCGCTGGAGCCCGTCGGGGCGGTGGGTTCGGGCGAAGCACCGCGGACCGTCACGGAATTCGCCAAGATCAGGTCCAGCGCCGGGTGTCCGGTCGCGTTCGGCGCCAGCGTGGCCGTCAGCGGCGACAACGTGGTCGTCGGAGCGCCGGACTACATCACCGAGGATGGCGTGGTAGGCACCGCCTACGTCTTTCATCGTGTGGGCCCGAAGTGGCTCGAAGTCGGGAAAGTCCTTCCCGCCTTGGGCGGCATCAACGGCGAGGATTTCGGGCTCAGCGTGGCCATCGAGGGGGACTACATCGTGATCGGTGCCCCGCACGTCATCGCCGGATTCCAGGGCGGACACGGCAGGGCCTTCAACTTCCGCCGGTACGATCGGGGGACCCCCGATGATCCGCTCGACGATGTGTGGGGGGAGGACGCCTGGCTCACGAGTCCGGACGAACGCCGCGACGGTGATCACTACGGACGCTCTGTGTCGATTAGCGAAGGAGCGGTGTTGGTCGGCAGGCCCGGGGACGAACACATCTCCGGCTCGGCCTACCTGTACCGCAAGGAAAACGAGGTGTGGCGGCACGTCGGCTCACTCAGTCCTTCGGACTCCGTTCTCTCCGACCAGTTCGGAAAGGCGGTGTCGCTGAGCGGACCGGTCGCCTTGGTCGGCGCGCCGCAGCGCAGCGACGATGGTACCGGTTCCGGGGCGGCATACATTTTCCGGGAAAGCGGCGGGGCCTGGCTGGAGGAAGCGAAGCTCACGGCCAGTGACGGCGCCCTGGGCGATTTTCTTGGCGCGACGGTCTCGATTGCAGGAGACTATGCCGTTGCCGGCGCCTATGGAGACGATGATGCGGGGCCTTCGTCCGGATCGGCCTATGCGTTTGAGGGCGCGGGAAACGCCTGGAGCAACGAAACGAAACTTACAGCTTCTGACGCCGTGAGCAACGACAGTTTTGGACAGGCCGTAGCCGCCAACGGCGACATGATCCTCGTGGGTGCTCCTCGCGACGACTTCTTCGGGGCCGCGTACCTGTTTGTCCGGAAATGCGACCAGTGGGTCGAGGAGCGTAAACTGGTCGCCAGCAACCGTCCGTCCCCGGATATTGTGGGCGCATCCGTTGCCCTTAGTGAACGCTACGCGTTCACGAGCGCGGCGGGGAAGGTCTACGTATTTGTGCTGCCAAGCGCGGCAAAAAGCCTGCGCGACTTTTCCGCTTTTCAGTTGTGTTTCCGCGCGGAGGACCAACAGTTGTCGAACGAGTGCGAGGCGCTTGATCTTGCACCGGACGGCAGGATCGATGGTAGCGATCTCAGTGAATTCCTGGCTTTGTTCGCCGGACCGTAACCGGCGAGATTGCCTGACTCTTGTCTGCGAGTGGAGGACATGGCCATCTACGGACCCCAGGAGACCCGGCGCTCCCGCATACCGGAACGATCGAACGCAAACGTCTTAGCTCGACTTTTGCCGTTTTTCCGGCTCACGCGGCATGGCTCAGGTGGTCCAGCAGCGTGTGGCGTAAACGAGTCGGGAGTTTCGTGACCCCCGTATGTTTCCACGACTCTTTCCAAGCCGATTCCCAGCATAGGCGGCGTACGGTGGTCATCGCCTCGCTGAAGGTTGTCTCTTTCTTCACATACCAGGCGGTCCGCAGCGCTGGAGCGCTCCGGTCGCGTGCGTGCCGGGCGTAGATCAGGCTCACCCCACTGAACAATCCCAGCAAACACGGGGCGGTGCGCAGCACGCTCCGCTTCGACCAGTTCCGCGGCGCGGTGAACCCCAGGTGGGCGCGCACCTCCTGGAAGGTCACCTCGATGCTCCATCGTCCGGTGAAGAGGTTGACAATGCGGTCCGCCAGTTCGTACAGGATGTTGCGGGCCGTGAACATCGGCCGGGCCTGTTCGGGCCGCTTCCGCACCCGCAGCCGCCGGGCGATGCGGCGTTTCCGCCGGTTCAGCCCCCGCTTGCGTTCGACCGACTCTTGCTGTCTACCGCCGTTCACTCGAAATGCCTTCTTGCGCTTCGGGTTCTCTGCGTACAACCCCCGAAGATATCCGCAAAACGGAGGCATTTCGAGTCCTGTTTCCGAACCACACCTCGACAATCACGCTTGGTTTGGGACTAGACGCCTTGCTTTTCGATGAAGATGCCTTTGTCGATTCGGGAGAAGATGGCCTGGTAGAACAGGGGGTGGTCGATGGTCTCGACGCGGAGGACGCGGCCGTTGTTGTCGAAGACCTTGACCTGGAAGCTGAGGCGGACGCGGACGCCCTGATGGCGGGGCGAGACGTTGGCGGCGCACTCGACGATGGAATTCTTCTGCCAGGTCGCGTCCTTGCCGTGCCAGAACTCGGCCCAGAACTTCTCGCCGGCGTCCTCGAGCTCGACCTCCTTGGCGGCGTAGATGTATCCGACGTCGACGTTGACCTCCTTGGGGATGTAGCCCTCGTCCTGGAGCACGTCGAGGACGGCTTTGACGGCCCGGCGTGGCTCGCGGATGTCGTAGGCGCGGGTCTGCATCTGGCGGATCTGGAGCTGGGTCATAGCGGGCCTGGTGCTCGCGCAGCCGGTTGCGGTGAATGCGAGAACGCTCAGCAAGCCTCCACGGGCCAGCGAGGAAGCGCGGGGAAGGCGGCGGTCGTCGCCGTCGGGCTGCCGAGGCGATCCTGCGACTGCTCGGGTGGGGCGTTTTCGACATCCGAGCGTCCGCGCGGACTGAAGTCCGCGGCTCGCGGTGGACGTTCTAGAAGCGGCTGGAGTGGTAGCTGAACGAATCGACAAGGCCTGCCTCGCTGAACTTGATGATGACGGTCAAGGTCCTCTGCGTGGTCGCGGCCGCTCCGGAGGCGCCGCGGTAGGCGCCGCCCACGCCGCCGAGGACCAGGGAGCTGCCGCTTGGCGCCCCACCGGCGCCGATGCCGCCGGAGACGCCGCCCGAATCGGTCGAGTAGGACGCCTCGGTTGCGATCTTGTCGTAGATCCAGGTTTCCGAGCCTTCACCGTCGCGGGTGACGATGTTGGGGGAGCCGAGGGCCTCGGCCACCGCGGCCTGGGACATGCCCTTGCGGATCTCGCGTTGGACGACGCCGACGGTCATGCGCCGCTCGCGCTCGGAGTGAAGCCGGGAGGCATGCGTCCCTCCGGTCTGGCAGCCGGCGGGCGCGAGGGCGACCGCGGTTGCGAGGCACCCGAATACAACCCTGTCATTCATGGTCTGTGCTCCCGGCGCAGCGGGTCATGAGGCCGTGGCCCGAGCCCGCGCACCACCCGTATCATCGGGCCCACCAAGCGTCCAGCATCAGGCGCGGGCCGTTTCGATCGCGGCAAAGGGCCGGCAGCGCTTAGCATTCGGCGTGAATCGGCCTGGCCGCAGAAGGGGGAGGTTGGGGTCAGACGCGGGACCGCCGGGTTGAACGATCATACAGGCGGCGGCCGGGGGGACGGCCATCAACGGGACCGCCGCGATGGAACGAAGGCACGCTTGCCCGCGACGCCGAGGTGCGCAGGTCATGACGCGATCCTCCCTGATCCGAACTCCGAGGCGCCGCTCGGATGGTAACCGAACCGTGGAGGCTGAGGCAATGTGAGGGAGCGGGTCGGCGTCAAGTGTGCGTGGCGGTGAGCCTGGGACCGACGGTCTGGATGACCTGGCAGTCGCAGAATGCGCCATGGCGGATGAAGACGAGCTTGGCGTCGCGGATACGCTCGGCGGCCGGGCCGTTTTCTCCGAGGACGGCGGCGGTGTGAGAGAAGTCGCCGGGACACGCCTTCTGTGGGTTCTTGCCCAGCCGGCGGGCGAGCGAGTCGAAGAATCCGCTGCGCTGTAGCCGTTTGATAATCTCGGGTTCCCGTTTGGCGACGTCCTCGCTGCGGGGCAGGGCGAGCACTTCGTCCAGTCTTTCGCCCGGGGCGAGCTCGACCCAGACGAATCCGGCGAGGCGGACCTTCCGGACCGCCTCGGGGATCGCGGTTGTGAGCCGCTGAAATCGTTCCTCCGGCAGCAGGCCGGCGAAGCCCTTCCACAGAAAGGACACGCACGGGCGCTGCCATCGATCGGCGAATCCGGCCTCGATCTCGATCCCGGGGAACGCCTCGAATAAAAGCGCTGCGAGCCACTGCTCGAGTCCGCGATCTCTGTTGTTCAACCGCATCGGTCGGTCACTGTCCACACGAACGAACCGGTGTCAAGGCAAACGCGATGGTTTGTTCGATCCTGTCGGGTCGTTTAGGACGCGTGGGGCGTCGATGATATAATGGGCGTTTCGGGAGCCGGTGAATTGGACGAAGACACGCTGCACGATTCGACGGGCGAAGGCGAATTCGAACCGCTGGGGGACGAGCGGCCGCCTTCTCCGCCGCCCCCGCGGCCATCATCGCCGCCGGATGACTTGGCCGGTTCCGCAGCGAGCTCGCTTGTTGCGCGTATCAAGGCTCGACAAACGGGCCCGGCGGCGCTCGGTAAGAAACCTCTTAGACACTCGGTGGCGTTTGCCCTCACCGTACTGCTGGTACCGACGCTGATTGCGCTGGGTACGTGGTCGAGCTACTGGGCGCGCCAGCGGAACGACCAGTATCAGCTTCTGGTGCTCGGCCAGACGGTCTACCACGGTGGGCGGATGTACGTGGACGCGTGGGAGAACAAGCCGCCGGGCGTGGCGTGGCTGAACGCGGCGGGCTATGCCCTGGGCCGGGGCCGGGCGCTGGTTGCGTGGATCCTGCCGGGGGTCGCGGCACTCGTTGGGGTTCTGATCTTCGCATCCGCAATGGCCCGTCTGCTCACACCCCTGGCGGCGCGGCGGGCGGCGCTTCTGGCAGCGATCGTGTTCTCGTTGCGGCTGTATGACAGTCCGTCGGCCCACCCCGATTTCTACTCGGCGATCGTGGAGCTGGTGGCGGCATCGTTCTGGCTGTTAGCGCTCTATGCGTTGTCGGACAAGGGGCGTGTGGGATATGGGCTGTTCGCCGGACTTGCGCTGGCCTTGGCTTGTACGTTTCGTCACACGGGATCGATCGGTCTGTTGGCGGTCTCGGTCGGGACGCTGCTGATGCTCTTCGGGAGCAGCGTGGACCGGCGGGCGTGGGTCATGGTCTCGATGTCGGTGTGGAGCGGCGTCCTGGTGGGGGTGGGTGCGGTCATCGGGGCGTTGTACTGGGCGGGCTCCGTGGAGCCGGCGTGGGAAGCGATTGTGGCGTTCAATCGCGGACTCCTTGCGGAGCAGCACGTTTCCGAGGCGCTGGGGTCATGGCGGCGATCGGTGGACGGGCTGCTGCCCCTGAGGCTGCCGATCTGGCTGGGGATGGTGGGGGTCGTGGCGACGCTGTTTGCGCGGGAGACGCAGCGCGCGTCGCGCGGCCCGGCGGGCGTCCTGCTGTTGTGGTGGCTGCTCCAGGTGGCTGTCGCGCTCCTCGGTCCGAGCCAATCGATGCGTTACTGGCAGGCGAGCTGGGGGCCGATGCTGTGCCTGGCGGCGATCGGGCTGTTTCAGCTCGAACTGGCGTATCTGAAGCTGCCGGTTGGCTATCGTGCGGGGTACGTCCTGGCCTGCGCGACGGTGCTGGTCATGCTGTTCCGCCCGCTGGCCCAGAGCTATCGGCACGGTGTCGCCGACAGCTACCTTGCGTACGCCGCTTATCGGGAACAGAGCGGCGGCTCCGGGGATGGGTCGGTGGTGGGCGACTCCGCGAAGCGCTCGGAGCGTATGCGATATGAGGAGATCGGACGGGCCGTTCGCGAGCTCGTGCCCGACGGCGAGCGTATCTATGTGATGGCGTACGATGCAGGGGTGTACGTTCACGCGGACCGTCTTCCGGCCAGCCGCTTCACCTATCCCCGATCACGAGCGCAGATGGACGAGATTCTGAGCGATCTGGAGTCCGGAAAGGCGTATGCCCTGTTGGTGCCCGATCGCCCGGCTCCGGCGTTCGAATCATGGTGTGACGGGGCGTGTCACGAGCGCGTGGCGGTGATCCGGGCGGGATACAGCACGTTCACGCAGATCGACGGGTATCGTGTGTGGCATCGGGGCCCGTCCTCGGAAGCGACACATTAGCGCGACGAGACGCGCTCGGCACACCCACTCGTCATCGTGCCCGCCAGGGGCGAGCCGCCGATTGGCCGTGTCACGCCCAATGTCGCGAAGGACAGCCGGCTAATAGTCGTCGTAGGTCAGCGTGCCGGCTTCGTTGGCCTCGTCGGTGTTGGCGAGGATCTCGCCGGTGGTCGGGTTGTACACCCATCCGTCGGCGGTTCCGGTGACCAGCGACGGCTGGTGCGCGGGTAACGACAACTGTCCCACGGTGTCGAACCACGAGCAGATTGACTTCGACCGGGACGGCGTGGGCGACGCGTGCGAGGATTGTCCCGCGGATCCGGATAAGACGGAGCCGGGCGTATGCGGCTGCGGCGTGGCGGACGACGATAACGACGCCAACGGCGTGACGGATTGCCGGGAAAACGAGCTGGCGGACGGGAACGACGGGGACGATCGGGGCGGCGACGACGGCGGGCCGCCCGGGCCTGAGCCGGTGGCCATGCCGTCGACGATGTGCGGGGCCGGTATGATTCTCTGGCTGCCGTTGCTCGGCACCCTCGGTCTGCTCCGCCGGTGGTGCGACGTTCGGTGAAGCCGGCTGGGTTGGCGGAATGCTCGTGTGATGACTTCCCATCCGATGCTCGCCTGTGGACCGTATTTCGCCGAGGGAGCGGCGGCGGCGACGCTGGCCATCTTCCTGGTGGTCAAGCCGCTGGCGTATTACGCGTTCATTCAGGCCTATCGCTTTCGCGTGAACCGCCACGTTCCGATGAGCGTTCGGCGGGCGATCGGGTTGGCCGCCCTGCGGGCGGGGCTGGGGCTGGTGCTTGTCGGCGGCGGGGCGGCGCTGCTCCTCTACAGCGGTTTGAGTCAGGCCGCCATCGTCTCGTGGTCCTACCTGTACCTGTCACGGCTCGCGGCGTGGTGGATCGTGGGGAAGGTCGCGGCCCTTGGCGGATACCGCCTTGTCGGGTGGGTCGGGTTTGGAACGCTCATCAACGCGGCGTTTGACGGTGCCGTCGTTGCGGGACTCGTCACCGGCCCGCTTGGCGCGGCTATTGTCGTGGCGGTCATCTTCGCGTTCATCCTGATTCTGCATCGCGTCGGGCGTCGGGCGTCACTTCAAGCGCGGTTCGGCGAGCCGATGTGCCGCGTCTGCCTGTACAACCTGACCGGGAATCTCTCCGGGATCTGTCCGGAGTGCGGCACGCCGATCGTTGCCCGCCGAGCCGGCAGCGGTTTGAAAACGAGCTGCCGGACGTCGTAGAATGTCCCGGGGTGCGGATCGGCCAACACCGGCCGATGCCGTGCGGATGTCCCCATCGAGGAAGGAAGCGATGCCCTTCGAGCGCGATCGCGGCGGACTGCGCATGGTGCGGGCGGTTGTTGCCATGGGTCTGGTGACCTGCTCCGGGCCGGTGTGCGCGGCGACCTGGTCGGTCGATCCGAGTGCGGGATCGGACGCGGTGGGCCGTGCGCCGGGGGTACCGTTCAGCACCATCCAGGCGGCGATCGACGCCGCTGCGGACGGCGATGAGGTGCTGGTGCCCGGCGGCTTCCATCGCGGGCCGGGCAACCGCGATCTGACCTTCCACGGCAAGAACATCCGGCTGACGTGCGCCACGTGGCCCGATCAGCTCATTCCTTGTGTCCTCGACGCGGAAGGCTCGGCCCGCGTGTTCATCTTCGACAACGGGGAGTCGCCCGACGCGGTGGTTGAGGGGCTGATCATCGCCCGCGGGTCGGCGGTGGCGGATCCGAGGCTCCCGTCCGACGAGGCCGATCGCCAGAGCCGCGAGAGCGGCGGCTGCGTCCTGATCCGCGAGAGCAGCCCGACGTTCGTCAATTGCGCGTTCGTCGGATGCACGGGCGGCACTGGCGGCGCGGTGGCGGCGTTCGGCGGCGGCCCGGAGTTCCGTCGCTGCGCATTCGCACTGAACACTTCGACGTCGTCGGGCGGGGCGGCGTATCTTGAGGGCAGTCATGCCACGATCCGATCGTCGGATCTGGCATTCAACGGGGCCATCGACGCGGCGGTCATCATCGTGGGCGGCCGGACGACGATCCGCGAGTGCTCGTTCGTCGGCAACTGGGCACTGGGCACGTCCGGCGTCCGGAACGTCGGCGGGCGACCGCGTCTGATCAACTGCGAGTTTCTGTCGGGCCTCGGCAGTCTCGAGGCGGTGCAGAACGATCAGGCCGACGCATTGATCGCCAATTCGTTGTTCGCGCGGAACATCGGCGGCGGCCTGCGGAACTCCGGTGGCGGGCCCAGAATCGTGAACTGCACCGTGACCGAGAACGACGGCCCGGGCATCGTCAACGACGGGACAGGGACGGCAATCACCAACACCATCGTGTTCGGGAACGGCGGCGACGCACTCGTCGGGGACGTGGATTCGGCCACCTACAGCTTGATCGAGGGCGGCGCGCCCGGGACAGGCAACATCAACCTCGACCCGTTGTTCGAAGCCCCGCGGCTGGGCAACTTTCAGCTTGGGCCGGGCTCCCCGGCGATCGACGCGGGCGACAACGACGCCGTGCCGCTTCCGGCCCGGCTCCGCGACCTGGCCCGCAGACGCCGATTCCGCGACGACCCGGACACGACGGACACAGGCCTCGGCGACCCGCCGATCGTCGACATCGGAGCCTACGAGTTCGCACCGCGCCTCTTGGGACGCGAGGGAACGAGCCGCTCGAGTGTGAGTGACCCGGATGCCCGGCGATCGCCCAAAGGCGAACACAGCAGGACGACCGACGAGGTCGAGGCGTCGATCGAGCGGATAGTACACCGATACGAGGCCATCCTGCGCGAGCTCGAAACGCCGGGAGAGCGACTCACATCCATGCCGTGAGGTCGGCCGGCCGGCATGCCAGACCATTCGCGCATCCGCGCGAGCTGCGAGTGCCATGAGGGGAGCGCCCGGCGCGTGCCCCGTCCGCCGAAATTGGTTAGATTGGGTTGCATGCTCCAAGACCTGGCGGCTCAGGTTCGGGTGTATAAGCTCTGCGTGCCGACAGCCACCTCGCGCTGGCACTTCCTCGTTATCCTGGCGCTCGGAGTCACCGTTGGTTACACCGCCGCGTTTCTTGTCATTCTCATAAGCCTCGGCTTCCTATTCGATTACTACTGGCTGGAGCTGCCCGCTTGGGGCGCCGAGTGCGCACTGGTCGGTGCGTCCGTGGGGATCGTTGCGTGGGTCCTGCTGTTCCATTGGTTCCGGCATTGGAACGCCATGCGGTCGACACGGCTGCGGACGGTGAGGCTTCAACGGCTCGTGCTTCACCCGGAGGTCGTCGCCCGGCTCCCACACCGGTGCGTCGAGCACCACCTCCGTACCCTCTTCCCGACGCGGCGACGGCTGGGCCGGTTGATGGAGTCGCTGTCGCCGACTCATGCGTTCGTGATAGAGCCTCGAGGCGGCGTACGGTACGCGATGCCCGTCCCATGTGAAGAGCCGTTCGAGCCGATCAATCTGGCCAAGGACGTGGAGCAAGCTGCCTGGATCGCAGAGCGGCAGACCGAGTTACTCGGTCTGAACGCCAACTCGGCGGCGCGGGTCCGTTCCACGCGACGAGAACGTGTGCTCGCGGCGCTGGCAGGCTGGTGGTTCCGGCTGCTGACCGTCCACAGAGCGTACACGTTACTCGCTGCATTGGCGGCCCTTGCGTTGATGATGGTCTCCCTCCGCAACCATTGGCTAACCAACATCTTCGCGTTGGCAGTGACATTGCCGTCGGCGTTGGCTCTGTTGGCGGACGACAACTGGTGGCTCGTTCCGGGCGGCCTTGTGACGCGTGCTGTCCGGGTTTGGCGGCGAGCGCCTCGAGTTCAGCGCTACACACGGGGTCAAACTCCCCTGTTGCTGGACTGCCGCGGCGGTGATGCCTTTCTGCTCGGTCAGGGCAAAGTGCGACGATGCCACGTCGCCGGGATGTGGTGGGTTGTCCTGGCCGGCTGGATCAGTACGGCCAGACGCCCCAGCGACGACGAGATCGAGTCGTTCCTCGGGATACGATCGTCGTAAGCAGGCCTGCCACACATGGTCAATTGCCCCGGGTGCGGCACCCCGGTACGCTATCCCGAAGAGCGTTGGAGAAGGAAGCGATGCCCGAGCTGCAACCGTTTTGTGCCATTCGATACGACACCGACAGACTTCGCGGCGATCTGTCGGCGGTGATTGCGCCGCCTTATGACGTGCTGGATCAGGGTGACAAGGACGCACTGCTCTGGCACAGCGAGCACAATATCGTCGGCGTAGACCTGCCGCACATTCCGCCGAAGTCGGCCGGGCCGGGGGAAGCGTACGAGCGGTCGGCGAGCACGCTACGGTCGTGGCTCGAAAACGGCGTGCTGATCCGCGACGAGACGCCGGCCCTGTATCTCTATCACCAGAAGTTCGAGCACGTGGGCCGCGCGTACGTGCGGCGGATGTTCATCGGGCGGCTGCGGCTGGCGCCGTTTTCGGAGGGGTCGATCCTGCCGCACGAGCAGACCTTCGGCGGCCCGAAGGAGGACCGGTTGGCGCTGATGAAGGCCACGGCGGTCCAGCTCTCGCCGATTCTGGGGATGTTCACCGATCCTGAGGATCGTGTGGGCGAGGCGTTCGCGGCCACGGCAAAACGGGACCCGGACGCGGTGGGCACGCTCCACGGCGTCGAGAACCGGCTGTGGATCGAGACGGATCGAGAGGTGATCGCGGCGGTCACGCCCTGCCTCGCCGACAAGAGGGTCTTCATCGCCGACGGGCACCATCGCTACGGCACGGCGCTGATGTACCGCGATTGGCTCACCGAGAGGAGCGGCGGCAAGCTGCCCGCGGATCACCCGGCCCGGTACATCATGTTCGTGCTGGCGAGCATGGACGACCCGGGCTGTCTGATACTGCCCTACAACCGAACGATCGCCAACGTGAACACCGAGACGCTGCTCGACGCCTGGAGGAGTGGGGCCGCCGTTGCGAGTGGCGGCGATAGGGACCTGACCCTGTTCGACGGGCGGAGTCAAGTGGCGACGTCGCTGAGGTTCACGAGACGGGAGATGCTCGATGAGCTCGAGCCGGAGCAGGTCGGGCCGTGGTACGAGCTGGACTACGCGTACCTTCACCGCTGCCTGATCGATGAGTTGCTCGCGAAGCAGCTCGGCCGAAAGCCGGAAGTGCATTATGTCACATCGGTCGAACAGGCGAAGGAAGATGCCCGGCACCACCAGGGCGTCGCCCTACTGACTAATGCGACTCCGATGGAGCATCTTCGCGCGGTCAGCGAGGCAGGTGGGTTGATGCCCCAGAAGAGTACATACTTTCATCCCAAGCTGGCGACGGGTCTGGCGATCAACCCCCTGGCCTAACGCGGTTCAGACGATGCGGCGCCGGGATGCGACCTGAGAATCGGTCAACATGTCCGCGGTGTACCGCGGACATGCCACCCAGCCGCAGAAGAGTCCGTACTTTCATCCCAAACTGGCGACGGGGCTGGCGATCAATCCCCTGGCGTAACGCGGTTCAGACGAAGCGGCGCCGGGATGCGACCTGAGAATCGGTCAACATGTCCGCGGTGTACCGCGGACATGCCACCCAGCCGGTCAACATGTCCGCAGCGTACCGCGGACATGCCACCCAGCCTGCGAGATACCCGCGGCGTACCGCGGACATGCCACCCAGCCTGCGAGATACCCGCGGCGTACCGCGGACATGCCACCCGAGCATGGGAGTGACACGTGCCGGCACGCTAAGAGCCGGTGTAGACGGATTGCACGATGTGGAAGTCGCCGAGGTCGACCACGCTGTCGCGGTTCACGTCGAAGCAGCGGCAGTCGCCATCGGGGGGCGCGCCGTCCGGGCCGTTCAGGCAGGCGTTGAACTCGTCAACATCCAGAAGCTGAACCAGCCCGTCCTCGTCACAGTCACCCGCGGCGAGCGGGAACCAGAACCCGCCGTTGAGCTCGAACGCGCCGCCGGTCATGGTGCCGGCGTCCGGCTGCCCGATGGTTCCGGAAAGCTCAAACTCGCCGCCGGCGCTGCGCATGACGCCGCCGCCGTCGATCGTGGAGCGGGTGATCTCGTACTCCTGGGCCACGGCCGTCAGGCCGACGGTCAGAACAAGAGCGGCCAACAGACTTGCGATACGCCGCGCACACATAGCGCCACCTCCGACTCCATAGAATTCATAGGCCGAACGCCCACCATTATACCAGCTTTGTGCGGCAACACGACAATTAACTTATTGCGAGAGAAGCCGGGGGCCTTGGGCTCGTTATCCGGACCTGGCCCGGCGACGCCGCTGGACCGGGCCGGCTCGTGCCGAGGCCGCATTTGACGGGGGTGAGGCTGCGGGCTACGGTGGCGGGCCATGGCGACTCGGCCGGCGACATGGCGATGGCAGCCCGGGCGCAAGGCCCCGGCTCTGCTACTTCTCGTCTATGCCGGCTCATTCGCTCTGCCGCTGATTCACGAGGGGCCCGCGTTCGGCGGAGTCCACCCGGATTGCTGCATCAAGTCGGGCGAGGCCCTACGGGCGTTCACCTCGCGTTGCCCAGACCCGTGCAACGATCCGGCGCACCATCATCACGGATCGCACGACCCCAACCGTTGCGTAGCGTGCCGGACGATCGTCGCCGGCCCGACACCGGCGCTTGTTTCATGTGTCATCAGCGCCGAACCACAGCGCGGCGTGGAACGGTCGTTCACGCACGTTCCCGCTCGTTCGTCGCGCACGTTCGCTTCCATGCCCGCCCGCGGCCCGCCTCGGGTCACCGCGTAGTCCTCCTTCAGATTCCCATTTGACCTGTACAGGGTTGCCATGCGCGTCCCTATGGGCCGCGCCGACATGAACGGAGACCCTCATGACCCGAGCATGGGATCGTATTGCAGCGATCCTGGCGGCGGTCGTAGCCGGCCCCACGTGGGCGCAAGGAAACGACACAAGCCAGGATGAGTTCCGCAAGATGATGGAGGAGCTTAGTGGACGGATCGAGGCCTTGGAGCAGCGGCATGAGCGGGATCAGGAACGTATTCGTGAGCTCGAGTCGCGGCTGTCGCGACTGGAGGGTGGGCCCGAGCCCGGCGTTCCCGGCGCCGCGGAGGCGCCCGCCGTCGCGGAAGCCGCACCCGTGCCGCGGGGCGCGTTGGACCTTTCCTCCGGCGGATACGGTGCCGGTAATGCACTCAACCCCGAGATCACCGTATTCATCGACACCGGGGCAAGCATCTCGAGTGACGGCAGCAACAAGGCCCTGAACCGCTTCAACCTCCGCGAGGTGGAGCTCGATCTGCGGGCGGCCATTTCGCCCTCGGCCGACGGCGTGTTGATCATCGCCCTCGGCGAGGAGATCGAGAGCGAGCGCAGTGGTGACGTGGAGATCGATCGCCACGTCGATCTCGAGGAGGGTTACATCCACTTTCACACACTTCCGCACGACCTGGCGTTGAAGGTCGGGAAGTTCCGCAACGTGTTCGGGCGGAACAATCTGCTCCACACGCACGACTTGCCGCAGGTGACGCGGCCGCTGGCGGTCACGAACTTCCTCGGACCGGAGGGGCTGGCGACGGTCGGCGCATCGCTGAGCTGGCTCGTGCCCAACCCGTGGGACAAATACCTCGAAACCACGGTCGAAGTGGTGAACGCGGACGGTGGGCACGAGTCGCCGATCCTCGGCGGCCCGAACGCCGACAACCCGGCCGTTCTGGGGCACGTCAAGTTCTTCGACGAGATCACGCAGACCAGCACGTACGAGATCGGAGGCACCTACCTGTTCGGCAAGACCGGCAGCGATCCCGATTTCGACGCCAACGTCTTCGGTCTCGACCTGGCGTATCACTGGACGCACCCGGACCCGAGCAGGTTCCGCAGCGTCCTGCTGCAAGGGGAGGCGTTCTGGGCCAGGAACGACATCGACCGCGGGCCGTTCCAATCGAGCCGCAACGACAGCTTCGGGGCATACGCCTTCGCCCAGTATCAGCTCGATCAGAACTGGTACCTCGGCCTGCGAGGCGACTACAGCGACTTTCCCACGTCGGAGTCACGAAGCAGCGACGACTACGACGTGGCGATCTCGCCGTATGTAACCTGGTACATCAACGAGTTCCTGCGGGCCCGCCTGGAGTATCAACATCGCTTGTTCGATATCGACGGCCGGACCAGCAGCGAAGAAGCGGTTTTCCTTCAGTTCACGGGTGTCATCGGGGCCCACCCGCCCCATCCCTACTGGGTCTATCGATAGGATCGAGAATCATGATACGTCGAGCGGAGAAGATCGGTGTCGGTTGTGTCGCCGCGGTTGCGGTCCTGGCCGCCGGTTGCGAGGATCCGTTCGTGCAGAACTTCCTCACCGCCATGCGCGAGGCGTCCGTAATGACGACAAACGACGCGATCAACGGGTTTTTCGAGACACGGTTCGGGCTCGCGCCGGAGGAGCACGAGCATGAGGAAGCAAGCACAGCGGAGGAGCACGGCGATGAGCATGGCGGCAACAACCTGTTCGTGCGGCTCTAGCCTGAAGAACCGCTCCGGACCTTCGTGGCGCGGTCCGGGACGAGTCGCAACGGCCGTCTCGGTCTTGTTGGCTGCCAACGCCGTGCAGGCCGAGATTCGGGTGGTTACGACGACGCCGGCGCTGGAGGACATCACCCGCAACGTCGGCGGCGACTACGTTTCCGTCGAGAGCGTTATGCGCGGCCCGGAGGACGTCCACAACGTCGCGCCGCGGCCCAGCCATATGATGCGGCTGCGGCGGGCGGACCTGTTCGTTCACGCGGGTTTGGATGCGGAGCTGTGGGCGCCGCTGCTGGTCAAGGGTGCCCGCAACGCGAAGCTCCTCGCCGGACAGCCCGGCAACGTCGACGTGTCGCGGGGCATCGTGCTGAAGGAAGTACCGACCGGCGGCTCACTCACGCGCGCACTTGGCGACATTCATGCCTACGGCAACACACACTATGCGCTGGACCCGCTCAACGGCCTGGTGATCGCCCGCACGATCACCGACGCCTTGAAACGGACCGACCCGGCGCATGCCAGCGAGTTCGAGCAGAACTATGCGCTGTATGCGACACGGCTGCGCCAGCTCGTTGACGAACTCGTCGTCGCCATGCGTCCGTACGAGGGGACGCCGGTGGTGACTTATCACCGCGCCTGGACGTATTTCCTGGATCGGTTCGGTCTGGTGTCGGTCGGGGAGGTGGAGCCGAAGCCGGGCATCGCGCCGGGCCCGCAGCATCTGTCCGACTGTGTCAGCCGAATGAAGGCGGCCGGTGCGATGGTCGTAATCGTCGAAACGTACAACGACCGGCACAGCGGGGAGCGGGTCGCCGAACGTGTCGGCGGAGCGGCCGTGGTCCTGGCGCAGGAGGTCCGCGCCGTTCCCGAGGTCGAGAGCTACGAACAGCTCTTCAGGTTCAACGTCGACAAAATGATTGAAGCGTTCGAGAAGGTCGGCGTGGAACCGAAGATGCCGGTCCCGGACGAATAACGACAGGAAGGAACTCGTTTGATGTGGGAGATTCTGGCCGCTCCGTTTGCGGCGTGCCTGATCCTGACCGGCATTCACTGTTACCTCGGCATTCACGTGGTGATGCGCGAGGTGATCTTCGTGGACCTGGCCCTGGCCCAGATCGCGGCGATGGGGGCCGCGGTCGCGACGCTCGCGGGCTACGATCCCCACTCCGCGATTGCCCATGCGACGGCGATGGGATTCACGTTTCTCGGCGCGGCCGTGTTCGCCGTGGGGAGGTTCCGGGATCGCCGGGTGCCGCAGGAAGCGATCATCGGGATCGTCTACGCGGTCAGCAGCGCCCTGACCGTCCTCGTCCTGGCCCACACCGCGTTCGGGCCCGAGGAGATCCGCCACATGCTGGTCGGGCGGTTGCTGTTCGTCGGGTGGGACGAGGTGGGGCTGACGGCTTTGATCTACGGCGGCATCGCGGTGGTCCATGTGCTCCTGCGCCGGCCGTTCTTCGCCATCTCACGGTCGGCCGAGAAGGCCCGCCTTGCCGGGTACCGCACCCGGCTCTGGGACTTCATCTTCTACGTGACGTTCGGGGTCGTGGTCACCAGCTCGGTGCAGATCGCCGGGGTCCTGCTGGTGTTCAGCTTCCTTGTGGTGCCGGCGGTGTGTGCGATGATGTTCTTCGGCAGCGTCGGGCCGCGGCTGCTGATGGGCTGGGTGCTCGGCATGCTGGCCAGCGCCGGCGGACTCTGGGCGAGCGCGACGTGGGACCTCCCGACCGGCGCTTCGGTCGTGGGCATGTTCGGCGCCATCTTCGCCGCGAGCGCCGTGGTCTATTCGATCGTCTCGGCCGTTCGCGGCCCGGGATCGGAGCCCGCCAGTCGAGCGACCGAGGCGACAGCGCGCGGGTGACATGGCCAACTATGATGTGATCGTGCTCGGGGTCGGTGGGATGGGGAGTGCCGCGCTTTGGCACCTCGCCTGGCGCGGCCATAGGGTGTTGGGCCTCGAACAGTTCGGTCTCGGCCACGACCGGGGCAGCTCGCACGGGGCCACGCGCATCATCCGCAAGGCCTACTTCGAGCATCCCGACTACGTTCCGCTCCTGCACCGCGCGTACGGCCTGTGGGCGAAGCTGGAAGCGGCCTCCGGGCACTGTCTGATATTCAAAACCGGGTTGCTGCTGTTCGGTCCTCCCACCGGACCGGTGATCGCCGGCGTCAAGCGGTCCGCCGAACTGCACCGGCTCGACATCGACGAGATCAGCCCCGGTGAGGCCCGCAAGCGTTTTCCGGGTCTCGCCCCGGCTGACGACATGACAGCGCTGTTCGAAAAGGACGCGGGATACCTTGCGGTCGAGAAGTGCGTGCGGGCTCAGATCGAACAGGCCATTGGCCACGGCGCGGAGATTCTCCCCAACCAGGCGGTTCGGACGTGGTCGGCGGACGCCGGCGGCGTCACGGTTCGAACCGACCGGGACACCTACCGGGCGGGGAGCCTGGTCATTTGCGCGGGAGCCTGGTCCGGCGACGTGCTGCGCGACCTGGGGCTGCCGCTGGAAGTCCGCCGGAAGGCGGTCTTCTGGTTCGAGGCAGATCGCAACACGTACCACGTGGACGCCGGCTTTCCGACGTTCTGCTTCGACACGGCCGACGGGTTTTTCTACGGGTTCCCCGTCATCGGCAATGAAGGCATGAAGGTTTCGCAGCACAGCGGCGGGCGGGTCGTGGACCGCGCTGACGCACTCGACAGGTCCGTTCACGACGACGATCTGCGGCCGGTCGTTCGGTTCATCCAGGCTCATCTGCCGGGCGTCACGACCCGCGTCGTCAAGCACTCGATGTGCATGTATACCATGACTCGCGACGAGCACTTCATTATCGATCGGCATCCCGACCACGCCAACGTGGTGATCACGGCCGGGTTCAGCGGCCACGGGTTCAAGTTCGCACCGGTGGTGGGCGCGGTCGCGGCGGACCTCGTGGAACAGGGAACCACGGAGGAGCCCATCGGGTTTCTTTCAGCGCGGCGGCCCGCCGTCGGCCGATAGCGCGGGAGTCCGCGGGCGAGTATCGAGCATCAGGTTCGGCGACGGATGGCGGCGAGCAGACCCACCGCGAGCAGGGCGAGCGTTCCGGGCTCGGGGATCACGGCGCCGAACGCGCTGTCGTCGCCGGGCCCGTTGGTGAACTTCGCCGCGGCGACCACCGAGCGGCTGCCCGGCGGAATACTGCTCATGTCGGTGGTGAACGCTGCCTCACCGACGAACACCGCACTGTCGACGTGCAGTTGGAAGGTCACCGACTCTTGTGGAGCGATCTCGAACGGGTCGTTGGCCCCGGCGGTCTCGAGGGCGAAGTCGAAGGTTCCGAATCCGTCGGCACGCTGGCTCGTGGCCAGCGACCACCCGTCCACGGGCGTCATGAGTTCCAGCCCGTCGACGCCGGGCCCCGCGTTGAAGTAGACGGCGTCGATGTCGTAACCGCCGGTAGCCGGCGTTTCGTTCGTGACCGTGACATGGAGCATGTCGCCTTGCACGAGAAAGTCGAGCGATGCGTCGAGCACGGCGGGGCTGGTCTCGTCGCTGCTGAAATCGCTCAGCGTAAGTACGGTACCGCCGCGCGCCGACTCGGCGAGCAGAATCGCGATCGCGGCGGCGATGACCAAATGCCTGAGGCTTCGCATAGTACGATTCAGTGGGTCGGTGGGAATGGACAGCGTGTGCCCCTCCGTCCCGAGATTGTAGCTGATCGGCCGCGCGGTGTACAGGACGACCCGGCACCGGGCCCGACGAGGTTATCGGTCGGCCTGCCGTGACGGTAAAGGAACGGGGACTTCCGCGGCCGTGGGTGTGACGGCGGCGGGCCAGCCTCTCGGATGGAGCGGGGGTCGCGGGCTCCCTCACCGCGCAGCGATTCTCGTAGGTTCGTTCGCGAATCCCGCCGCCGATCGGGGTTGTGTCGGGGTTCGGCCAAGGCGAAGATGCCCCGAACGGCACGGACCGGCGCGACACGGTGGAGAGGGGCTTGTTGATGCAGCTTGCTCAAAGAGTGCAGGAATTGGCGTCCTCCGCGACTCTGGCGGTATCCGCCAAGGCAGCGCGGATGAAGGCCCAGGGTATCGACGTGGTGGGCTTCGGCGCGGGGCAGCCCGACTTTCCGACGCCCGCGCATATCGCCGAGGCCGGGATCGCCGCGATCCGCGCCGGGCAGACCGGCTACTCCAATCCGGCCTCGGGGCTTCCCGCGGTCAAGCAGGCCGTCCGTGCCAAGTTCGCCCGCGAGAACGATCTGACCTACACGCCCGAACAGGTAATCGTCACCGCGGGCGGCAAGATGGCCTGCTACCTTCTCGTGCTGTCGGTCGTGAATCCGGGTGACGAGGTGATCATCCCGAGACCGTACTGGGTCAGCTATCCGGAGATGGTCAAGTTGGCCGGCGGCGTGCCGGTGTACGTGGCCGGGCCCGCGGAGCGCGATTACAAGCTGTCGCCCGCGGAGCTGGCGGGCGCGGTGACTGACCGAACGCGGCTCGTCCTGTTCAACTCGCCGTCGAATCCCAGCGGCGTGACTTACGATCCGGACGAGGTTCGTGCGTTGGCCCGGGCGCTTGCGGGGACGAACTTGTGGGTCCTTTCCGACGAGATTTACGACCGGCTTCTTCTCGACGGGCAGCAGACGCTGAGCTTCGGTGCGGTCGATGAAGAGGCGTACCGGAAGACGATTACAGTCAACAGTGCGTCGAAGACGTACGCGATGCCCGGCTGGCGGCTGGGTTATGCCGGCGGCCCGACCGAGGTGATCGCGGCGATGGCGAAGCTGCAATCGCAGTCCACGAGCGGGGCGGCGACCTTCTGCCAGATCGCCCTGGCCGAGGCTCTGACGGGGGACCAGCGTGAGGTGCAGGCGATGCGCTCGGAATTCGAGCGTCGCGGGAGCCACATGTGGCGGCGGCTGTGCGCGATGTCCGGCGTAAGCTGCCCCCGGCCCACCGGTGCGTTCTACTGTTTTCCCAACGTGTCCGGCACGTATGGCCGGCTGGGCGTGGGCGGGTCGGTCGCGTTCGCGGACCGCCTGCTGGAGGAGGCCCGGGTGGCGGTCGTCCCCGGCGCGGCGTTCGGCATGGACGATCACGTCCGGGTTTCCTTTGCGACCGGCATGGACCAGATCGAGAAGGGGCTCGACCGCCTTGCGGCCCTGTTGGCGTAGCCGCCCCGGCGTACCGAACGCCATGGATCGGCGCCGGCCCCGTACGTCGCGACAAGCCGCGAGATCGGTAGAGCGTCCCCTTTTCCGTTTGTCCGCGGCGGCGCAATGTCCGTTTGGGTTTGATTTGGGTTCGTTCTCCGGGGCAAAACCGCGTTTTTGATAGCGCCAGGGCGGAAAATGGGTTCGATTCGCATCTTTTTTTTCATTACGCAGGTTCGGTTGTTGTATGGTACTGCTGTAATCGTTCGCGGCGGGTGGGCAGCCACGCCGCGCGGTCGTGGTTGGGGAAGCGGGCAAGGAGGCAGGGAGAAGAGGCAACGGGCGACAGGCAACCGGGGCACCGCCGAAGCGACAAGCGGGGCGGGGCTGGCGAGGGCGGAGCATTACCTAACTTTAACCGTACGTATGCGAAAGTCAAGGGGGATTGGCGATTGGCGATTGGCGATTGGCGATTGGCGATTGGCGATTTAGGACAGGAAAGCCACGGGGCCACGAAGCTACGGAGCCACGGAGCCACGAAGGGAAGGGGGAAAACGTCGAAACGTCGAAACGTCAAAACGTCGAAACGTCGAAACGTCAAAACGTCGAAACGTCAAAACGTCGAAACCGGCGCGGAAATCCACCGGAGGCGAGAAACGGAGGCACGGGAGAGGCAGCGAGGCCTCCGTCTTTGCCTGTCGCCCGTCGAACTTCTCCTCGTCGGCCGGCCCCGGCGGGGGCTCCCAGCGAATACAGGCCGGGACATCCGGTGTGGTGTGCATGACGCCCGAGCCCGATCCCTCTCGCGTTCCCGCCCTCCCGGCCGTCGCCCGGACGGGCGGGGGAGGGAGAAAGGCCCGCCCCGGCAGGCCGGCTGCCGTGGATGCACAGAACCGACGTGCGGCTTCGCCGTTGCCCCTTGGAGCTTCTCCCGGTCGCCTACGCAGGCTACCTCCAACGGGTGATTTCACGGCTCGAATTGGGCCCGAAACGCGTGAAGCCGACGCCTCGCATTACGAACACGACGAGTGGCTAGAAGTGCCTTTCGTGTCCTCAGCGCAGCGCTGACACGCCCAATTCCGCCCTTGACCCGGCCGGGACCGGAGGTCATACTGCCTTTAACCGGGGCGGGGATGGTCTCCGGCCTCTTCAAATCCGTGTCACGGGCCGAACGGATGTTCCTGACGGTGAAGGGGGCTGCCGATGGCAAAAATCATCCTGACCCGTTTTCTTCAGCCTGCCCCGTTTTCTTCACCCAGGTTCGACGCCGCGACTGCGCGCCCCTCTACAAACCCAATGAAGTCTTCCAGGAGATCGCGATACTCTCGCATCTGGTGGGGAAAGAAGACGTATGGCCCGTCGGAGTGGTGCCGTTCGGCCGTTCGATTCCGGAACCTCTGGTTTGTTCTGCCCAGGTTGTGGAGCGAAATGTTCCTGACCTCGTGGTAGTGCCGCACCCGCTCATAGCGTCCGAACTCGGAGATTCGGATGCGGGTGAGCTTGGAGAAACTCTTGAAGATTCCCACTACCTCCTGGTGCTTTTTCGTGATGCGCTCAACGGTGGAGTCTAGGTAAGTGTCGAGGACCGAGCTCATGCCGGTGACAGCCAGGACGATCTGCCAGGCCTTGAAGAGATCGTGGTTTCGGGGCTCGAGCAGTTCGCGCTTCGTCGTCGTGAACAAGGCCCCGTGCCCTTCAACGAGATGGTCAATCCTGGGATTGTCAAAGGATGCGCCTGGGAAGACCGATGCAAAAACGACAGGATTGGTGAGGATGAGCCGATATCTCTCCATTGAGATCATCGCGACATGGGTTACCCAATGGATTGTGTTGATTCGGTCTACGGCCTCCTTGGCGGCCAATTGGATGGAATCAGGCATTCGCTACCTCCGCATTTGCGGAGTGACGCACAAGCTAACTTGGGGAGAGGAAAAGGTGTCAGGATTATTTTCTTGACGTGAGCCCCACACCCCGCCCCCGCGGCTGGCCCCGGTAGGAGCTACAAAAACCAACCTGAAACGTTTTCCTGCCCCCTTTTCTGCCAACCTGACACCTTTTCCTGCCTCCCACCTCTTTCTGCCCTAGAAGCGACAAACGAATCAGTGATTCGACGGATGCAACCTTGGTCCATCAGTGAGCTAATCCGTCGGCACGGTCCTTCCCAAGCGGCCGGCCAACGCGGTGAACACATCCCGTTCGAGGTTGGAGTCGAACCCGTTCACCCAGACCACCGAGTTCGGGTTGCGGAGCCATTGGGCCTGCGTGCGGAGTTCAAGCTTCTCCGGCTCTTTGACCTCAGGAAACTTGACCGTGATGCGCCCGCGGTACCGCTCATACCTCGCGCCGCTGATACCGTAGGTCCACGCCGTACGGAGATACCCGCTGCTCTTGTCGAGAATCTCGATATCCCACGTCCGCGCCACGGTATCAACGGTCTTCTGCCAGGCGGTGTCGTAGTCACGCAAAAGCGCGTCGTGCAGCTCGATCGTCTTCCAGCCGGGTGAGCTGCGCACGAAGCTCTTGGGGGTGGATTGGCAACCAAGAAGCGAAACCGCCAGAAAGGGTACGACGCATGCCTTCATTGGAGTCTCCGTTCTCGGTCGGCCGGGCCCGAGCCTGAAATGGACAGTCAGCCGGCCAACCGGGCATGCCGGTATCATACGGGTTCCGGTAGGTCACGCAAGCCGTCTCGGCGCGGGTGTTTCGGAGCGCGGCCAGGGTTGTGAAATGTTGCGTCCGGGGGGTGCCAAGCGGCCGGAAAACCCGACCCGTTTGTGGGCGGTCGAGTGGCTCGCGGGGGGGGTGTTCCAGGAAGTCGGGATCGACCCTCTGCCTACCGCCATGCCTGCCAGCAGGCACACGGCGCGGGATCGGGGGAGGGGGCGGCCGGGGTGGACGCGCGTTCTGACGGAACGAAGGACGCTGCCGACGTGTGTCCGCGCGGACTGAAGTCCGCGGCTCGTTTTGTCGGATACGCACACCAGCCATCGTATGAAGGTCGGATCGCTACGTCGCCGGAGTCCGCTCGATACGTGGGGCGGGGTAGGTTGTGTCGCCCTTACAGGGCGTGCGTCGTGGAAAGGTTCGGATGATCCCGTGGGTGCGATACCCACCCGGCAACTGGTCGTTCCAGCCGGAAGCAGCCGAAGTGTCGGCGGAGGTAACGAAGCCGTAGGAAGCCTTTGGCG